>Ga0257106_1000242_pt1 | contig 34222 bp, 20 predicted proteins | sample LP_taG_3_FD_190177 | JGI IMG/M metagenome (GOLD analysis project Ga0257106, IMG submission 190177) | Marine microbial communities from Northeast Subartic Pacific Ocean, Canada - LP_J_2011_P26_10m | ecosystem: Environmental > Aquatic > Marine > Oceanic | place: Canada: Northeast Subartic Pacific...
GTTCCACCGGCTCTTCGGCGTCGGAGCCAAGGCGTTAGATAAGTCGCAGATGCAGAAGGACACGGAGCTGTACGACAAGCGGGCCATGCGGTTCCTGTCCTATTTGCTCTACCCCGTCGTCCTCGCCTACGGGGGGTACTCGTTGTTTTACCACCCGCAGCGGTCGTGGCGATCGTGGGTCCTGCGCACCTTGGCCAACGGCGTGTACATGTTCGGGTTCATCGCAATGACCCCGCAGCTGTACATAAACTACAGGCTCAAGTCCGTGGCGCACCTACCGTGGAAGGCGTTCATGTACAAGGCTTTCAACACGTTCATCGACGACGTCTTTGCCTTCGCAATCGCCATGCCCACCATACACAGGCTGGCGTGCCTGAGGGACGACCTGGTGTTCTTCGTGTACCTGTACCAGAGGTGGCTGTACCCGGTGGATAAGAAGAGGGTGAACGAGTTTGGGCGGGCGTACGAAACGGATGAGAACGGCGAGGAGAAGAAGGAGATCGGCGAGGAGGAGAAAGCCGGGGAGGGAGAGACGGCGGAGGACAATCCGCCGGAACCAAACAAAGGCTCGGAGGAGAAGAAAAACGACTGAGTCGATGTGATAAAACCTAAGAGTTAAAGTCGAAGAGCCCGTTCGGGATCCTTGAGAACGAGTGCGCGGATCGGGTGATGGACACGCTCGACGCCGACGACCCGCTCGACGCCGCCATCGCCGCCTCTCGAGCCTGCGACTCGACCGCGGACCCGATCTCCTCAACCGTGATCGGCTCCCGCCTCGCGGAGTACTGGAACAAAATCTTCGTCATCGTGTCCGCCCCGCCCCGCCGCTGGTTCGCTATTCCCTCGTACACCAAGTCCGCCGCCACGGGCAGCCCGTCCTGGATCTGAAGCCCGCGTTCCCCAACCGCGAACCGGAGCAACAGCCCGTCCTTCAAACCCCCACCGCCCCTCCGCGTTGCTACTCCTTCGCCGCTTCCGTCGTCCCCGGTTCCGTCCACCCCGCCCGCCGCCGCGCTCGCAGACTCCAGGAACTGCGCGGGTAACCTCGCGAGTGCGATGGGCGCCGGGTCCCCGGTCACGACGTCCCCGGTGGACCCACGCAGCGACAGCACGACGCGTTGCGTGTCGGTGCCGTCTGCGTTTTCATCCAGGAAAAAGTCCGACGTCGCCGGGTCTTTCCACATGACACACAGCGGCGTCACTCCCAGCTCGTAGTTGCCATCCTTGGCGAGGAACTGGATCCCGTCGCGGGTGAACGGCACCGGCGCGCTGTACGCGGCGAGCAGGCCGCTCGCGTCGCAGTTATGCGTCGGGGGAACCGCGAACCTGTGCCTGTTGTCGGGCCCTGTTCCCGTCGCCGCTTCGCACTCCGCCGTCTCCGGGTCTCCGAGCTTGGAGTAGAGCCAGGAGAGCCGCATCTCCGCGGTGCAGTCGTACATGCTCATGCCGTTCCACGCCATGCAGTCCATGACGTAGTACACGCCGTCGCTCTGGTGGAACACGCAGTCGAGGATGCAGAAGGAATCCTCCGCCTTGCCGTGCTTGCTGCGCCGCGATCCTCCGGGCAACGCGCTCGGGAACTTGTGCAGGACCCGCCCGCTCTTCAGCCTGCTCACCGTACATCCCCGGGATGATATCACCAGCGTGCGCTGCCCCTTCGGCCGCGGGGTGGCGAACCACGCGTGCCCCAAGTCCGGCGGCACGTCCACCATCCACTCCGGCAGCATGAACTGGGACTCTCCAAACTGCGCGACGGACTCGCGCGACCACTTGCCGGGCGCCGAGCTCGAGCGCCTGTGCGACGGCGACCGCTCGAAGTGCGATTCCCTCTGACTTGTCTGCACAGGCTGCGTGTTCGTCAAATCGGAAGTGCCCGGTGGTTCGTTCCCGAGCTCCTGCGGGTTGGAGGTGGACCGGTGCATCGCGTCCATCGTCACGAGGTCACCCACGGCTCCGACGCGGTCCTTCGTGATGCCGGCGTCCGATCCTGCTCCATCCCCGGCGCCGAACGCGAGCGACCGCGCGTGCTCGGTCAGATCGCGCCGGGCGTCCCTCTGCCTTTGTCTCGCCGCATCTCTGCGCGTCACGGGGGGAAAACGGGTCGGTCAGGTCGTCGCGAAGGGGTCGCGGGGTGGCGACATCATCATCATGGGTTTCAATAACCACCGGGGTTCGACTTGATTTCGTGGGAGCGAGCGGCGGGGGACGATCGAGGCAATGCCGACGCGCACCTTCGCTTTTGCAGCAGCGTCGAGACGCGAGATGCTTTCACGCTATCCCTCCTCGGGGGAAGCCGTCCTGACATCGCCGGCGACCACACCCGCGCCTCTGCACGGGACAGTGAACCCGCCGACGCCCGAAGGACGCTTTTCGTCAAAAGCAACAAGCGAACAAGCGACGACGTGGTCTCTCGAACCAGCTCATCATTGCTTCTGTGGTCTCTGGAGACGCAACAGAGATTCTGTGTGTATCTCAGTCACAATAAAATGATGTACGATCGTTTCAGTGCATAAACAGTTTGGAGAAAACGTAAATTAAAATTTGACTGGTTTCGAAGCAAAAGTCCGCCCAAAGTCAACCCAAAAAAGGGGTCAAATCTCGATCTCGACGAATCGCCCTCTCGCCTCCTTCACTCGCGTCGGCGCCGACGACCCTCGCCGCAGCACCGGTCGGGACCCTTCGAAGCCGCGACAAGATGCCAGCGATGCAGATGTCTGGGGAGGTCGTGATCAGCGTCAACGTGATCGTCGCCCCCGGGCGGGAGCAGGAGTTCCTCCACGTAATGAACCAGGACGCGTCCGAGAGCCGGCTGGAGCCCGGATGCATGTGCTTCCACGTCTCCAAGCTCCCCGGCGAGCGCGCGTACATGTTCTACGAGGTTTACCAGGACGACGACGCGGTGCAGTTCCATAAGGAAACCCCGCACTACCAGGCGTGGAACAAGTTCAGGGAGAGCGGCGGCATCCAGAGCCTCAACGCGCAGGTGTGCGACGGGGTCTTCATCGCCCCGGACGCGTACGCGGCCTACGCCAAGCAGGAGTACGCGCAGAGCCCCGCCCACCACGGCCACGAGGAGACCATGTTCGACAGGCACCACGACGACGAATCCCCGCAGAGGCACCAGATGGAGGCGCCCAGGGGATTCAGCCACCCGCGCGGTCTCGCCGAGAAGCCCACCCGAGCGGGGTGCATCAGCAATTACGGCAAAAACGGCGTGCGGCACAGCAAGAAGGCCTCGCCCAAGGTGGCGGCGGGTCAGACCACCCTCCGTTTCTACGAGGGTGGACTCGCGGGCGAGCACGGCGACGTCATTTACGGCTCCAAGGACGTCCAGGGCTTGCCCCCGAACCAGGGCAAAGGGAGGGTGTCGGCGCACGAGGTGACGACGGCGTACGAGGGCGGTAGCTTCAACATGAACCCCAACGCGCCCTCCAGCTCCCCGGGCGCGACCGCCGCGGGCAGGGCCTTACACCAGGACTGGAAGATGAAATCCAAGCCCGACCTTCTGTGCCCCAAGCCCCTCCCGGCGGCGAAGCACCTCCTGCCGGCGAACCAGCCGTGGGCGGCGCAGAACCACGAGAGCGTTTTCGACGGCGGCATGGAGCCCAGCAAGCAGGACGAGCCACGGCGGATGAGGCACCTGCCGGAGAAGGAGTGGGCGAACCAGGCGTACAAATCGAACCTACGGGGCGGTGAGGCGATCGAGGCGGAGGTTCAGAAGACGCCGGATCCCGCGGTGGCGTGGGCCAACGCCGAGAAGAAGAGCCACATGGGAATCGTCGACGGCCATCTCTCGGCGGCGGATGGCCCGATTTCCTACGGGCATCCCTCCACCATGGGCGCCACCGCGGGGGCGGGGAAGAAGGTCAACTCGGACATGCGGTCGATGATGCAGAAGAGCTACTACAAAGGGGCGGGCATGGCGCCGCCTCCGCCGCAGATGGAGAAGAGGGAGATGGACCCGAGGCCCTGGGCGAACCAGCACTACAGCAAAAACTCCTTCGGCAACGGAATGGCGCCCCCCGACGAGCCCGCCAAGCCCACGCCGCCCAAGGCTGCGCAACAGCCGTGGGCGGACGATAGGGAGCAAGAGATCCGCGCGGGGGTGCCTCGACGGATGGGAGGTATGCGAGGGTACAGCAAATAAGAACGCTACTGTTTTTAGCTAATTATTTCAAAGAGAGCGATTACGCGGTTACGCCTTGTCCTTCTTCGCGGATTTCTCCTTCTTCTCCTTCTTCTGTTTCTTGTTTGGAGTCTCCCCGTCGCCGCCCGCGTTCGCCGCCTCGTACTTGAACGTCACCGGGGGCGGCTCGGGAGTCGCCGGGGGAGCCGCCCAACCGAGGAGGGGATACGCGGCGCGCTCCACATCCGCCAGCCTGTGCCCCGCGTCAACCTTGCGCAGGACGTGGAGGATGGCGCTGCGGGACCGCGAGTTCTCGCGCATCTCGCGCTCCGACGGGCGCTGAGCGTCATCCACGGTGAGACCCCAGACGTTGGGAAGGGCGCTCTCCTTCTCCGGGTGGTTCGTTCGCATCCACTCGAGCAAGGGTTGCGTCGGGCGGACAACCTCAAAGTGGCGGTGAAAGTCCACCAGGATGGCGCACTCGCTGTGCTTCCACTGCGTGCGGGGGACGAAAGATGGGTAAGTCAGTGGCTTGGTCTCGATCCACGGGTCGATGCGACAAGAAAAGTGAAACCGAAAAGCCGTACGTCAGTCTCTTCCTATCATGTGTTGTGTGGATCATTATTACCCCCGCGGTTGTGTGTGTGCGGGGGGTTCACGACATGAGGTATCATCACTCGCACGGCTCTGAAAAATACGGGATAGCGGGCGCAGGCCGAGGAAACATAAACTCACCGTGAGAACTCCGAGTCGGCCGCCGTCCATCATCACCTCCGCCGCGGCCCTCATACCTCGCCGCATCTCGTCAAACTCCTGGTTAAGGTGAATGCGGAGCGCCTGAAACGTCAGCTTTGCCGGGTGCATCGCCTGATACTCCTTCCCCTTCGCTGACGCCACGAGCGATGCGAACGCCTTGGTGGTGGAAGGAAGCCGGTCCTCCGCCACCGCGAGGCACACGGCGTCGGCGATCCTTCTCGCGGCGACCGGGTCCGTGGTCTCGCCGTACTCGTGCAGAATTTGCACCAGCTCGTCGCGATTCACCTTTTTAAGAAAGTCAGACGCCGGCACCCCTTGGGTGATGTCGAATCGCAGGTCCAGGGGTCCGTCCTGCTCGGGCCTGAAACCCCTGCTGCCGTCGTCGAACTGCGGGGACGATATGCCGAGGTCGAGGAAGACCCCGGAGCACTTCACGCCGAGGGGCTTGAGAACCGTGTCCATGCAGCCGAACGGGGCGTGGTGGATGGTGAACCTCGAATCCTCCGCCTCGAGCTTCTTGGCCTCCTTGATAGCCTGTGACGTCGGGTGGTGGGAGGGTCAGACGTCGAAGGTTGGATATCGCTAGGTTGGGTAAAAACGTGCGGGGAGATACTCAATTTCTATGGGTGATAGATGTCTTCATGCGTTTGCACGCAATCGTTGGAGGTTTCTTAGGCCTCGGTTTTCTTCTCATCGTATCTCGCACCCGCGCGGGAACAAAACGGGAAATGGGTGCGATCGATGCGGGCGCTCACCTCGGGGTCCATGTCGAACGCGTGTAATTTACCGTTTGAACCGAGCGCGGCGAGTATACCGCGCGTGTGCCCGCCCCTGCCGAAGGTCCCATCCACGTACGTCCCGTTGGGATCGGGCGCCACCAACGCGGCGATGGTCTCCCGCAGCATGGCGGGCGTGTGCGTGCCGAAAGCCTGCTCCGTGGCCCTCACGCCGAAGGTACCGGTCTTGGCCACCGTTATGCTGAGATGCCGTCCCCCGAACTTGATGCCGTCCTTGGCCAACGCCGCCTGCCTGGCGTGCTCGTGCGCGAAGGTCACGAACCCGGCGCCCTTGCACTGACCCGTGGTGGGGTTACGGATGAGCCTGACGCCGCCCAGGATCTCGCCAAACTGCGAGAAGAAGTCCGAAACCTCCGCCTCCTCGCTCGTGTGCGGGAGGTACTTGACGAACACCTCGTACCCGTTCGCGTCGGATCCCTGCGTCGGCGCCTCCGACCGAGTCCCGCTCTGTACGTGCGCGCTAGGTATGCGAACCGGTGTCCTCGCGCCGCCGCCAGCCGGGTACCCGTTCGTGTTGTCCACGCCGCCGGACCTCGGCGCCTTACACCGAAAGCACGTCGACCGCCTCGCGAAGTTGGATGATCCGCACGTGCACTGCCAATCGTTCTGGCCGGTGTCGTTGCGAGACGCGCTGCCGCTCGGGGGTTTGCCGAATGGGAGCTCGTCGTTCAGATTTGACTCGCCGTTCGGGGTTGACGTCCCGACGGGTTCATCGTACGCCCCGCGATCGTACGCCCCGCGATCGTCGCGTCCTTGCGACTGGGAACGGGCGCGAAGGGGTGGACCGCCCGGGGCGTGCGCTACTTCGTCGCGCTCGCGTCCCTCTTGCACGATGTTTTTAACCTCCTGCACGGCGGGCGCGACGGTGGGGCCCTTGATGGTGCAGGTACCTTTGGCCTGGTCGATCTTCAAGATGCAGCCGGTGAGGTCCTCGATCTCGCGAATCTTGGACCCGCCCTTGCCGATGATGCGCCCCGTCTGCCCCTTGCACTCCACCACCACGGTCTCGATGGCGTCCTCGCCGTCCGCGTCACCGCCGCCCCCGCCGCCGCCGGCATCTTTCTTGGCCTTCTTCGCCGCCTTGCGCTCAGCCTTGGCGGCGGCCTCGTCCGGGTCGAGGTCCTTCGAGGACTTCTTCTCCTTCTTCGGGGACTTGGGCTTCTTGTCGGAGCCCGAATCGTCGTCGAAGAGTCGCTTCTCCCCCATCGTTACCCTCGCGACGACGTTGGGGAGAATGATGATTTGCCCGTGCAGTGTGATCACCAAAAAACCTGACTCAGCTGGTAACGCCCGTCCCTTCGGCACCCCCCCTTCGGCACTCCTCCCTGCGCACTCACTCGCCCCCACCGCGACCATGCCCATCTCTGTCGCACCAACACCGCACCACGTACCGGCGCTCCTCGCGCGTCACCGCGTCCTCCCGACGCGGGCACGCGTCTCCGTCGCGTGCCGCGCCGAGTCGTACCGCCGGGCGAACGGCAACAATGGCAACAACGCGTCAGTCGGGGTCACTTCACTTTCCACGCGTTCGTTCATCCGTCCGTCCTCTTCCTCCTCCGTGGCGCCCTCCTTCGGCGCCCGTGACGCGCTGCTGAGCACCACCACCAAAGAACGGGGATCCACGATTCGCGCCAGGTTCGGCGTGGAGGAGACCTTCATTCTGACCGTGGTCGCCGGGTTCATCCTGTACATCGCCCTCAACTTTGAGGAGATCGTGGCCAAGCAGAAGGTGGCCGTGGAGAAGGCGATGAAAGAACAGGATCGCGCAATCGGAGCGGCCACCGCGCAGCAGAAGAGGGCGACGGACGCGGCGAAGCGGGCGCAGGCGGACGCGGGGCGGAAAGCGGCGGAGGCGGCTAAGGAGGCGCAGCGCAAAGCGGGGGGCAAATAGCTACCCTTCTTTTCGCAAATATTCTTTTGGCATTCTTTTGGCTACGTGTTTACGCTAGTAGTCTACTCTCAGTACCAGTCCACCCATCGCGTGGACGCCTTCGCGCGGCGCTTGTTCGCCGCCGGCGCCGCCGCGCGACCGTTCTCCCACTTCGCCTTGGCAAGCAGCTCGAAGACCCTCGCGCCGGCCTCGTCCGGAGTCGACCTCCCGTTAACCGCGTCATCCACCGTCTCTTCCAAAACGGTCCTTTGCCGAGGCGTGACCCAGTGTATCGCCATCGTCGGGCACTGCCCGACCGCCAGGTTCAGTCTGTGCGCGGCGAGGTCCGCGTCCTCCCTGACGCCGTCGCTCGCGCCGGTCGACGTCGCGCGACGGTTCAGGTCCCCCCACGTCGCCGCGTCGCTCCGAAACCTCGCCGCGTCGGTGTCCGGTGCCCAGGCGAAGGAGCCCGGGTCCCTTTCCACGCAGCAGCAGTACGCGGGACACGCGCCTTTGCCGCGGCACGCGAACTCGTTGACGAAGACGGACTCCGCGGGTCCCTCGGGGTGCTCGAACGGGTCGGCGCCCTCCTTTGCCCACGGAAACACCTCGGACGTTCCGTCCCAGTCGCTCACCGAGTTTACACCCTGCGCGAGGCTTTCGTCGAGGGGGACGCCGGACTCCCTCGCGACGGCGGCGTAGGCCGCGACGACGCGCCTCGCGTTCGCCTCTTTATCCACCGCGTCCCCGGCGTACACGTCCGGGTGGTAGACCTTCATCCGGGCGCGATACGCCCGTCTCACCTCAGCCATCGTCACCTCTCGGTTCGTATAAGTGTCGACGTCGATGCCGAGCACGTCCCAGGGCGTTAGGTTCGGCGACGTCAGGTCCCGCGGCGGCGGCGGCCCCGCGTCGTCCCGGGCGCTCCTACATTTCGCTCGGGATCGACGTATCGGCGGCGCGGGGCGGAACCCGATACCCGCCGCGGCGACCAACCCCGCCGACGCCATCGCCAGTGCAGTACGTGTAAGATTTGGTGTGGGCACCCCTCTTTCGTCACCATCACGCTAAGAGAACAATGATAACGCTACTCCCGACCAACCACAACTGGGCTCACATGGCGGACGAATTGTCGGTGCGCGTGACGCACCGGGGCCGGGAGCACGTCGTGCGCGTGCCCGCCGACGCCACCGTGGCGGACCTTGGGATCGAGTTGGAGAGAGCGACCGGCGCGAGCGTCGCGACGCAGAAGGTTCTCGGCCTGAAGCTGGCCAAGGCCATTTTGAAGGGTGGAACGCTGACCCCGTCGAAGGCTGAGGACGCTGTGTTGACCGTCAGCGCCATCCCTGGGATGTGCGACTCCGCCAAGCCGTACATGCTGATGGGATCGGCCGCCGCGGAGGTCGCCGCTCTCGACGCGGCCGCGCAGGTGGACCATCGAGTCCGAGGCTTTGAGCAGGAAGAGATCAGAGACCGTCGAAGGCGAAGGGGACACGTGTCCAGAACCGCGGCGGGCGGGAGGTCCGACAACGTCGGTCCCCCGTCCACCGCGACGCACCCTTACACCTTCCTCGAGTACCGCGCGCTTCCCGTCCCGGATGTCGTCACCCCACCCGCGTCCGCCGCGCTCAAGCTCCTCCACAGGCTCGCCTCGGACCCCGGCATACTCGGCGTCATGGCCAAACACAAATGGAAAGTGCCGCTGCTGGCGGAGATGCCGCCGGAGGGCAAGGTTGGCGTGAGCGAGTCGTGCGTGCTGGGTTACAACGTCAACCAAGGGCAAGAGATCCACCTGCGTCTACGAACGGACGACATGCGGGGCTTCAGGGTCTACGCCCGGATAAGGGAGACCTTAATTCACGAGTTGACGCACAACGTCATCCGCCCGCACGACATACATTTCAAAAGGCTCTGCTCGCAACTCAACGTGGAGTGCAGGGAGTTCGATTGGAAACGGAACGGCGCGGGTGCCCAGAAACTCGGAGGCACGGCGGATGAATCCGACGACGAGGAGACGTGGTCGGAAGATGAGGCGATGGCGGCGACGCGCGCGTCCAGCGGGTCGCGTTTGGGGGGCGAGGGATGGTGCCGGGAAAACTTGTCGCCGGCTGAAGCCGCCGCCGCCGCCGCCGCCGCGAGGGCGGCGGACGCGGCTGAGCGGGAGATGGAGTCGATGGCCCGGGACGCGCTCGACAGGGCGGACGCGGGGATGTCGTGCCTGTGCGGCGCGTGCGGTGCGGGGCCGTTCAGGTTACCGCCGGCGTGCTCGACGGACCAGGACGCGTAGAAGTCTTTGAGATGAATGTGAATTATTTCAACGGAGAATTATTGGCCACCGGTGCCCGCGGCTTTGAGCGCGAGCGAGGCTTCGACGTATTCATCCGCCAGCTGCTGCTGGTACGGCATCAGCTCGTCCGGGGTTCCCTCCAGGATCTTCGCCGGGTCGAGGAACGGCTTCGTGGGGTCGATCCCGCCGCCGGAGCCGCCGCCGCCGCCGCCGCCCTCGGCCGCGGCGTCGAGCTTGGACTCCAACTTTTCCTTCATGACGCCCACCCTCATCTTGGCCACCGCGGAGGACGCGTTCGCGCTCGACGCAGCCTTCTTCGCGCTCTCCAACTCGTCCTGCGCCTCCTCCAGGTCCCTCTCCGCATCTGTCAGCTTCTTCTGCCTCTTCTCCGCCAACGCCTTTTGCGCCTGGTTCTGAAACTGGAGCGCCAGCCGATCGGAGCGCTCCTTCTTGAGCTGCGCCTCAATCTCGGTGAGGGTCGATTTGGTCGCCTCCAGCTCGTTGCTGGCGAACGTGAATTGCTCCTCGAGGCTCGCGACGCGTCCGGTGGCGGTCTCGAGGTCGGACTTGGTCTCCGCGAGGTCCTTCTTGGCCTCCTTGAGCTCCCTGTTGGCGACGGCGAGTTCCGTCTTGACGTTGCCGAGTTCCTCCTTGGCCTCCTTGAGCTGCTGCTCCTGCTTCCTCATCTTCTTCCTCGTCTTGATGAGCTCCTCGACAGCCTCTTGGGTCTTCTTGGCGCACTTATCCGTGAGCTCGGAGATGTCATCGGACCAAACCTTGAACTCCTTCTTGACGGCGTCCATCTTGGCGCTCTGCTCGTCCACAAACTCGCCCGCGCCGGCGTTGAGCCCGTCCCAGGATTTGTCCTGCTTCTCGAGCCCCTCCTTAGCCTTGGCGCCCACGCCGTCAACCTTGGTCACGAGCTTCTCCATCTCTCCGTCCACAACCTGCGTGATGACCCGTCGGTTTTCGTCCCGCATCTCGCGCATGTTCGCCTCAGCCTTGAGCCTCGCCTTTTGCTCCACGAGGAACTCCTTCTTGTAATCCTCCAAAGCCTGAACCGCATCCGCCGTCTCTTGCCGCGCCGTGGCGAGATCCTCCTCGAGCTTGGTCTTCGCCGCGGTGAGCTCATCAGCCGCCGCCTGCAGCTCAGCCTGCTTCGTCTCGGCCGCCTTCTGGGCGGTCTGCGCCTGGATCACCTGCGTCTCGAGCTCGTTGATGCGCTCCTTCTGTTCCTTGGATTTTTCATCCGCGGCGTCGGCTCGGTGCTTCATCTGGTCCCTCTCCTCCTCGGCGGAGTCCGCGCGGTTAAGCGCCTGGGACAAGGCCTGCTTCTCACTGGTGCTCTCCAGCGCGCCGATTCGCTTCTTCGCGCGGAGGAGCTGCGAGACGGTGATGACCAGGCGCGCGGTTGCGTTGGCGGCGCGACTGGATTCCTTTTTGGCGAATTTTTCATTCGCATCCGCCTTGAGCTCAGCCTCGTCGCACGCGGCGGTGGCTCGGTCGGCGATGCCCTGGAGCCTCTGCATCTCACCCTCCGCAGCCTCCGCGCGCTCGATCGCCTTGACCATCTTCTCCGTGGCGCCAGCCTTGGATTCGCGGTGGAACGCGATGTCAGCCTTGAGGGTACCCGTGATGGCTCGCATGTCCTTCTCCGCCTCGATGGCGGCTCCGGCTTCGTTTCTCGCCTTCCACAGCTGGTCCATCAGCTCCTGCACCTCGTCCGCGTGGTCGTTCTTCATCTTCTCCACGTTCGCGGCGGCGGCATCGGCGGCGGCCTTCGCGGCGGCGGTGAGCTCGTTCGCCCTGGCCTCCCCCGCGGCGACTGCGGCCTTCTCGGCTTCCCACCCTTTGGGAATCTCACCTTCCGCAAACGCCAGCTTTCGTTCGAGCTCCTCGACCCTCGTTTTGAGGTCATCGCGCTCGGACTCCGCGCCCTCCGCGCGTTTCGTGCACTCCTCGAACTTACCCGGGAACGGGCGCAGGGTCATGACTTCCTCCGTTAGCCGACCTGACTCCGTGCGGGCCTCGTCCGTCTCCTTCATGCGGTCGGCGCACTCCGTCTGAAGTTGCGACAGCGCGGCGGCTAGTCGGTCGACGCTGTCCAGCGCCTTGGTCACGCCGGCCACCTTGGACGGGAACGCGGCGCCCGCGGCGGCTTCCCACGAGGTGGTGAATATGGACCACACGCCGTCGAGGACGTCCTGCTTGGCCTCGGGTCCCACGGGCGCCATCGCGGCTCGGACCCTGTCGTGGGATTCGACGCATTTCTGCGAGTACTTGTACAGGGCTCGGTACAGACCGATGGCGTGCTCTGGGGTCATGCCCAGGTCCGCGAGCGCCTTGGGATCGATGACGTCCATCTCATCCTTGAGCGCGTCCGGGGTTGGGCACAACGTCTCGAGCGCACCCTTGAGCTGCGCGTGCGCCATGACGGCGGTGGACCTCCGGTCGATCTCGCTCTCGCCAGCCTTTGTGAATCGTCCGGTGGCCTGCGCCAGTGGGTCCATCGCGTCCCTCTTGGCGGTGCTCATGTCGAGCGCGCCGACGAGGTCCTGGTTCTCGACGTAGAACTTCTCCAGGGAGGAGCCAGCCTGCGGTGATCGGGGACGGCGGTGGGAGACGGGGGGTTAGCTCAGCGGTGTTCGGGTCTGGAATCGTGGGAGTCAAATTGGGGAATCGATCTGTTTATCCGCGGACGCGGGCGCGCACCTGAGACAGCCTCTCGAGTCGTCGCTCATCCTCCTGCCAGTTAGCTCCCTGCGACATGTCGACGTCACGAACTCGGCCACGACCGAGGTCCAAAGACGTTCCCGGCGCGTCGGGGAGTGCTGGCCAGTGCGTGTTGCGCCGGCATCCAAAAGAAGAAATGCCCGCTTCTATAGCGCCGCGCGCTGACCCAGCCGGAAAAGTTTGGATTACACTTGCGCCGACACGGACACTCTCAGCGCGCCATAGCCGATAGCGATGGCGACCGCGCAATGCTTTCGGGCGCTGGTGCGTCACGCACTCAATGCGAGCGCTGCTGGACGTCCCGCAGCATCGCGCGCGACCCGCCCGGTCGCGAGCGGTGGCAGCCTTCGTCACCACCACCGAGGGTTAACTCCATTCGATCGTCCGCGACAACCTCGGCACCGCGTGTGGTGCCGCGGCGTCAGGCTCGTCACATCCGCTGCGGGACGCGAGGAGCACATCACGAGCACCGACAACGCGACGGTCAAACACTTCGCCAAGCTCGTGCGCAACCGCGGCTACCGCGAGGAGTGCGGCTCCATCGTCGTCGCCGGCTCGGGGATCCTCTCGGAGGTTTGCGGTGGAGTCGCGGGCGTCGATGGCGTCGGGAGCGCCCTGACGCTCTTCCTCGCGGAGGACGCGGACGTGCCGCCCGGCGTGACCGCGCGCAGGATCGTCCGAGCCCCCGAGCACGTCCTCAAGAAGGCCGCCGGGCTCCAGTCAGTGGACAGGGTCGACGCCGTGGCTGAGCTCTCCATGCCGCCGGTCGTCGGCGTCGGCGCGTTGACCGAAGCCGGGCGAATCACGAGGCTCCTCGCGCTGGACGGGATCCAGGACCCGGGGAACCTCGGCACGCTGGTGCGCACGGCGCTGGCGCTGGGATGGGACGCGGTCGCGCTGCTGCCGGGGACGTGCGATCCGTACAACGACAAGGTGAGAGACTTCGCGCCCGTGTGATCCGTTAACACGATACCATCGGATACCGTCGTTCACTCGATATTCAAACCCGGCACCGCACGATTTGTCACGCTGTCCGGCTGGACGCCTCGGCGCCCGATAGCCTTACCAGTCCTCTACATATATTTCACGTGCGAGACCAAACCTTCCTTCTGAGTCCGTCGCTGAGCGCGCATAGGCGCCGCTCGCGACGCCATTTTCATGGCCGAAGAAGACATACATGTAAAAACAATCGCTTTTCCCCCGCCGACCCTCCCCCGGTTCCGTGGAGGTCCATTCTCCCTTTTACTGACCCCACCGCTTATTACCCGTTTTCCACTCCTTTCTTAGGCACTCAGGGCGGCGAGAGGCGGCGTGTTCAGGATGCCGATGGCCCGTTTGACTTGGGACGAGCTCGAGGAGGTGGCGCGGCGCGACGAGCTTCGTAAATTTTGCGCAGAGCCGAGCGCGGGCGCGACTCCGGCGGATGCGGCGGCGACGGGGTCCAAGGGTCTCTGCCTCGTGCTCGGGAGCGAGGGCCAGGGTCTGTCGGACATCGCGCTTCGCACGTGCGAGCCCGTGGCGATTCCGATGCCGGGGCAGATGGAGAGTCTCAACGTGGGCGTCGCGGGGGGGATCCTTCTTTATTTGATGCGGCGCGGAGATCGATGACGGTACCTATAGATGTTGTATAACAATGCGAGCTGATACGTCTCAAGCGGCCGGGGCGGGGGGCTTCATGATCCACGCGCCTTCGCCCTTGCCCGGGAGGGATCCGAGCTGCTGTTCGCAGAACGGGGGGAGGACGCCTCCCGCTTCGGCGATGCCCTTGAACATGCCAAAGGTGGGGTCGAAGATCGTGTCGAACTTTGCCTTGGAGTTGTAATCCTTGAAGACGTGTATGACCATGGGCATGACGACGTCGGGCTTCTTCCAGGCGCTGTCGGGGAGCATGTTGCCGGCGTACGACTTGACGATGCCGAAGTCCTTCATGAACTCCTCGGACTGGCTCTCGGTGTAGATCTTGAGCCATCCATCGAAGTCGGGGACACCGTGGGAGTAAATTCCGAGCACCTTACCCTCCTCGTCTCCGTCGGGGTTGACGATGAGCCTGACGTCGAAGGTGTTCGAAACAGGGGGGGTCGTGATCACGGGGTTGGAGGCGGCCAGCTTTCCAAACTCGCCGTCAGGTGCGAAGATGGCTTTCACGGCCTCCAAGTTCTCCTTCCCTTCGTACATGTGGACGGCGCTCAGGCTGCCGCACGGACTAGCGGCGCCGAAGATGAACTTCTTGATGAGAGGAACGTGGGGAGGGGGAGTTTCCTGCAGGAGGCGGGAGTGGGGGAACTCCGCGGTCAGACGGCATGTTGAGTTCGAGAGCGTTATGTTGATTTGCCGGGAACCGATCTTTTCTTGGTACGCACCGCGGAGAGCATGCCCTCGAGCATATCGCACCATTCGCCTAGGCCGGTGACGCCGTGGCTGAAGCACTCGATGAAGAGAGACTCGGATTCGATGGGCTTGAGTTCGACAGACATCTTGTGTGTGTGGTTGGGGGTGATGTGTAAGCGGCCCCGGGACATAACGTCATATTTTCCTCCAGATATTTTATAAAATGGGCCACTTTTGGCGTCGTCTAACCTAAGGTACCTTCGTGCGAGCTAATAAAGGTCATCTCCCTTCGTAAAGACACTCAGGATCTTTCCCAATGCAGTGGCGAAACGCTACAGTTTCGTTCGCGTGCATTGGCGTTTGAGCGTGGTAGATGGGTGATCCAACAAGGGCCACCATCCCAAGCTCATCGTGTGTCCTCGAGCACTTAACGCCCACCGCCGGCATGTCATCCCGACACTTGCTCTCGTCATACCATCCCGTTCCTCCGCCAGGAGGCGGCACGTCCTCGTGCACGCGTTGTCCCCATTTTGGATTCCCCGCGACGCGCTTCTGCGTGATGTGCACGCTGAACCGCATGTCAGTCTCGCCAGTCACGGCGTTGCGGCCGCAGTCCTTGACCACGTCTTGATCAAAACTCAACTCCGTCGCTACGGCTGGATTGAGGTTGGACTTCCCTTTAACCCTCGCACCCTCGGGCACGACATCCAGGACGTACTTCTTGAACGCTCCGTCGACATCCGACTGGACAAGCTCGATCCAGTCGACGACGCACGTCGCGATCGACTCGGCGACGCTCGTCGGCGCGAAGAATAGAAGGCCAGAGTTTATGTTCCACCCAGCCTCGTCGCCGCCGGCAAAATCCACCTCGAAGTCGCAAGCCAGCTGGGCAAGCAGCGGCTCCGGATCCATCCTCACGCTCATGTCCGTATCGGTGAGAACCACCGGGCGGCGCATCTCGCGAAGCATCGCGAGAATCTCTCGACCGATGAGCTGCTTCGACCATTTATGGCCTCCGAGGCTGTACACTCTGCAAGCCTCCCCCCAACGTTCCTTCACCCGCTCGCACCGTCTCTCCGTCGACGACAGCGCCATAAACTCAACCTTCGAGTGCGCGCGTAACGTCTTGAAGTAGTTATCGAGCATGCGCATCGTCGCCTTCGATGCGGAGTCGAAATCATAGTCCACCACGGCTGTCAGAATAGGTGGCGAACAACGATCGGCCTCGTTCCAAGAAAAAAGTTCGCCCCCCGCCGGCGACGTTTGGTTCCCACCCTCGGCCTCAACAAGCGTACGGACAGCGGGCTGAGACCCCAAATACCTAACGTGATCCGTCAGCGCGAATGCGACGAAGATTGCCAATGCTATGAAAGGGCTGCGCGCCCTGAGCAAGTCGAGCGTGGGCAACATGGCCAAAAGTTAGTTCGCGTCGTTCGTACAATCCTGAGTGGACCCGGTCTCGTTCGCTGCCGATGCGAGGTTCGACGAGCCTAGGTTGCCATATGGTCGAGTGATACACCTCGGTCGGTGGCGGCGACGTCGAGGGTATCGGTCGGTGGCAGCGGATGCCGCGCGCGCGTCGCTGTGTTGAACGCAAAGTTGAAATTCGCAAACTTGTTCGTGTTATACAGGCACTCAAAAAGTCTTCAGCCCTCAACCTCGGTAGTAGTAGTCGTCGTCGACGACGTGAACCGGTATGAGGAGCGAGGACATCTCCTCCTCGTACTCATACTCATGCTCGTACCCGTGGTCCTCATCGTACGGGTGCACGGGGATGAGAAGCCCGGACGGCGTCGTCTCCTCCTCGAACCGTTCCGCGTCTTCCACGTACTCCAAGCCGGCGTCGAACCTGGAGGGCTCGATGTTCTGAAGGAACCAGGGTTTCCAGCCCTCGACGGCGTCGTCCGTCGAGGGTGCATCGTTAACCGCGGCATTCTCCTCACGCCGCACCCGTCTCTTGGCGAGGAAACGGGCGGTCCATCTCTCGGCGCGCGGCCGTCTCGTCCGCCGCGCGGCTAGCTTGGCGAGCGCGGCGCCCGCGACAACCGCCGACGACGCGACGGCCAGGTCCCGCAGACCCTTACCCACTCCCGCCACGATCATCCTCCCCACGCCGCGCCTCGTCTTGTTCTTGGCCTTCTCCTCCCTCTTCCTCGTCGCGTCCTCTTCCTTAGCCTTGCCGCTGCGCATGGCGGAGTCGAAACTCTCCCGCAGGCACCTGCTCGACGGAGGCGTCCTGAACCCGACCGGGTCCTCCTCCGCGGTCGCCTCCGCCGCGGCTTCCTCGACAACCTCGTCAGCCTTCGTCTCGATCGTCTCCTTCACCTCTTCCAACTGCACGACGGCCTCCTCCGTCTCATCGAACGACTCTTCCACATCCTCCCGGACGTCTTCGGTGCCACCGTCCATTTCCCCCAGGTGTCTGTTCAACACCGCCACCGCCGCCGTCTTCCCGTCTCGGTCCGCGTAGTCCAGCGCCATTCGCATCGGGCTCCGTCCGTCGGGTCCCACCTCCGTGATGGCCGCGGGGTAGAAATCGAGGAGCGACGAGATGACCTCGGGCGGCGCGTTCTTGCGCAGCGCCACGTGCAGGGGCAGCTCGTGGCGAGTGTCGAACACGGCGGCGCCCGTCGGGTCGGCTTGGAGGATGCGGACGATCAGCTCGTACCTCGCGCCGTGCGCCAGCGCCGCGTGCAGCGGGGGCTCGTCGTCGTCGTCGTCGGAGGAGTAGTCATCTTCCCGGTCCTCGGGTTTGTTCGGTGCGGGTGAGGCTGGTGGGGAATCCTGAGGGGGCGTTGACGGTGTCTCGTCCACCTCAGCCTCGACCGCCTCAGTCTTGGCGGCGGCGGCCAGCTCGGCAGCCTTGGCTAGCTCGGCAGCCTTGGCCATCTCGGCAGCCTTGGCCATCTCGGCAGCCTTGGCTAGCTCGGCAGCCTTGGCTAGCTCGGCAGCCCTGGCCTCTTCAGCAGCCTTGGCCTCGGCTGCGACCCTGGCGGCTTCCTCCCTGGCTCGCTCAGCCTCGGCCCTCGCAGCCGCTGCTTCTGCCCTGGCCTCCGCGGCGGCCCTGGCTTCAGCCTCAGCCCTGGCCTTGGCTTCAGCTTCGGCCCTGATCTTGGCCTCGACCTCGGTCCTGAGCCTGGCGACTGCTTCCGCCTCGGCTCGGAGTTTGGCCTCCGCCGCGGCTCTGGCGCGGGCTTCAGCCTCCACCCTGGCAGCCTCCTTGGCCGCCCTGGCCTCTTCCTCCAACCTGGCGGCCTCCACGGCAGCCCTGGCTTCCGCTTCAGCTCTGGCGGCGTCCTCGGCAGCCTTCGCCTCCGCCGCGGCTTTGGCTTCAGCCTCGGCTCTCGCCGTCAGCTCAGCCTCGCGCTGTTTGGCGGCAGTCAGCGCCGCGAGCTGCGCCCTCAGATCCTCGAGCTCGGCGGCGACCGCCTTGGCCTTGGCCTCCTCAGCCTCGCGCGCGGCCTGATTCTTAGCCTCGACCTGCTCGTCGATGTCGGCCTGCATCTCCGCCAGGCGCGTCGCCCTGCGCTCGCGGTCGCCCGCGGTCATGCCATCCTTGGCCATCGCGCGCGAGAGCCGTTTGGCGATGGAGACCTTTGAGTCGTCGGGGAGATGACCGGGCGGAAGCTCGGCCCTGAGCTGGGCACCGAGCGTTCGCTTGCGCTCGCGTGACTCGGCGCTCGCGCTGGACTTGAACTTCGCCAACGCTCGCATGGTGGTCAGTCCCATGGCGGCGCCCGGGAGGTTGGGAGGGTGCGCGTTGGAAGATGTTTCCGGGGCTGACTCGGCAACAGCCATCGTCGGGGTTGGATGCCGCGCGGTGTGTATCGGCGGCGACTGGGGCGGTGTGTATCCGCCGGTGCTTTGTAACTGCGCACGGTCGCGAAGACGGTTTGACGTCTCCGGTAGCGCGCGTGGCGTCGCTCACTGTGCGCAGCCCGGTCGTCGCGCCCGTCGGCTCTTCCCAGCTGTCTTCCGTGAAAATCGAAATTGGGAAACAGTTTGAACGGCACATTTTCAGGGTCTATCGACGAATCAGCGCTTGAATCTCCGGAACCGCACCAACGACAAAGTGGTGCGCTTTTGAGAACTTTCCAAACGGTGCCGCCAAAACCGCGTCGAAAAAGGTCAAGCAAAAGGAATAACAGTGTTAGGAGCGCCCCGAGCGGGCTGCCAGTGGGTTTTGGATCGTAAAAGCCCGCCAAGATGCCGCTGAGGTATCGCAAGGTGACGGTTGGGGTGTGCGCCATGGACAAGAAGGCCAAGTCCAAGGCGATGCTCGAGATCCTCAACCGCCTCGGGGACTTCCCCGAGTTTGAGATTATAACCTTCGGCGACGACTGCATCTTGAAGCAACCCATCGAGCAGTGGCCGAAGGTGGACGCGCTGATCTCGTTCTTCTCCGACCGGTTCCCCCTCGCCAAGGTCCAGGAGTACGCCGAGCTGCGCAAACCCTTCGTGGTGAACGACCTGGAGAAGCAGTGGGACCTCCTCGACAGACGCGTGGTCTACCGCACCCTCGCCGAGAATGACATACCGGTCCCGAATCACATCGTGGTCAACCGCAACGACCACGTCGACCCGGGCACCATGCCGGACTGGTCCAGACGTTTCGAATCCCCGGGGTTCGAGGAACACGAGGACTACGTCGAGCTCGACGGCAAGCGCATCGACAAGCCCTTCGTGGAGAAACCCGCGGATGCCGAGAACCACAACATCTGCATCTACTACCCTCACACCGTCGGCGGCGGGTACAAAGCGCTGTTCCGCAAGGTGGGCAACCAGGCCAGTCGGTACTATCCCCCGCCCGCGCCGGACAGCAGCAAGCCGTACACCCCCGTGCGCCGGGATACCTCCTTCATATACGAGGACTTCATGAGCACGGGTGGCACCGACGTCAAGGTGTACACCATCGGTCCCAACTACGCGCACGCAGAGGCCCGAAAGTCCCCAGTCGTCGACGGCAGGGTCCAACGAGACGAGAACGGGAAGGAGGAGCGCTTCCCGGTGTTGTTGACCCCGGATGAAAAAGAGATCGCGCGGCGGGTGTGTTTGGCGTTCGGGCAGACCGTGTGTGGGTTCGACTTGTTGAGGACCAAGGGCCGGTCTTACGTGTGCGACGTCAACGGGTGGTCGTTTGTGAAGAACTCGACAAAGTACTTTGACGACGCGAGCGTGTGCCTTCGCGCGATCATCCTGCAGGCGGTCGCGCCGGAGCACACGGCGACGGTGGAGGCCACCGAGGCTGCGGACCAGGCGACCACCGAGGACGACCCCGAACACGAGGCGATGCAGAACCAGAGTGAGAAATCCCCGGGGGAGCAGAAGAAGAAAGGTAAAGCCGCCGCGGAGCCGCCAAAGGAGGAACTTCGCGCGGTGCTCGCGGTGATCAGGCACGGCGACCGCACTCCCAAGCAGAAGATGAAGATGCGCGTGAAACACGGGCCTTTGCTGCAGCTGCTGAAGAAGTGCACGGGGGACAGGCCGAGGAAGCAGGCCAAGCTGAAGACCCCGGCGAGGCTGCAGGAGCTCCTCAACATCTGCCGCGGGCTGTATTCGGACAGCCTGAAGGAGGGCAGGACCTTCTTTCCGGACAGCATCCACGCGCAGGGCAGCGAACAGGCGTTCGTCGAAGCCGACGGAAGCGGCTCGCCCCCGCTCGCGCAGGCCAGGTCCTCCTTCGGTAGCAAGGAGGAGTGGGAGGAAGAGGTTGAACAGTGGAAGCAGGTGGTGAGCATCCTGCAGGAGGGCGGGCACTTCAGCGGCATCAATCGCAAGGCGCAGCTCAAACCGCTCGCGTGGGAGCCCATCCCGGAGGATCAACGCGAGCCCGTGAAGGATGGCAAGGAGGGTCCCACCGAACGCGTCACGCAGGCGCTCCTCATCCTCAAGTTTGGCGGCGTCCTGACCCACCTCGGGAAGAACCAGGCGGAATTTCTCGGCCGCGACTTTCGAATGCGGATGTACCCCGGCGGCGAACCAAACAGCGACGGACTCCTCCGCCTGCACAGTACCTACCGCCACGACCTCAAGATCTATTCCTCCGACGAAGGCCGCGTGCAGATCACCGCCGCGGCGTTCATCAAGGGCCTCCTGGACCTCGAGACGGAGAACAACCAGCTCACGCCCATCCTCGCGTCGCTCGTCAACAAAGACGCGAAACTTCTCGACTTTGTCACGCACGAGGTCGAGGAGGACATCCTGCACGCCAAGCAGAAGCTGTACAACATCATGACCGAGGGCCACGTCAAGGGCAAGAACAAGAACAAGGAGTACGCCACCAGCGACACCGCCACGTACGACGACTTTGAACGAGCCGGGCCGATGAATCACCTCCGCCGCAACTCGGGCGCGAGGCTCACGTCGCCCATACGCATGCCGGACCCACGGGGCGCGCCGCCGTCACCCGCCGACTCCTCCAGGCGTAACTCCACGGATGAAAAATCGCCCCGATCGCCCAAAGCGTTGACGTCCGGACCGTCTCCGGAGAAGACCTCGAACAGCTACGCGTTGATGGCGGCGGATCGCGCGAGGTCCCTCAAGGCGGCGAGGCGGAGCATAGCGTCGTCGGCCATGTCCGCGATGTCGTCCTTCAGGAACGCCATCGCCAGCTCCCTCGGCAAGGGCAGCTCCGACGACGAGAAACTCAAGTCGGCGGACGCCAAGGATGTTCCCGAATCGCCCAAGGGTGGGAAGCACAACCGGCACAGATCCGCCGAGGACGTGGGCGCCACCGCCGCTATTCACTCCGACCCTGACGGCGAGGACGTCTCCGCTCCGCGAACCTCCGACGATAACCCGGAACAGATGCTGGGGAGGATGGACATAAACGACCCCGAATTCACCTCCAGCGCGGAGAAGACGGCGGAGGATGGCGCTCCTTCCCCCCCGCCGTCGCCCCCCCCCGCCGCGTGGAAGGTTCTCGAGGGCCAGGACGATTCGACGATGACGATCGCCGGCAGGCTATCCTCGGGCAACGCGCTGGGCTCCGTGGAAGGATCCGTGTCTCGACGCCCACCCGGTGTTCCCGAAGAGCCGCTCAAGCTCCTCCGCCTGATGATCGACCTCATCCAGGCTCTGACCCGCCAGCTCCGCGAGAAGTGCTTCCGAACCAACGTCCCGACGCACATGGGATCGCCGACCACCACCACGTGGGTGGACACCCTCGCCGCGACCGCCCCGCGCGGGTCCATGCCCAAGGGAGGCCTCGGCCAGCTCAAGGACGGGTCCGTCCCCGCGGGCGGCGAGTCGTTCCTCCTCATGCACGCGAGGTGGAAGAAACTCGAGCAGGACATCTACCACCCGCGCAAGGGCCGGTACGACATATCCAAGGTTCCCGACGTGTACGACGCCGCTAAATACGACGCCATCCACAACTCGCACCTCGACCTCGACGGCCTGGAGGAGCTGTACCGCATCTCGAAGCGCCTCGCCGAGGGCGTCGTGCCCAACGAGTACGGCACGCACGCGCACAGCAAGCTGAGAATCGGCGGGACCATCGCGCACTCGCTGCTGGTCAAGCTCCTCCAGGACATGTTCACCACCCGGCAGGAGTCGTTCATCGGCATGCCCGAGTCTCACACGAGGCGCGGAACGAACATGACGACGACGGACACGGGTGGCGACACGACGGACCCGGAGAGGAGCGATTCGGTCGGCCTGCGCAGGGACCCGAGCGGCGACCAAAAGAGTCAAGAGACGGCGGAGGACGAGGACGAGGACGAGGACGAGAAGGCGATCAAGGAGGAGGAAGAGACGGAGCTGAGCACCACGCGTCTTAACCACCGCTACGCCAACATGGTTGGCGTGCACTCACCGCACCGCCACGTGCGAACCCGCCTCTACTTCACCTCGGAATCGCACATCCACTCGCTGCTCAACGTGCTCAGGTACTGCAACCTGGAGGTCATGCAGGACCCGAGGGTCACCGGGGAGGATACGCCCTCAGCCAACACCAGCCCGGTCAAGGTGAACATCAGCGAGGTGTTCGCCAAGGCCAACCTACCTTCCTTGGTGTCGCACAGGCTGGAAACCCTCGGTGGCATCGGCGACCTGGACTACCTCACGCACATCGTCTTTCGCATGTACGAGTGCTTCGACGTCCCCGCGAGCGATCCCAACCGGTTCAGGGTTGAAATTCTCCTCTCCACCGGCATCGGCATCGACCCGTTCAAGCAGAACGTCATCGGGGAGTTTGGCCGTGCGAACGAGGAGTTGAGGCGGAAGGAACGGGACGTCTCCGGGAGCGCCAACAACTCGTCGAGGCGCTCGAAGGACTACCCAGCCGGAGCGGAGGCTCCGAACTTCGCGCAAGCATCGCAGGCGAACGTGCTCCCGGTGCTGCAGCAGTGCCCAATCCAGAACGACAACGCCGGGATCGTGCGCGGGCCGGGTGACATCGCGGACAAGGCTGACGAGGGCGACGCCAAGCCCATGTACCTGACCCTCAACGCCCTGGAGACGTACCTGTGGAAGTACAGGCGGAAGACGCCGGGGGCGTACAGCGAAATCTCGCGGCGCGAGCTGACGATGAACCTGGGCCGGATGCCGGGCGACGGGAGCGGATCTTTCACCTCGAATTCGGAGTGGGAGCGCTCCAACCCGAGCCCGAAGAAGAACCCGGAGTCCCCGGCGCTGAAGACGCCCAAGAAGAAGGACAAAAAGAAGAAGAAGTCCACCAAAAGCGACTCTGACAGCGAATAGGTTGTGCGACGAGATACGAAACGTAATAAGCAACGAAAGGGCTTCTCCCAGCCGCCTGTTATTAAAACTATCTGTACACCACGGTCTACGCTCTAGTTGTCTCCCAAATCTCACGCCCAGATTTCTCTATTGGTCACCCTCCCCGCCCTCCTCGGTGTCGTTGATGTCGCTGGTCCAGAGCGTGAGGTTATCGCGCAGGAGCTGCATGATGAGGGTGGAATCCTTGTACGACTCCTCGCTGAGGGTGTCCAGCTCGGCGATGGCGTCGTCGAACGCCTGCTTCGCGAGGGCGCACGCCTCCGTGGGCTTGTTCTGAATCTCGAAGTGGAACACGGAGTAGTTGAGCGCCAGGCCGAGGCGGATGGGGTGCGTCGGGGGCAGGCCCGAGTCGGGCGTCGAGTTGTTGCAGGCGATTTTGGTAGCTTCGGCGTAGGCGTCATTCGCCTGGCCCGACACCTTGGAGCGATCCTCTTGCTGCAAGAACTCCGCGAGGTAGCGGTAGTAGTCGCCCTTCATCTTGAAGTAGAACACCTTGCTCTCGTCCGACGCGGAGTCCACGATGAGGTGGTTGTCCAGGATGGATAGGATCTCCTTGCAGATGCTCGTGAGCTCATTCTCAACCTTGGACCTGTACGACTTGATCTGCCCAGAGTTGGCCTCGTTGCTCTTCGCGCGCTCCTTGTCCTCGATGGAGCTCAGGATGCGCCAGGACGCGCGGCGGGCGCCGATCACGTTCTTGTAGCCGACGCTGAGCAGGTTACGCTCCTCGATCTGTTGGGTGTGGCACAAAGGGAGTGAGGCGGAAGAGTCAGCTGACAGTTTTTGAAGCGTCGTCAGCGCGGCGGGGTTGTGAAACGGGGCGCCGTGTTGACGGGCGATCGGGGCGCGCGGGAGCGGTGGATCGTCCCGCCGGGGCTGAAAGCACGCGATCGCGGCGATCCGACCCACGAAGCGACGGCCGATGGACAAAAACCCGCCGAGCTCTCCCGGATCCGGGCATCGCGCGCGCCCCGCCCCGGACGACACCCCCAAGGCCTGGCTGGCTATGAACAAATCGTTGCCGGCATTGTTACGCCGAATGAAGAACCGCGTGGGTCGTGGCACGTACCGAGAGCTCGCCCGAGTCGAGCTTGCAAAGAGCCTTCATGGATTCGACCATCTCTGCAAAGATGAGGGAGACGCGGTCGTCAGGTTTCCGAAACGTTCGCCCGCGTCGACGGGACGGGTCTACGGCGCGGAAGGGTGGTCGAAGAAAGGGATCCCGAAGGAAAGCCCGCGTTGGCGAAAAGAAAGCCGGCAATCGCGCTCACCGTCATAGCGCTCAGCCTGCTCGGCGAGCTTGGCCGAGTAGACGAGGCGCTCGCGTTCACTGAGTGAGCCGTCGGAGGCCATGCTTGCGAACGGTGGTGGTGGTGTACCGTCCCTCGCGTGCGAGTATGAAGCCCGTTCTACCACCCCGGTGCCAACTGTTTGCACCTTCGTCGTATCTTTGGCAAGCCGAAAATCGATCACACTGGATGACGAGCCTACAGTTCACACCAGACTCGGTTTCTGGCCACGCTCGCCGTCGCGAGTTGCTAATAACGTCTAGCTAGGTTCTACTGCTGCTGCGACTGCTCAGCCTGCTGCTCCTGCAGCCGCTTCTCGTACGCCCGCGCGAACGCCGCGGCGCGCTCCTCCCGCGTCAGCTCCCTCGCAGTCGCCGACCCACCGGCGCCCCCACCCGGCTGCTGCTGGTTCTCTCCCCCCGGGTCTCTCGGAGCCTGAGCCCGCGCCGCCGCCTGCACGCGCGACGCCGGCGCGGGAACCGACGGCGACGCAGCCGCGGACACAGGCACCGACGCGGGCTGCCTCGGGGGTGTCCGCGCGTGCGTCGCGTGCACCGACGCGGCGGCCCTCTGCGCGGCGGCGGCGGCGACGCCCGCTCCGGGCGACCCTCCCGGAGCTCCAGCCGTCCCCGCGCCTCCGAGCCTTTGCCCCCCTTGCGTCGACGTACCCCCTTGCCCCCTCGACCTCGCGCCCCCCGCGAACGCGTGATCCCTCAGCTGCGCGATCAGGTCGTTCACCGAGTCCCGCCCGGGCGCGCCGGTCCCGCCCCCTGGCCCGGGTCCGGTGGAGGGCAACGTCGGCCCCGCGGCGGCTACGCTGACGTACCCTCGAGCTCGACACGCGCCCTGCATCGACGGCCAGCTCTCCATGGCCGCGAGGGTGTCGTCGGACGGGACCACCGGGTCGAGGTACCCGCGTGACCACGCGTATCCCACCCCGACGGACGCGGCGCTCTCCAGCGGGTTGGCTCCGAACATGGCGAAGAACGCGAGGAGTAGGAGTGGAAAGTAGAGGGTTGGCATGGTGAACAGCCCGAGGATGGACACCGACGCGCCGGCGTACCCTTGCGACGAGCGCGTGATGAGGACGAGGAACGCGCTTAGGATCCCGGGTCCGCAGAGGAACGCTGGGGACATCACGGACGGCGCGAGGGGCGCCACGAGGATGGCGAGGACGCAGACCCCCGCGTTCGTCGCGACGATCGCCAATAGAAAGTAGCAGAGGATCCTGATGCTGCCCCGCTCCTGCTCCCACGCGCTGCCCAGCCTGTACAGCACGAAGGACATGATGAGCGCGTTGATGAGTCCAGGGACGTACGCGATGGACGTCGCCAGCCTCCACAGCTGCCCCTTGCGGATGATATCGTACGGGGAAGCCACGAGCAGGTCGTCGACTCCGAATATCGGGTTCAGCAGACAGATGACCCACGTCGCCGCCATCATGTGCCTCGTGACCAGCGGCGTGGCCAGAAACCGCTCGCGGAGCACATCTCCGTTCGCGGACATATCAGCGCCGCGCCGTGACTGGGGTCCTCTGGGTCACCACCGTCGCGCGCCTGAGATTGTGTCGACGGCCAGGCCAACGGCAAACAAAAACACAGCATCGAGAAACTCGACACGAGATTGTTAACTCTGGCATAAGCGACCGCGCGAGCATCGCGGGGAGAGAGGACGGAGTATCGGCCGCGAGCGGAGCGAGTTCGTGGAGTCGCCATGGCCGATACGCCGCTCGTCGTCGATGCGCTAAACTTCCTCACGCGATACTTCATGCCCGTGGACAAGCTCGGGAAGAAGACACCCGCCTGGCGTCTGTTGGCGGCGACGAAGACCATGGTGGAGGGCTTCCTCGAGGCGTGCGCGGCGTCGGGCTATTCGCCTCACTTCGTCATCGACGCCGGGTGGAAAAGCGACGAGGCTGCGAAGAAGTGGACCAAGCGCAGGGAGGCGGAGTGTCGAAGAGGGGAGCGGGCCATACCCCTCAACGCGGATACCTTTCTCGCCGAGCTCCTGCGCGAAGCCGGCGCGCCCGTGTACCAGGTCGAGGGCGAGGACGGCGACGACATCGCCGCCGTGCTGGCGTACACGCTCGGGAAGAACAGCCTGATACTGAGCGAAGACCGGGACATGTTCAGGTACGTCTTCATCGAGGATGCGGGATCCCGGGTCATGGTGGACTTTTCCTTCGAGGTCCCGGCCAACGGCGGCCCGGTGACGCTGGTGTTCCATCCATCCACCACGCAGCGCGTCAAGGACGGCGTCGCCGATAGGACCCTATTGGACATGCCCACGTGTGACATCGCGCAGTGGAGTTCACCCACGAACAAGCTATCGGTGGTGACCCATAACCCGCGAAAGGGATACGTCCGCGGGTGCTGCTCCCCGTGGACCCGGAAGTTCGGTAACTTACACGGCATCACGCGGCCGCTCCGTCTGGCGGCGTATCACGCCCTGGGGCACACCACTGGGGTGTTCGAGAAGTTTCCAGAGTGGAACGACGACGGCGAGTGCGTGCGGTGGGAGGAAGGGGACGTGACTCCGGACCCCGATCCGGTTTTGGTTGAGATGCTGGGCAGGCCCGCGGAGTGTCTCGATTGGCTGACGAAGCGCGACCCGGGCGCCGAGGACGATTCGTCGCGAGACGGGACGTTCAGGTGCTTCGCGCGGTACGGGATCGTGGCCGAGATCACGGCGGCGGTGAAGGGTGGGTCCGCCACGGTGTTGAGTCAGATGAGGGAGCTGTGCGACGGGAAGTTTGAGGGTTTCAGGGGCGGGGACGCGAAAGAGCGGTGGCCGCCGACGGACAGGGTATGTCACCGGATTCGGTGCTCCGAGCGGGGATGCGGCGCGAGTTTCGTGGTGCCCGCGGGGGAGAAGAAGTTCCTGGCGGAGAAGGGGTTCGGGATGCCCAAGAGGTGCAAGCCGTGCAGGGAGAGGGCGAAATCGAGGAGAAGTCCGGTGGGCGGCGGCGGGACAAAGCCGAGGGATTCGCCGCCGCTCTCGGTCAGCGCCAGGCCGTTCAGGCTGACGCCGCCTCGCACCCTACCCCCTCGACCGAAACCCGCGTCGGAGGTTGAGACAATCACGAAGAAAATGGACGAGTTGAAGAATTGAGCGGTTGAAATATCGTATCAGTAAACGCCTACGCGTTCACTCACCCGCGCTCACCTCCGCCACGCTGAACGACCAAATCTGAAGCGCGTTCGTCGGTCCTTCCACCGTATCGACGTCACCCGCCCCGTCACTCGCGTTCCCATCCGCGGGCGACCTAAAGTGCCTGTGCCCCGACGCAGACGCGCCGCGGGGATGTTTGAGCGCCGAACCGCTCGAGACAAACGACGACCCCGGGTGAAACGACCAGTCGCTCACCGTATCGCCGCTCGCCCGCCACGCGCCAACCTCCTCGCCGTCCCGCAGGTCGTACGCCCGCAGGCACCCGTCGGTCCCGCCGGTCACCAAGTGCCGTCCGCTGAACTCCACGTCGAACCCGATGCGCTGGTTCGTTTTGTCCGACGCTCTGCGCATCCGATACAAACACCCGGCATCCGGGTTCCTCACGTCCCAGCACAGAATCTCCCCGTCACGTCTCGCGCCCGTGTACAGGTACGTGCCGCACGGCGACCACGTCAAGTGCGTCACCCCGCCCCGGCCGTGCCCGCCCCTCAACACCAGCGCCTGTTCACCGGTCGACTCGTGGTAGACGCCGACGCCGGGTTCGCCGTAGGAACCGCACGCGAATAAACCACCGGCGGCGGGCGACGTCGCTATGCACGACACCAGCCCAACCTGCCCACTCCGTCCGTCCACGCCGTACTCGCCCCGGCCCCGTTTCTTCTCCAGGGTCCGGTACACGTCGCAGGTCCGGCCTGGTCTGGAGAGGTCCCATGATCGGACGCAGTTTTTGTACCCCGCGAGGAGTTTGGTCCCGTCGGATGAGAACGCGACGGAGAGCGCGGCGGTTGGTTCATCGAGGTGATCGTGCGCCACGTAGGATGCCCGCACGGACCCGGTCACCGCGTCCCACAGGTGCACCGGCGTCGCCCTGGACGTGGACGCGAAGACGCACGCGCCCGGGTCGTTCGCGTTCATCCCCGGGTACCAGGCGTAATCGTACACCGATTCCCTCTCTTTGATCCTCAGCGCCGGCCAGAGCCGGTCGGCGGGGAGGCCGGTCGGGCCTATCGGGTCCCCGGCTGAGGACGGTACGTCGTCGATGTTGTTCGGGATGTCGTACACGCGGAACGTGTTGTCCTCGGCGCCGCACGTGAGGAGGCAGACGCCGTCGGGGGACCATCGCGCGCCCTTCAGGTGGTTATCGTGCGGGATCCAATCGTGCGTGCCCGACGACGACGCGCCCTTCCGTCCCGCGTTGACGGCGAACTCCGTGGTCAAAGTCAGCGCCGACGTGGGAGCGGATGCGTGTGTCGAGAGGTCCAGCGCGTACAACCGGATGGACCGCGGATCATCCGGCGTGACGGCCTCCGCTGCTGCGTTGGGTACATTGACGGCACCCTGCTGGGTTTTCTCTTCGACGGGGGGCTCGTCGGCGGGGGGCTCGTCGGCGGGGGGTTTAGGGACCTCCTCCGGTTTAGGGACTTTCCTGGGGCGACCCCTGGGTCTCTTGGGACCCGTGTATGCCTCCTTCTTCTTCGGCGGCATATCGATCGGATGGCGGTCCTCGACGGCCTTGCGCCTGATCGACTGTGGATTCCTCACCGCCGCTTTTCCGTCCCAAATTTTATGACTTTGATGCTCGTGTTGAGAGCCGTCTGACTATTTGGGCATACGTATTTGGCGTAATTCGTTAATGACCTGCCTAAATGCGCCGTACGGAAACACGGCCATTTCTATGAAATACAATCTCCCACCTTGTCTATTTGAAATCCGATATACAGAGGGCGCTCGGCACTAGCAGAGGGGTCGCGTGAGGGGGCACGCGACACCTCGGGGCGGCGCGAGTGGTGTATCGCGAGGACCGCCGACATGACAAAGGCGGTGGAGCCCCCGCCGAGGCCCCGGCGGGACGTCACGGACAGGGCGGGCACACTCCAAGGGCAGCTTCGCGCGCTCGCAACGCAGACCATGCGTCGCTCCAGATCGTCGGCGCGGGCGTCCACGTCGTCGTCGGGCGCGCGCGCTGAGGGCGGCGACGTGGACGCCGCGAACGTGACGAAACTGCAGAGGCGCGCGCTCGAGGTGCTGCTGCGCATGGACAAGGACGTCAAGGTGAACGAGCCGTCGTCCGCGGAGGAGCGAGCCGAGGCCAACTCGCTGCGCCTCGGCGCGGCGCTGCTGAGGATGCGCGGTAAGGGCGACGGCGACGGCGCCGACCTCCTCGAGGGCCTCCACGACGCATTCATGGGCAGGCGATCCGCGTACCTCCCGCGGACGCCCTTCGCGGACGGCGCGGGCGGCCCTCATCCCGCGCGGGCATCCGACGGGAAGGGCCGGCACGCATCTCGCACCCACGGCTTCGTCTACGACGACGCCGACGGAGCCACGCGCTTTGACGACGCCGCCTCCGTGTCCGTCGCCGAGCACGCGGCCACGATGTCGCTGCTGCTGGAGCTGGCCGGGACCGGCGGGCGGCGTCCCAGCGCCGCCGCCGCGAGGAGCGCCTTCAGGCATCTCGCCGCGGGCATCTCGGCGGAGACTTCGGGAAAATATTCAAACGACGTCCAGGGTCCCGAGGTTCGATCCGCACTGGACGAACCGGACGTGGACACCGCCGCGGCGCAACGCGCGGCGCGAGCGGCCGACTGGCTCAGGCTCGCGCCCGCGTCGGAGCTCGAGGCGACGCCGTCGCTATCCTTCGGCGCATCTCGAGACATCGAGAGGCCGGCGGCGAAGATCGATCCTTCGGACGCCGTAGTCGCGGCGGGGAGTCACGGGAGGTCGGACTCGGCGTACGACCTCGCGGAGATGGCCCGCGCGCTGGAAGCCACGCCGAGCGCCGGCGCGCTTTCCTTCGGCGCGTCCTCTCGGGACTCCCAGTCCGAGGATGGATTCGCGGATCCGTTCGCGTTCGCGAGGAGACCGGGCGGGTCGCGGCGGCGCGGGGATGGTTCGATGTCATCTTCGCTCTCCTCGTTCAAGCCGCTCGCGCTCCCGCCGTGGGGCGAGGGAGGCATGCTGGACGGACCGAGCGACGAACCGACGACGACGGGTGGCTTTTCATTCCACGCGGGCATGGATGAAGACACACACAGCCCGGGCGAAGAGACGCGAGGAGACGAAAAACACGGGGATCCCGCCGGGGACGAACACGACGCGGCGTGTGTGACTCGCTCCTCGGCGTGGCTCGCCGCGGCTGAGGACGGCGAACGCGGCGATGCGGTGTTCGGGTGGGACGTAGCGCCCGAGGCTAAACCGGCGTGCGGCGCGTTCATGAGCCGACCGCCGGATGCGTTCGGACGCGCGTACGACCGACACCTCCGACCGGCGCGGACCCTCTTCGGAGGGGCCAAACCCGCCGTCGCCACGGAGGAGGAGGTGGTGCACGCGGCGCGGCGGGCTCTCGCGGGTGGAAGCGCGAGTGCGGCGGGTCTGAGAAACCGTAGGACGCCGCTGAGGTTGCCGGCGGCGGGTGCTGGGGTCGTGGCCGCGACGCTCGCGCCATTGGCGAACGCGGCGGAGCAAAGAGCCGAGCTCGAACGGTTTTTGGCTCGATCCTCCGGCTTTGGATCCTCGGGCTTTGGCGCTGACGATACCGGTACCGGGACCCGGGGACTCGCGCTTCAGGCGGCGTCGCAGGCGGTCCGCGGGGTGCTCAGGGCGCAGGCTGCCGCGCTTCACACGCTCCCGGCGGCTGCGGCGGCGCGTAGATCCGCCGAGCGCAAAGCCGCCGACCCGCTCTCGGCGCCGTACCGCCGTCACGAAAGCGCCGACTCCGCCGACGCCAACTCGGAAGTCGAGTCATCCGGCGTGACGCTCCTCGAGGCGTTGGCGCACACCCGCCGGCTGCGCGCTCAGCTCGCGTCGCTTCGCGGGCTGTGCCTTCACCCGACGGAGCCGTCGAGCGGCGTGGAGTTCATCGGACGGCTGGTCGACGCGCTTCAAGCGGGCGGCGGCGCCAACCCGGGCGCTCGGCCGCTGCTTCGGTACCTTGCGGCGGCGTCCACCCGCCCGGCGCTCGCGCAGCTGGAGTGCTGGCTACACCGCGCGGACGTGGACGACCCGCACGATGAGTTCGTCGTGGTCACCGCACGCGGCTGGGGATCCGCGGCGTCGGTGTTGGAGTATTCGCCCGCGGAGGCTGGGATAATGGAGTGGAGCGAGGCTGAGTCCTCGGGCGCGACGCGGGTTCTCATCGACCCGGAAAATGAGGAGAGCGACGGGCCGGTGGACCTCACCCGACTACCTCCGTGGGAGGGCGGGCACCCGGGACGCGCGGGCGGGGGCGGGCACGTCACCGCGGAGGCTGCGTGGCTTCGGGTGGATGACATGACTCTAGATGACGAAAGGATGACACGAGAGAGTCATCCCTTGCTCGGCGGTTTGGAGCGTAAGGTGTTGGCCACTGGGGTGCAACTCAGGGTGCTGCAGCGCCTCCCGCAGACCGCCGCGTTCGCCGCGCGGATGTCCGCGTCGGTGGATGCGTCCGATGGGAGCGACGGGACCCCGCCGTGGACCCTGGCGTTCACGGCGGCTGAACTGACGGAGGCGGCGTCGCGCCGGGGCAAGAGGACCCGGTCGCTGAGGGCGGCGGCGGAGGAGAGTTTGAGGGCGATGGCCGCGACGCGCGCGGCGTCGGGTGCCCGCACCGAGGCTTTCCGTCGCGCGCGGAGGGCGGCGGCGATCGCGCGTAAGCTCGAGCGCGAATCCGTCGTCGCCGAGGCTAGGGAGGAACTCCTCACCGGTTTCGCCGATCGAATGGCGGAGCTGGTGGCGCGGCACGAGCGGCTCCGATGGCAGCGCAAGAGGCGCGCTCTCGGGGGCCGGCGACGGGAGGAGTTGGAGTCGCGAGCCGAGCGCGACGAGGAGATGGTGCGAACGGAGCTCGCGAAGGAGCTCGCCGCGAGGGAGAGGGGCGAAGAACACGTCCCGGCGGACCCGACCAACCTCGACCTCTCATTCGGACAGGGTGGTACCGAACCGTTTGAGCGATACGATTCCCCCGCGGCGCTGGACGCATCTCCTCCCAGCGCGCCGTCCACGCCGGGTACGGGTGCGACGAACTACTTCGACGACGTCCGTGTCGATGAATCGTTCGTGACGGCGGCGTCGGACGCGTCGCCCGTGCGTAACCTCGCGGAGGATCTCACCGGCGTGAACCTGAACGATTCCGCCGAGTTTGAGCCGACGAATGCACCCTCGAGCTCGATCGTTCAGGTGGAGCCACCGAAGACCACCGAAGATTCCATCGTGAAAGACCTCATCGATGCGAACGACGACGGGCTCGACGATGGGCTCGAGGTGCCGCTGCCGGTGGTGCTGCGCGAGTGCGTCGAGGCTGTCGTCCGCGACAGGCACGACGTGGTCTCGCGCCTGGTGGTGGCCACGATGCTGGACCACCTGGGCGTGGAGGCGCATCTCTCCGCCGTCGGCAGGTACGTCCTGTGCGGCGCGGGCGATTTCGCCACCGCGCTCGTGCAGGGGCTCGAAGCGACGGCGAGCTCATCCGCGGCGCTCGCGGCTCGTGCGCGGGCGAGTAGAATGGGCGTGGCGGGCTACGGCGGCGGCGTGTCCGCTCGGGAACTTCGCGCCGTCAACGAAGTAGCCGCCCGGGAGACGAGCGTCTTTGGCGATCCACTCGCGCAGCGCTTCGAGCTCACCCCGGGACACCCGAATAACCCACACGCCGTGTTCAGCGAGCACAGCCACACGATGGTGGACTTTGTGCACGGCACGTACCGCCTCGAGTGGCCGAATTCTTTGCTTCTTCCGGAGCGGTCGATTGGCAAACTCGCAGACGCGCAGCGCTCGATTCTTCGCGTCAGACACGCGCGGCTCGCGCTGCAGGAGGCTCACGACCGCGTGCACGAGGCTGGGCACGTCGATGTGTCGTCGCTCGGGCATCGCGGGGGCGGCGAACGCGGCCGCGCGGGCCGCGCGCTCGCCCTCCGCCGCCTCCGAAGGCTCTCGCTCCTCGCCGCCGAATTTGGCCATTTCATGAACGCGATCGAGTCGCACGTCGGCGGGGCGGTGCACGGCGCCGCGGGCGTTTCTTTAAACGCCTCCCTCCGCACACCGCGCACGAACGAACCGAAACCCACCGACCTGTACGAGCTCCGGGGCGCCATCGTGTCGTACGCGACGGATGTGTACGACGCGTGTCTTCTCTCGAACCGGGACGTC
>Ga0257106_1000243_pt1 | contig 34027 bp, 40 predicted proteins | sample LP_taG_3_FD_190177 | JGI IMG/M metagenome (GOLD analysis project Ga0257106, IMG submission 190177) | Marine microbial communities from Northeast Subartic Pacific Ocean, Canada - LP_J_2011_P26_10m | ecosystem: Environmental > Aquatic > Marine > Oceanic | place: Canada: Northeast Subartic Pacific...
ACATTTAGGAAAAGAATGTACGGTTTGTTTGGATAACTCAAAATAAATTCGTATATTTACATATGGTTAAATTTCTAAGTAGTGGTAACATCACAATGGATAAGGTATATATTCACCCTATATGGGAGAGTATATCTGTGCACCCACATAATGATGGGTTATCTATGTTGTATATATACGATATAACCAACGATAGAGAGGTTCTAATCAACTTAAAAAATATTGATAACCATTCAACTACATTAGATAAGTTTACGTTTAATTTCAAAGAATCATATATATACGACAACAAATCGTTCTTAAACATTCTACAGATACCAAACTCCTATGATGCGAGTTTAGTAAAATATTTACAATCGAATTCCCCACTACAATCTAATCTAACACCAACACATCTTTTTTATCATCGTAGATTCAATACTCTCAAAGGTGTTAACAATCTTATTCCTATATCAAAACACATAGAATCAATAAGAGATGTGAAGGATGAATTCCTACAGTATTACGATTTGGGTGGGGAATATTTCGATTGTGTGAAGAAATTTGAAAATTTCTATATAAAGCCATTACACTTAGTAGAACGAAATGGGATACATACTCCAAATGGGTTAGAGTGGACTCAATATCATCCGTTCACAACAACATCACGTCCTTCAAACAATTGGGGTGGTGTAAATTATGCAGCTCTTAATAAAGAAGATGGTAGTAGGGATAGATTTGTTAGTAGGTTCGAAAGGGGTAAGTTGGTACAATTCGATTATGATGCTTATCATCCTCGTATTATCGGTAAAATGGTAGGTGAACCAATACCAATGGATGTAAGTGGACACCAAACCTTAGCAGATATGTATGGAGTATCCTATGGTGATTCAAAAGCCATCACATTCCGACAATTGTATGGTGGAGTACAAACGGAATATCTACATATTCCTTTATTCTCAAAAGTTTCACACAAAATTGATAAAATGTGGATGGAATTTAATCGTAGGGGTTGGGTTGAAACTCCATTGGGTAGAAAACTATCAAAATCTAACCTTAGAGATATGAATGCTAACAAATTATTCAACTATATGTTACAGGCAACTGAAACAGAGTTAAATATGATGATTTTAAGTAAAGTAATGGAGTTTTTAGAAGATAAACACTCAAAAATGGTTTTATATACTTATGATTCATATTTATTAGATATGCATTCTGATGAATTTGATAGTTTACAGAATTTAAAGATACTTATAGAAGGGAATAGTTTTCCTACAAAAGTAGAAATCGGAGATAGTTATTCAGAGATGAAACCTATCAATATAGAAATAAACGGAACAATATGAAAGAATTTCTTAACGAACTAGCTAGGTTATGGTGGATAGAAGTTGGAACAAACCTCACAAATCCATTATCAGAACAATCCATAGATGGTTTACGAAAAATATTAAAAGAAGAATACGATTTCGATTCAGAAGTAATCGAATACATCGTAGAATCAGCAGTTAAAACTCCTACTAATTTTCATTTAGGTGGAAATAGAGAATCAGGTATGCAAGTGGGACAAAACGATACTGCAGTATCTGCTCATTTACATAGTGATGAAGATGATGATAAAGATGGTGCGATAGAATACGATGAACCAATAGAAGAAGAAAAAGATGAAGAAAAAGATTCAACAGATAAAGAAAGACCTGATACTGGGGATGGTAAAGAAAAAGTTATCAAAAATCTCAAAAAAGGTGCTCTCACTGCTCTCGAAAAAGACAAATTAAAAAAAGAAGATGTTTACGTTAAGAATAAGAAATCAGGTTCGGTTTACACAGTAAAGAAAGCAAATCCTGAAACTCACATTGCACCATCTAAAGGTGAAATTGAAAAATCTAAGAAAGAAAAATCTACAGATAAATCATCGGATGACGGTAAGAAGAACACAACAAATTCTCCAAAAGAAGTTGAAAAGATTTTTAATGGTTCTCAATCATCAGTTAGAGATGGGTTACTGTATATGAGTGATGATGATAAAAAATTATTTGATAATTTTAAAGATGATTTTACAAAATTAAGTTCTAGTCCATCTAAAGAAATAGCTCAACAGATGGTAGATAAATATGGATTAACTATTAGTTCAAATGGTAAGAAAGTTTATATGAGAAATATTAACTTTGAAGCTAGAAAAATATTAGGAGCAAACAAAGCAACTCAATTTATAAAAGATACAGTTGAAAACTCATTAGGTGAACCACTTAAAGGTGCTGCAAAGGGTGTAGATGTAAAACAGGCCGTTACTACTACATCTAAACCAGATTTAGAAACTAAACGTACAGCAACTGAAGATAAAAATGTAAAAGAATTATTTAGTAAATCACCATATGATAGATTGAATCCAAACTTTCATCAAGTATTTGGACCAACTGATGAAAGTGGTAATTTAATTTACCCAAGTGGTGGTAAAAACTCAAAAGCATTCTTGCAACAATCATTGGATGAAAATAACTCTATTAGAAAAACAATAAGTAAGTTAGAAGAGTTAGAAAAAACAGAAAATGTTAATCCAAAGGTACGTCAATCACTTGAACAACATCAAAAAAATATGGAAAATATCATTAAAACAATGAAAATTCCATCTAAACAAGCGGCACAAGCAATTGGAGATTCATATGCTGTTATGGCAGAATCAATAAACACCGAAAGTCCTACATTAGCTGGTGCTATGATGAAAAATCTCGCTGAGTTTGCATTATATGATACTGAAGTTGCGAATGGTGAAGAAGTTTACCTACCATCGGATGGTTCATTCCCAAGTGGTGATAAGTTAAAAGTGACTCGTGATGGTGGTAAAGTAGAAAGAGTTGCATCCGTAAGTGTGAAGTATGGTAGAAGTGGTAAGTATGGTTCATTTGGTTTTCCAGGTGAAACAGGACAATATCAAAAATATCATCCAGACACAGAGTACAGAGATAGATTACATAGTAGACCTGGTGATGATGGATATGATATCGGTGTAAAGAATGAAATAATCCGAGATGATGAAAAGATGAATAAAATTGTAGATGAAAGTGGATTAGGTGATACAATAAAAGACCGTGATAAACTATTCTCTGTAATTAGAGAAAATTTGGATGAAATTGAAAAATTAAAAAAAGAAATTGATTATGAACAAAAACCAAAGAGAAGTTCAGGTAAACCACCAGCATGGAAACAATTAAATGTTAAAAAGAAAGAAATTTTAGCATTAGAAGAAAATTTAGCTAAAAAAATGGAAGAACACATTGATAGTGATAAATTAGAATCTATAGTAGGTAATGATAACGCAAAAATAATGATGAAAAACCCTGCATCTATGGTCAGTGCACTAACATTTGTATCAACATTAAAAACCAGTAATGGTTTAGATGTTATTGAACATAATCATCAAGAGATTAAAGATGGTAAATATGAATCTCATACCGATACTGCTGAAGATGGTACAGATAATCCAAAGAATTGGAAATTCACATGGAGAGCATACGATAGTAGAGCGGGTGGGTTAATCGCTAGTTTTAATAGTGATAGAAAAGATATGTAAATACGGAGAGAATGAGTGAGAACGCAACTATTATGTACTTTTACAACAGAATCTTCGTTTGAGGGTTTATTAACTAAGATATTCGATGGATATGAACTATTCAGTAGAAAAATATTCATACTGAAATTAGAACCATCTAAAGAATTAGTTATTAGTTATAATATAGTACCAAACAATGAAAATAAATTCTTACCAAATACCATTATGGTACATCGTAAGAAAGATTATAACGCTATGTACACAATCAACGCATTAAACCGATTGATTAAAGAACTTAATGGTGGGGTAGAAGATAAAAAATACCAAATAAATTGGAATGATTATAAAAATTCAATGATTCTAACTGATGGTGAAGGTTATAAGATAATGACAACAAAATTATTCAGAATAGTTGATGTTAACTAAAAAATTTTAATATTTATATACAAAGAGAATTATATGGAAAATTGTAACTGCACAGAATGTATTTGTGAATCAAAAGTAGAGTGTAACTCATCTTGTGGTTCTAACAATCAATGTGATTGTTGTAAATAAATTTGGTGGTCTAAAATATTTTTCGTATATTGTAACCATATCAACACATGGGATTAAATAGTGGTGTTGAAAAGAAAAGTGAAATATTACTTGGAAGTTTGAAAAAACTTTCGTATATTTGATAAATAATAATTAATTAATAACTAAAAAAAGGTAAATTATGGCAATTGACTTAAATGCAATCCGAAACCGTTTGGACAGTCTACAAACGAAAACAACAAAGACTGACAACCTATGGAAACCAAAACCTGGTAAACAACAAGTAAGAATAGTACCTTACGTTCACAATCCATCAAATCCATTCATTGAATTATTTTTCCACTACAACTTTGGTGGTAAGAATATTTTATCACCTCAAACACATGGTGAAGCAGACCCATTAGTGGAGTTCGCTGACCAATTGAAATCGACTGGTGATAGAAACGATTGGAATCTTTCAAAACAACTTACTCCGAAAATGAGAACTTATGTTCCTGTTATCGTTAGAGGTGAGGAATCTGAAGGAATCAAATTTTGGGGATTTGGTAAAACTGTTTATCAAGAACTATTGGCTTTCTTCGCAGACCCAGATTATGGTGATTTAACAGACCCAACAAGTGGTAGAGATATTACTGTTGAGTTTAAAACTGCTAAAGAGTTAGGAAAAAACTATCCTGAAACTTATATCAGAGTTAAACCAAATCAAACTCCAATTACAGAAGATAAAAACGTTTTAGAATCTGTAAAAGACCAAATTGAATTACCAGGTATGTTTAAGAAATATACTTATGATGATATGAAAGGTTTATTGGAAACTTGGATGGAAACTGGTTCAGTTGGTGAAGATAATAAGGAAGAGGAAACTCAACCAACTCAAACATCAACTGCAGAACCTGTATCTGCAACTAATTCCAAAACTTCAGATGTAAAAGATGCATTTGATGATTTATTCAATAATTAAAATAAGTTATAAATGGCTAAAACAAATCGAGATGAATTATCATCGATTTTAGCTGATAACCTAAACAAAAAGTTCAAAGGACAAGCGAAAGTTGCTTATTTCTTAGATGGCTCCGAACAGACACCCACCGATTTAACAGAGTGGGTGTCAACTGGAGATGATATGTTAGATTTAGCAATATCGAATCGACCAAATGGTGGATTTCCCGTTGGACGAATTGTAGAGGTTACTGGTTTAGAAGCGAGTGGTAAATCTCTGTTAGCGGCACATACATTAGCAAATACCCAAAAGAAGGGTGGAATGGCAGTGTATATCGATACAGAGAACGCAATCAATCAAGAATTCTTAGAAGCATTAGGTGTTGATACCAAAAAGTTACTTTATGTACCTTTAGAAGCGGTAGAAGATATCTTTGATGCAATGGATTCAATAATTGAATCAATTAGAAAAACTAATAAAGATAGATTGGTAACTATAGTAGTTGATTCCGTTGCGGCGGCCACTACTAAAGTAGAAATGTCCGCTGATTATGACCAGGCGGGTTATGCTACTCAAAAAGCAATCATTATCTCAAAAGCGATGAGAAAGATTACAAATCTTATTGGTAGAGAGAGAATATTGGTTGTATTTACAAATCAACTTAGAGTTAGATTAGGAGTATCCTTTGGAGACCCTTATACTACATCAGGTGGGAAAGCATTAGGTTTTCATGCAAGTTGTAGATTAAGAATGAAACAAATGGGTAAACTTAACTCTAAAGTAGGTGGTGTTGACCAAACTGTTGGTATTAAAACCAGAGTACAGGTTATAAAGAACAGAATGGGCCCACCATTAAGAGCAGTTGATTTTGAAATCTACTTTGATAGAGGTATTGATAGATATGGTTCGTGGTTGAACACTATGAAAACATATAAGTTGATACAGATAAGTGGAGCTTGGTATACTTGGGTTGATGAATCAACAGGTGAAGAAATCAAATTTCAAGCAAAAGGTTTCACAAAAATCTTAGAAGATAGACCAGAGATAAAAGAACAAATGTATAAACAAATCTGTGATGCGTATATCTTAGGGTATAAAGAAGCAACTGAAAACGCAAATACAGATACAACTGAATTGAATGATAGTCACGAAATCTAATTACAAAGAAATGTTTAATAACTTATCAGAAACACCTACAAAAGATGTTAATGATAAAGTAATGATTGTAGATGGGTTGAATTTGTTCATCAGATGTTTTGGTGCAGTTCCAACTCTGAATGACGATGGAGAACACGTTGGGGGGATAACAGGATGTCTGTTATCTCTCGGTGCTCTTATCCGTAAAAATAAACCAACTAGAGTGTTGGTAGTTTTTGATGGTAAGGGTGGTTCGACACGTAGAAAGAAAATGTATAAAGGTTATAAAGAAGGTAGAACAGGATTAACTAAAGTTAATAGGTTAGTTGGGTACGAAGATTTAGAGGACCAAGCAGAATCTATGAAACGTAACTTTAATGGATTAATTAAATATTTAGAGTTCTTACCTGTTGATTTATGTTACATTGATTATATCGAAGCAGATGATATTATGGCATATGCTGCCAGACACATATTTAAGAAAGAAGTTTTGATAATTTCCTCTGATAAAGATTTCTTACAATTAGTTGATGATAGAATTTCAGTATATCTTCCAACTAAAAAGAAGATGATGTATAAAGATGATGTAAAAGAGTTATATGGAGTTCCTTCAAAAAATTTAGTATATTACAGAATCTTTGATGGTGATAAATCCGATAATATTCCTGGCGTAAAGGGAATTGGGCCTAAAACACTAATAAACAAATTAGATTTCTTACAATCAGATGGATTAACATTAGATACCTTATTAGAAAGGGTATCTCAATTGGATGATGAGAAGTTAAAAACCAAAATATTAGATAATACTGATACTCTTAAATTAAATTATGATTTAATGCAGTTATCAGAACCAATAATAGGTTCATCTATTACTTCAAATGTAAGAGCTATAATAGAATCACCAATTAATCAACTAAACTCATTCCAATTCAAAAAAGAATTTATGGTTGATAAATTATATACCGCGTTTAAGAATGTAGAAACATGGTTGGTAAACACTTGGGGTGATTTGGATAAATATTCAAAACAAACTAAGAAATAATTTGGTAGTTACAATAATAATTCGTATATTAGTACAATATGGATAAATTCGGAAATAAATTCGGCACATCGTTTCAGATAAAGATAATCTCATCTCTATTATCAGATAAGATTTTCTTACAACAGATGTATGATATACTTAAACCTGAGATGTTTGATTCTGAGGCAAATGAGTGGTTAGTAAATCAAACATTACAACATTTTGATAACTTTTCACAACTACCTACATTAGATGTGTTTAAAAACGAAGTTGCAAAGGTTGAGAGGGATGTTCTAAAACAATCTATAGTAGATAACCTAAAACAAGTTTGGAACGGTTTAGAATCAGATGATTTAGAATACGTTAAAGAGAAATCATTAGAGTTTTGTAAAAATCAAACTTTTAAAAATGCAATCTTAGAATCAGTAGATTTACTAAGTGATGGTAAATTCGATATAATTAAATCGAAGATTGATGATGCGATGAAAGCGGGACAAGATACTGATATTGGACATGAGTACAAAGAAAACATTATTGAAAGATACGAATCTACAGTTAGGAACGTAATCCCTTGTGGTTGGGATGCAATTGATGAATTAGTAGATGGTGGGTTTGGTAAAGGTGAATTAATTATGTTCGCCGCTCCTCCTGGTATTGGTAAATCTTGGGCGTTAGTTAATGTTGGAATGGCAGCCGCTAAATTAGGTAAAACTGTAGTTCATTATACATTAGAACTTAACGAAGGATATGTTGGACAGAGATACGATTCAGTATTAACTGGAATACCTGTACCCAAACTTAAATTTGAGATAGATGAAGTTAGAAAACAAGTTGAAGGTTTAAGTGGTGATATCGTTGTAAAACATTGGCCAACTAAATCTGCAGGATTGAATACTATGAGAGCATCTTTAGATAAATTAAAGTTACAAGGTAAAACACCTGATATTATCATATGTGATTACGCTGATTTGTTAAAGGGTAATAGTAGAAAAGAAAGACACGAAGAATTAGAAGAGATTGTTGAGGGGTTGAGGGGTATTGCAGGTGAATACGAAGTTCCATTATTTACAGCATCTCAAATTAATCGTAGTGGTGCAGATAATGATGTTATTACTGGTACTTCAATAGCTGGTTCATTCTCAAAAATGATGACTGCAGATTTTGTAGTATCATTAAGTAGGAAGATTGAGGATAAATTAGCAGGTACAGGTAGATGGCACGTAATAAAAAATAGATTTGGACCAGATGGGATGACTCTACCATCAAAAGCTAATATGAGTAATGGTAGAATCAACATATATTCGGATGATTCCATTGATGGTAAAAAAACTCAAAGTGATATGAACAAAGGGGAGAGTTTAGTAAGAAAGAATTTGTTACAAAAATATAATGAGATGAAGGGGGATATTGATTTTTAATCCATATATATTATAACCCACAACAACTAAATAACACAAAAAAATTAAAAAGATATGAAACAATTATTCACAGAACGAATTCCATTTAAACCATTTGAGTACCCACAATATTATACCGAAGGTTGGTTAAAACAAGCTCAAGCATTTTGGTTACATACAGAAATACCAATGCAGGGTGATTTAAAAGATTGGAATGAGAATCTTGATGAATCTGAAAAACATTTAGTTGGAAATATTCTTTTAGGATTTGCACAAACAGAATGTGCAGTATCCGATTATTGGACTACGATGGTTACTAAGTGGTTTCCTAAACATGAAATTAAACAAATGGCTATGATGTTCGGTTCGCAAGAAACAATTCATGCAACTGCATATTCATACCTAAACGAATCTTTGGGATTAGAAGATTTCGAAGCTTTCCTACACGAACCTGCAATTGCACAAAAATTTGATTTTCTAACATCTACTACTGCTGAATGGACACATACGGATTTACAAACAAATCCTATAGCACGAAAAGAAGTAGCTAGGTCATTAGCAATATTCTCAGCATTTGCAGAAGGTGTATCTCTATATAGTAGTTTTGCGGTTCTATATTCTTTTCAGATGAGAAATCTTCTGAAGGGAATAGGACAGCAAATGAAATGGAGTGTAAGAGATGAATCTCTACATTCTAAAATGGGATGTGAATTATTCAGAGAAATGTGTAATGAATATCCAGAACTTCATAGTGAAGTTCAAGATGATGTACATCAGGCCGCGAAGTTAATGGTAGAAATGGAACATAAGTTCATTGATATGATATTTGAGCAGGGTGATTTAGAAAATCTAAAATCAGATAATCTAAAAGAATTTATCTCTAAAAGAGGTAATGAGAAACTAAAAGAGTTAGGTTACAAACCTACATTTGAATATGATGAAGAAAAAGCATCTAATTTAGATTGGTTCTATCATTTAACTGGTGGAACAACACATACAGATTTCTTCGCAGTAAGACCTACTGATTATAGTAAGGCAAACGAAGGTGAAGATTTCAACGATATTTGGTAAAATAATAATAAAAAAATAAGTTATGAAGAATTTTGATGAATTGATTACAAACGTAATCGGATGGGCAGATGATAAAGGTATCTTAGTAGAAGATAACGCCCCCAAACAGATGTTAAAGGTTGTGGAAGAAGTGGGTGAAACTGCAGGAGCTCTCCTTAAAGATGATAGAACGGAATTAATCGATGGTATTGGTGATTCTTTTGTTACATTAATCATCTTATCAATGCAGTTAGGAATACACCCATCAGAGTGTTTAGAAGCTGCTTGGAATGAAATTAAAGATAGAAAAGGGAAAACACAAAATGGAGTGTTTATAAAAGAATGAAAAACTACGGAGCTGAATTAGATTGGGAAATAGACGTAGATTTTCCATCTTGGGCAAACACAGAAATTTACGTTAAAACGATTTCCAAAGGATACTTACTAAGTGGTGAAAAACCAAAAGATGCTTATTGGAGAGTAGCAACAACTGCTGCACGAAGATTAGATAAACCTCAAATGGCAACAAAGTTCTTCGATTATATATGGAAGGGTTGGTTGAATCTCGCAACACCAGTATTATCAAATACAGGTACAGATAGAGGATTACCAATTAGTTGTTTTGGAATCGATGTAGCTGATTCAATTCAGGATATCGGTACTAAGAACTTAGAGATGATGTTACTCGCTAAACATGGTGGTGGAGTAGGTGTTGGTATTAATATGATTAGACCAGCTGGAGCTAATATTACACAAAATGGAACATCCGATGGTGTTGTACCATTCTGTAAAATATATGATTCTACTATTCTTGCAACCAATCAAGGAAGTGTAAGAAGAGGAGCTGCATCAGTTAACCTCAACATCGAACATGATGATTTTGATGAATGGATTGAAATTAGAGAACCTAAAGGTGATGTAAACAGACAATGTTTGAATTTACATCAATGTGTGGTTGTTGGTGATAAATTTATGAGAAGGTTAGATGAAGGTGATAACGAAGCTCGTAGAAGATGGGGTAAAGTACTTCAAAAGAGAAAAGCTACTGGTGAACCATATGTAATGTATAAGGGTAATGTTAATAAACAGAATCCTGAACAATACAAAAATAATGGATTGAAAGTTCATATGACTAACATCTGTTCTGAGATTACTTTACATACAGATGAGAATCATTCATTCGTATGTTGTTTATCTTCATTGAATCTATCAAAATATGATGAGTGGAAACATACAGATTTAGTTTATACGGCAACTTGGTTCTTAGATGGTATTCTATCAGAGTTCTTACAAAGAGCTAAGAATATGAGAGGATTCGAAAACGCAGTACGTTCAGCTGAAAAAGGAAGAGCATTAGGATTGGGTGTATTAGGATGGCATACATATCTACAACAAAAAGGTATTCCATTTGATTCACTTCCAGCTCAGTTTGAAACTAGAAAGATATTCTCTCAACTAAAAATTGAATCTGAAAGAGCAAGTAGAGATATGGGTAGTGAAATGGGCGAACCTTTATGGTGTAGAGATAGTGGTATGAGAAATACTCACCTAAGAGCGGTTGCTCCAACTGTATCCAACTCCAAATTAGCAGGTAACGTTTCACCAGGTATTGAACCTTGGGCAGCAAACGTATTTACGGAACAAACTGCAAAAGGTACTTTCATTAGAAAGAATAGAGAATTAGAAAAAGCATTAAGAAAAGTGGGTATCAATAATAAAGATACTTGGGATAAGATTATGGCAGATGGTGGTTCTGTGCAAGATATCAAACAATTAGAGGATTGGGTATATTGTGATGGAAAATTAACTCAATTGGAAGATGGTGTTGATACTACTAAATGTGATAAAGTAAAAGATGTATTTAAAACATTCAAAGAGATTAACCAATTAGAGTTGGTTAGGCAAGCTGGTGTTAGACAACAATACATCGACCAATCAGTTTCGTTGAACTTAGCATTCCCATCAGAGGCAACTCCGAAGTGGATGAATACAGTTCACTTTGAAGCATGGAAGCAAGGTGTAAAAACTTTGTATTATACAAGAACTGAATCAGTACTAAGAGGTGATATTGCTCAACAAGCGATGGACCCAGATTGTATCAGTTGTGATGGATAAATTGTTTAACTAAAAAGAAGGAAGAAAAATGAAATACTTATATTTCTCAGCAGCGTGGTGTGGTCCATGTAAAACATTAGGACCTATTATGGATGAGGTATCATCCAAAGTATCAGTAGAAAAGATTGATGTTGATTTAGATTATGAAACAGCCCAAAAATATGGTGTTAGGAATATCCCAACAGTTGTGTTAGTAGATGGTGTTACAGAAGTTAAAAGATTTATTGGAGTACAACCAACACAAAACTACATTAACGCATTAAAATAACCCAAAACATTTGGATAATTGAAAAAAAAGTTGTATATTAGTAATAAGTTACGAAAACGTAAGCGTATGGCATTAAGAGGGGAATCACACCCAGCACATAAATTAACTGAAAAACAAGTTAAGAGTATCCGAAACCTATGGAAAGTGGGACACAGAAATGTTAGAGTATTAGCTCAAAATAATGGTGTATCTCCTGCTAACATCCGTAGAATTGTTAGGAACGAAACTTGGGTACATCTTTTAGTTGGAGAATTTGATAAATATCAGTAATGAAAGAAGAGGGGAAGAATTATTGTGATGTATCAAAACTAACAGTAAGGAAGATTTCCAAATCCGTAGCTAAAGATATAATTGTAAAAAATCATTATTCACATCTATGGACTAAGGTATCTTACGCTATAGGTTTGTATATAGAAGATGATTCACATCAATTCTTCAATTCATCAGATAAGTTAATAGGTGTTGCATGTTATGGTGACCCGATTGGTAGATTAAGTGGGCAATCAATCACACCTTTATTAGATAGAACGGAAGTTTTAGAATTAGTAAGGGTATTTGTATTTGATGATTATGGTTCTAACATAGAAAGTTGGTTCTTAGGACAAACATTCCAATGGTTAAGAACAAATGTACCACAAATAAAAGGATTGATATCTTACTCAGACCCAAAAGAAGGTCATAACGGAACTATCTACCAAGCAACTAATTGGTTGTATCAGGGTGATAAGTTAAGATTCAACGATAGTTGGAGTTTTAAGTTTAGTGAAGATGGTGAGTGGCAGCATGGTAGAACGATATTTCCATATTATGGAACTAACAATCCTACTAAGATACAAGAACAGATTGATAAACCATTTTGGATTCGTAAAGAACCCCGTAAACATAGATACGTTTACATTCTAGCGAAAGGTGGTGAAAGAAGGAAGTTGCTGAAAAGTTTAAAACATCCTATCTTAGAATATCCAAAAAGTGAAAACGAAATAGAATTAGAAATTAGAAAATTAGAACCAATTGAAAGAAGAGGGTAAACATTATTGTGATTCCACTAAAGTTAGTGTAGCACCAATAGCTAAATCAATAGCAAAAGATATAATCGTTAAGAAACATTATACTCACGCATGGACATCTTGTCGATACGCATTGGGTGTATATTACAATACTGAAGAAAACGATGTATTTGGTAACTCTCAGAAATTAATTGGTGTAGCAATCTACGGATTCCCAGTCGGAGCAAAAGCACCCACATCAGTATGTGATGGATTAACAAAAGATAATATATTAGAATTAACTCGTTTATACTTAGATGATGGTTATGGTTCTAATATAGAAAGTTGTGCGTTGGGTAAAACATTCCAATGGATTAGAGATAACGATAAAAACATTAAAGTTCTATTATCATACGCTGATAACGGACAAGGACATGTTGGTGGTATCTATAAAGCAACTAATTGGATATATCAGGGGTTATCAACTGATATAGCACTTATGCCTAATTGGGGTATATCACTATCTAAAGAACCATACAATTGGATTCATAGTAGAAGTGTTTATAATCTATGGGGTAGTGGTAACTTAGAACATCTTCGTAGGGAGATTGGTAAAGAAGGACATACTGAGTTTTGGAGAAGAGAAGAACCACCAAAACATAGATACATACAAATCATAGCCAATAGTAAAAAGGAAAAGAAGGATTTGCATAAAAGATTAAAACATCCAACTAAACCTTATCCTAAAACGGCATCTGATTATAATACAGATATCGTACACCATACAACATATGCACCAGAAGAAAGTAATGAGATAAATTTTTGGTAGTTTAAAAAATATTTTGTATATTAGTAATAACATTAGATAAAAAATTAAAGTATGAAAGTATTAGTAATACCAAACTATACTAACTTTGGACAAGTAAAAGATATCAATAGAGATTCGTTTCTATTGGTATTCAAATCATTCTTAGATAATACTAAGATAGGTAAAGAGTGGGAATGGATTTTACCATATCCCGGCGGACATCATAACCATCCTGGTATTATTAATGGATTTGACTACCCAAATGTTAGTTTAAGAAAAATGGATACAATAGAACCATTCCCACCTAAAATGAGGGTGGATTATCCATATAGGTTTTTTGATAAACTTATAGAAAAAGAAGAATCAAATTTCAATCTTATTTGGAGTCATCTTCCTGAGTGGACAAACAATTATGTAATTACTAGGATATACAATAAGAATCAACCAATAATTGGTTATTGCCATTGGAGTGAAATACCTGATAATGGAGCAAGAACTGATAATTCGTTTTGGACTAATCTGAGAGGTATCTTACAAATGAAAGTTTGTGGAGTAAACTCAAACTATCAGAAAGGTGTTATCCTTAAAAACGCAGCTAAAGATTTCCAACCACATATTGTTGATAAGTTGGATAAGATTATTCAACCTTGGTATTTAGGATGTGATTCAGCTACTCCATCAAATGGGTATGATGAGAAAACTATCGTATTCAATCATAGAGAAGGTGTTTATACTGGTTCTAAATGGTTCTTTGAAACTATGGATGAATTATGGAAAGAACGACAAGATTTTAAAGTTTACATTACTCTAAAAGAAATGGATAAACCATATACAAAATATATTGGACATGCTGATAGAGATGTATATCTTAATCAGTTAGCAAAATCACATTTTGGTGTTGGGTGTTTTGAAGGTTATTCAGCATGGAGTATGAGTGCAACTGATGGGTTGAGTAGAGGTGTACCATACCTACTTCCAAATGGGTATTGTTATCCTGAAATGGTGGGTGAGGATTATCCACTATTATATAATGGTAGAAAAGAATTCAAAGAAAAAGTAATTAAACTATTAGATGGGGATATTAAAAGACCCGATGTAACAGGTATTGCAGAATCACTATTATGGGAGAGCCAACTTAAAAAGTGGGATATCGAAAATAATTTTGTGAAGAACGTTAGGATATTTGAAGAATAATTCGTATATTGTGGTAACATTCAAATTTAAAGGTAAAGAGTATCAAATAGTACCAGAGGAATCTGAGGTACTAACAGAACCTGTAAGACCTGCTGAAAGTTTACTTAGAGATTTTGAATATTGTTTAAAGGTGAAAGATTACCAAACAATTAAAAATAGAATAACAGGTGGATTGATGTGGGGTTGGATAAAAGAAATAAAAAATAATTAATGTATCAAAACGTATATTACGAAAAAGAAGGTGGTATCATTCATTGTTGGGATGATAGAAAAGGATATTTTACATCCAAATACAGAAATTACGCATATATAAGAGATGGTAATGGTTCATATGAATCGATACATGGTGAAAGATTAAAGAAGATTAATTTTTGGAAAAACGAAGATAATCTAAAACTTTATGAATCGGATGTAAATGAGATGACTCGTTTCTTAATTGATAATTATGGTGATTCCGATGAGGTATCAGATGGGCATGTTGTAATGACATTTGATATTGAGGTTGAAATGAATAGTGGATTGCCTGATACTGATGAAGCAAAGAATACAATAACATCAGTAGCATTTCACGATTCAGCAACCAATGATTATTATGTATATGTACTTAGTGAAGGTGAAGAGATAGATAAAATAATCAAAGGCGCTAAGGTTCGTTCATTTAGAACTGAAGAAGATATGTTGGTAGCATTTGTAAATGCTTGGGAAGAAATTTCACCAACTATTATTACTGGGTGGAATATTGATTTCTTCGATGTTACATATCTTTACAACAGATTAAAAAGAGTATTAGGTACTAAGCAAGCAAATAGATTATCACCAATCGGTAAAGTTCATTGGAACAAATATCGTAAGAGATATTTAATAGCTGGAGTATCTGCATTAGATTACATCGCACTATTTAAGAACTTTAACTATACAGAATATCCAAATTATAGATTAGATACTATTGCTCGTATGACATTAGGTCGAGGTAAGATTGAGTATGAAGGAAACTTAGACCAATTATTCAGAGATGATATTGAAAAGTTTTGTGAGTATAACTTAGTTGATGTTGAGTTGGTAGTGGATATGGATAAGAAGCTACAATTCATTGATTTGGCTAGAGCAATCTGTCACGCCGGACATGTATTCTATGAGGATTTCTTATTTTCATCAAAGTACTTAGAAGGTGCAATTCTTACATTCCTTAGAAGAGGTGGTAGGGTAGCTCCCAATAAACCAAAACGTATGCACAAAAATACAGATGGTTCAGATGGTGAAGGTAAGTTTGTTGGAGCATATGTGAAACAACCAAAGCCAGGTCTTTATAAATGGGTTTATGATTTAGATTTAACATCACTATACCCATCAATTATTATGAGTATCAATATCTCACCTGAAACTAAGATTGGTAAAGTAGAAGGATACACAGCTGAATCACATATGAAATCACAAATGGAATCTTATGTAATAGAGGATGATAAAGGAAAACGATACCCATCAATGGATAAGGTAAAGTTTGAAGATTTCACTAAGAAGATGGATTTATCAATAGCATCAAATGGTGTATTATATTCGCAAGATAAAGTCGGTATTATACCTGAGATTCTTAATGTTTGGTTTGACCAGAGGGTAGAGTACAAAGACCAAATGAAAAAGTTTGGTAAAGCTGGTAATGATGAAAAGTATAAATTCTTTGCTCAACGACAGTTAGTACAAAAGATTATGTTGAATTCCCTTTATGGAGTATTGGGATTACCATCATTCAGATTCTATGATGTTGATAACGCAGAAGCAGTTACACTTACAGGTCAGACTGTAATTAAAACAACTGAGATGATTGCTAACCAATATTATAGTAAAACCATTGGAGAAACTAAAGATTACAACATTTATGTTGATACTGATTCTGTATTCTATGAAGCAGCTCCATTAGTAAAAGCTAGGAATCCTAATATTGATGTTACATCAGATGAACAAATGATTCCAGCTATTTTGGAAGTAGCTCAAGAAGTAGAAGCACATATCAATAAAGTTTACGATTCTATGGCACTGAAAATGTTTAATATAAATTCACATAGATTTGATATTAAGCAGGAAACTATCGCTAAGGGTGGGTTTTGGGTATCAAAGAAACGTTACGCTCAATGGATTATCAACGATAATACTGTTGATTGTGATAAGTTGGATGTAAAAGGATTGGATGTAAAACGTTCATCATTCCCAACATACTTCAAAGAAGTGATGAGTACTGTATTGATGGATATCCTAAAGGATGAGAACAAAGAGAAGATTGATGAATACATTTTGAGAAAGAAAGATGAAATGAAAACTACAAACTTCATTGATATCGCTAAGAACTCAGCAGTAAAACATATGAGTAAGTACACTTTTAAGAATCAAGCATTGGGGGAGTTTATGAAAGGAACACCAGCGCACGTTAAAGCAGCACTTACTTACAATCAACTATTAAAATATTTCAAAGCAGCTTACAAATATGAACCAATGAAAGATGGTGATAAGATTAAGTGGGTATATTTGAAACCTAATCCATTAGGATTAGAATCCGTTGGGTTGACGGGATATAACGACCCAAAAGAAATTTTGGATTTGGTAGAAGAGCATATAAATTATGAACTAATTTGGCAAAAAGAATTAGAAAATAAATTAGATGATTTCTACGAAGCAATGGCTTGGGAGAAGCCAAATCCTAATTTAGCATTAGCATCACAATTTTTTGGGTTTTAATTAGGATATTCCAAAAAGTTTTTGTATATTAGTAACAATAATAATTAATAAAAGTAAATTTATGAAGAAAGCAAGTCTTGAACAGTTCATTAACCGATATAATCTCGGTGGTGAAGTAGAATCGGTAAAGATTACATCTACTGATTCAGAAATGAAGGTAAGTTTTATCTCAGATGATAAAACATTACTTGGGGAAGTAACTTCGAAAGAAGGAGAATTTCCAAATGGTGAGTTTGGTGTTTATACAACATCACAACTTAAAGCACTCTTAGGAGTATTAGAATCATCTATGGATGTTAACTCAACAGAATCTTATATTAAGTTTTCTGATAAGGGAACATCGGTAAACTATATGTTAGCAGATTTATCTGTTATTCCTGTAGTGCCAGATTTAAAAGCAGTTCCACCAATGAATGTACAAATCACATTAGATGATGATTTTACATCTAAGTTTATCAAATCAAAAGGTGCACTTAGTGAATCTGATACATTCACATTTGAGTGTAAAGGTGGTAAAGGAGAGATTATCTTAGGATACTCATCAATCAACACAAATAGAATTTCTATGAAAGTAGAATGTAAATGTGATGGAGATGTTTCACCTATTTCATTCTCAGCTAAATATCTAAAAGAGATTCTAAATGCTAATAGAGGTTCTAAAGCAGCATCTCTACAGATTTCATCACAGGGATTAGCAAACATCCAATTTGAGAAAGATAATTTAACATCTAAGTATTACTTAGTAGAGATAAAGTAAGTATATGAATTTTTGGGACACAGAACCGGCTAAGCCAGTATTTGATTACGATATTCAGAAAAGAGAATTAATCGAAAATATGGATTACCTTGCATCAATGACTGTTGAAGAACAAACACTTTACAAAAAGTGGGTTGAGTTGCAAGAACCTAATATGATTAGAGATAAATCTCAGATATCTGAGTTGTATGATACACAATGGATGCCGAAGGATATTAATAATTTGGAACAAACTATCAAAGAGATTGAAGAGTTAGACCCTTATGTTGAAATCTTAGATGACCCCAAAGAATCTACTAAATGGACTTATGTTAGAAAGATGATTCATACTATGGGATTTACTGCTAATCCAGGTCGTAACGTTAAGATTAATGTTAAGGATAGGAAGAGTGGTAAACTATTAGGACAGATTTCATTGGCATCCGATGTAACATCTATGGCAGTTAGAGATAACTACATTGGGTGGAGTAAGGATAATAAGTTTGTTGATGGAAAACTTAACCATACTACAATAGCATCTACAATCGTATGTACTCAACCATTAGGATATAATTTCTTAGGTGGTAAGTTAGTGGCGATGATGACTACTGTTCCTGAAGTTAGAAACCTTTGGAAAGAAAAGTATGGACAAACTCTAATCGCAGTTGGTACAACATCGTTATATGGAATACACTCCCAGTACAATGGTATTCCACATTTCAAAACACTTGGAGAATCCGCTGGTAAAATATCTTTGAAACCTGATGATAAGTTCTATGAACCTTGGCATCAATGGATTAAAGAAAACAGAGCAGAGTGGTACGAAACTGCTATTACGAATGAAAGAATCCGTAATGGTAAGAGTATGGGTGTAGCAAGTGGACCTGTGAGTGGTATCAAACAAAAGATTCTTGGACAAATATTCAAAGAATGTGGTATCAAACAATCAGAGTATCATCATGGTTTTAAAAGAGGTGTATATCTCGCTATGATGTATGAGAACGGACCTGAATATCTTCGTAAGGAGATTGAAGAGGATGAGTTGGTAATGAAGAAGAAGTTTACTGAAGGTGTTGATTATATTAATCGATGGTGGAAGAAGAAAGCTATCAAACGATATACCAAACTACACTCAGAAGGTAGATTAAAGCCAGAGCACTTATTTTATATCGATGCTATTGGTATGAGTTGGGAACAAATGAAAGATAACTATTTAAAAGAAGTCGGAAGATAATGAATAATAATACAGAAAATACATTGTGGGTTGAGAAGTACAGACCCGATACATTAGAAGGGTATGTTGGTAATGAACATATCTTACAGAAAGTAAAAATCTATATAGAGAATGAGGATGTACCTCATCTACTCTTATATGGACAAGCTGGTACGGGTAAAACTACATTGGCTAAAATCATTACAAACCAAATTGATTGTGATGTTATGTACATTAACGCATCTGATGAAAATTCAGTAGATGCAGTTAGGGATAAGATTAGAGGATTCGCATCTTCTATGGGATTCCGTAAGTGGAAAGTGGTTATATTAGATGAATCTGATTACTTAACACCAAATGCACAGGCAGCACTTCGTAATCTGATGGAAACATTCTCAAAAACTACTAGGTTTATTTTGACTTGTAACTATGTAGAAAAAGTGATTGACCCGATTCAGAGTAGATGTCAAACATTTGGAATTACACCACCATCTAAAAAAGAGGTGGCTATGAGATTAAAAGATATCTTAGATGCTGAAGAAGTTAAATACGAAATGAGTGATTTAGCAATATTAGTAAATAGTGGATATCCTGATATTCGTAGAGTTCTAAATGCAGGACAGAGACAAGTTATTAAAGGTGAATTAATGATTGATAAAGCATCAACGATTCAAGCAAACTATATGGATGAAGTATTAACACTACTTAAATCCGATGGGGGTGTAAAGGAAATCTTTACATCTGTTAGAAAGATTGTAGCTGATTCAAAAGTTAAAGATTTTACTCCATTTTACAGATTTCTATACGATAATGTAGATGATTTCGCAAATGGTAAAGTGGGTAATACAATACTGAAGATTGCAGATGGACAGTATAAAGATGCATCTGTAGTAGATAAAGAGATTAATATTATGGCGATGATGCTAGAAATAATAATCGATATAAAACAATAATTAATATAAAAAAAGTAAATTATGGCAACAGCAAATGAATTATTCGAACAAATAAAAGAATTATTTGTAGAATTTGAAACAGAACACAATGGTACAACTAAAGCTGCTAAAGGTAGAGCAAGAAAAGCTATTGGAGAAATCAAAAAGTTAGTAACTGATTACAGAAAAGTATCTGTAGAAGAAAGTAAGTAAGATATGGGAAAAGGTAAAGGAAAAGTAATCGGTATGGGTGGTTCTAAACAAGGACCACCACAAGCCCAAATGAAGTTAGACCCCACAAAGTTACCAACGGTAACTTGTGAGAATTGTGATTCTATCTTTTGGGAAGAAGTAACAATGTTTAAAGAAGTTCCAGCGGTACAATCACCAAACGGACAGAAATCAATGTTACCTATTCCTGTAGTTAGATGTGCAGAGTGTGGACATGTATCGGAGAAGTTTTTACCTAAAGAACTATTACCTTAATGGCTAAGAAATCGGCAAATACAGTTAAGGCTAAAAGTATCTTTCAACATCTGAGTGGTATAAAGGAGAAGAAAGAATCTTGGACATCTCTATCGGATATGGACAAGAAATCTTTCTCACCCTTTATCATCAACAGATGGTTGAGTATGAATTTAGATTTGTTACCAATTGTAAATATATTACAAAAGTACACAATCGGATTCTTATCAGCTAGAGATGTTTATAAAGTATATTTAGATTTCTTACCAAAAAAGAAAACATTTGATAAGTACATCAAAGGTAGTAAAGCTAGTAAATATAATAAAGACTGTTTAGAGTACTTATCCAAATGGTATGGTGTATCTCAAAGAGAGGTAACAGATTATTTAGAAATATTATCTAAAGATGATGTTATGGATATACTAATGAAATATGGTTTAACAGAAAAGGAAGCTAAAAAATTATTAAAATGATACAATTAAAAATACCATTCCCTAATTTTAGATATACAAATAGTCCAGAATTATCATATTGGAGCTATAGAATTATACAAAAAGAAAACCCATCAGGAATACATACATATGGAATATATGTTGTTGATTATGATATTGAGGGTAATTTTTTAAGACATGCTAAAAAACCAATTGGTGATATGTTTGAAAGTGTAAAGGAATTAAAAGAAGATATTGAAAGATTAAAAGGTTCAGTAGATAGAGAAGTATTAAAATACCAAAATTAAAATATGGCAGAAATATTAAAAGAAGCAAAAACAAAAGTAATTCACAGAGGTGAACGTACTATAAAAGAAACTAAAGAAGAGGATGCAATTCAATATTGTGAACGATTATATCCTGAAACCACAAAGGAGTTTCAAAAGATATTAGATGAAATGTATGAAACGTTTTGTAAGAAACAACGAAACTATGGGCCAGGAAACATTTCAGTTGGAAGTAACTTAGAATCAGATGATGATATAAAATTATCTTTAGTAGGGTTATGGTTTAGAAAAAATGATAAAATACAACGATTAAAGCAATTAGTTGTATTAGGACAACCTGATGAGGTTGGTGAGAACATCCAAGATACTTATGAAGATTTATCAGTATATGGGATTATTTCTCAGATAGTACAAAGAAAGAAGTGGGCAAAGTAATTGTTAATAACTTAACAATTATTTAACATTAAAATTTGGTAAATCCAATAAAAAGTCGTATATTAGTACTATATGAAAGAATCTAAGATAAGTAACGTCTTTACCTTCGGGGTTAAAGAACCACAACCAAATGATACAAAAGTATCATATTCTCAATACACAATGTATGCCAACTGTCCACATCAATGGAAGTTGAATTATATGGATGGAAATCGTTCATTCGACCCATCAATTCATTTGGTATTTGGTACTGCTATGCACGAAGTTCTGCAAGAGTGGTTAGATACTTTATATAATAAATCAATTGATGATGCATCTAAATTAGATTTGGGTAGTATGTTGTATGAAAATATGTTAGTTGAGTATAAAAAGATGAGAGAACAGACTGGAGTAGAATTCAGTAACCCATCTCAAATGGAAGAGTTCTTAGAGGATGGTATAGAGATTCTTAACTTTGTTACTAAAAACAGAATTGATTACTTTAATACCCGTCATATGAACTTAGTAGCTATTGAATTACCAATATACTCTAAAGCATTAGATTCTCACAATGTATATATGAGGGGTTTCTTAGATTTAGTATTCGAAGATACATACGAAAACAAACTACAGATTTGGGATATCAAAACATCTACAATGGGTTGGAATAAGTGGCAAAAAGCTGATAAAACTAAAACAGCACAATTGGTGTTGTATAAGAAGTTTCTATCAGAACAATTCGGATATCCATTAGATAGGATTAGTACAAAGTATTTTATAGTAAAACGTAAGTTAATGGAAGGTATGATGTTCGCTCAGAAGAGAGTACAAACATTTGAACCTGCAAATGGTAAACCAACATTAAATAAGATTACTAAGAGTTTTGAAGATTTTGTTAGGAACGCTTTCAATGAGGATGGTTCATATAGAACTGAATCAGAGTTTCCTGCATTAGCTGGTAAGAACAATAAGAATTGTAAGTGGTGTCCATTCAAAAATGATTTTGATATGTGTCCCAAAGAAAATAGACATAAAGTATGAGAAAGTTAATGTTATTATTACTACCCGCTTCATTAGGATTGGGTGGTTCGGAAGTACGCATAGAACCCATTGTTAACGTAGAACCTATAGAGTTAGAAGTGGTATTGGTTGAACCTGTATTTGTAAAACCAACATATACCTTAAATGTTGAACCATTGATTCAAGCGATGATTATGGTTGAAAGTGAAGGTAATGATTCTGCTTATCATAAAAGAGAAAAAGCAGCAGGTTGTTTACAAATCAGACCTATAATGGTTAGAGAAGTAAATCGTATATTAGATATTCAGAAATCTGAATTAGAATATACATTAGAAGATAGATGGAGTAGAGAGAAATCGATTGAAATGTTTCACATCGTAAATGGTTATCACAATAAAAATAGTACATATGAAGAAATCGCAAGAGCTTGGAATGGTGGTCCGAAGTGGATTAAAAAGAGTCTTACAAAAAGATATTGGAAACGGGTACAAAAGCAACTTAAAAAACAACAAAAAGATGAACGTAGCAATACTGAGCTCGCCGAAGTATGATAACGTTAGAAAGTTAAGAGAGTTTCTTTTTACCATAAAAGAAAAAATGGGAACTGATGTTAATATTATAACGAGAGGTAATAAAGATGGTGGTGAAAAATATATAAGAAAATACGCAATAGAGTTTGGATTTAGATATACTGAATACAATCCAGCCTCAACTGTAAGAAACTTATATAGTGGGATGAATAAAGAATATTATTCTAAACCATTTCACCCAACCCAAAACCTACATCAGTATGATTGTGTTGTGAAACACGCTGATAAGTTCTTTTACTTTGGTGGTATAAAACCATCAGAACAAAAGCACTTTGAAAAATTGTTATTAAGATTTAACAAAAAAGTAAATTATATAAATTAATTACTATATTTATTATAAAAGAGAAAAAAAGTTATGGCAGATAAAAAGAAAAAACCTCTGATACTTCTATTATCAGATGATATGAGATTACATAGTGGTATCGCTACAATGTCAAAAGAGATTGTACTCCATACGGCACATAAATATGATTTTATCCAAGTAGGTGCAGCTGTAAAACATCCCGATGAAGGTAAGTTTTTAGATGTATCTGATTCTATAAATGAAGAAGCAGGTATCGATAACGCAAGTGTTAAAGTTATTCCTCAAAGTGGATATGGTAATCAGCAATTGATAAGACAGTTGATTACAACCGAAAATGTTGATGCAATATTACACTTTACAGACCCACGTTTTTGGGATTGGTTGTATGCTATGGAAGATGAAATCCGTAGACATATTCCAATCTTTTACTATAATATTTGGGATGATTTACCAGACCCAATGTGGAACGCCCCATTCTATGGGAGTTGTGATTTGTTGATGGGAATTTCAAAACAAACTTATGGTATCAATAAAAGAGTATTAGATAAGTTTGGTATGGATATGGAAGATTGGCAGATTCAATATGTACCACATGGTGTATCAGAAAAGTTCTATCCAATACCAACGGATGATTCTGAAATGGAAAAGGTAACTGGTTTAAAGAAAGATTTGGGTATTGAAAATAAAAAGTTTGTTCTACTATGGAACAATCGAAATATTCGTAGAAAGAACCCTGGTGATATTATTTTATCATATAAAACATTTTGTGATGGATTAACAAAGGAAGAAGCTAAGGATTGTGTATTACTAATGCACACCACACCAGTAGACCCTAATGGAACAGATTTACCAGAAGTTGTTAAAAATATTTGTCCTGATTACGATGTACTATTTACAAATAGAAAGTTTACAACTGAAGAACTAAATTATCTATATAACTTATCAGATGTTACAATCAATATGGCATCTAATGAAGGATTTGGATTAGGTACTTGTGAATCTGTAAATGCTGGAACACCAATGATTGTTAATGTTCAAGGTGGTATGCAAGACCAATGTGGATTTACAATAGATGGTAAACACATTACAGCAGAACAATATGTTGAATTAGGTTCTTTACATAACGTAAAAGAATTACCACAAAATTTAAGTTGGGGTAGTTGGGTAAACCCAATATGGCCAACAAATCGTTCACTACAAGGTTCACCAGCAACACCATACATTTTTGATGACAGATGTTCTTTCGAAGATGCAGCAAAATCAATTAGACAGTGGTATGATACAGAACCACAACGTAGAGTTGAGTGTGGATTGGAAGGTTCGGAGTGGATGAAAGGTGATGAAGCAAATATGAGCGCTAAACATATGGGTAAAAGATTCATAGAAAGTATGGATAGTGCATTTAAAAATTGGAAACCAAAAAATGAGTTAGTATTATGGAAAATATAAAAAAGTTTTGTGTAGTTAGTTGTCCAATATCCACTAGGAGTGGGTATGGAGCAAGAAGTAGAGATTTTGTAAGAGCGTTAATAGAAGCTAGGCCAGAATGGGATGTTCATATATTATCTCAAAGATGGGGTAATACACCAATGGATGCATTGGTTCCTGGTGAAGATGATGATTTACTTAGTAGAATCATTGTAAAAAAAGAAGAAAGAAAGCCAAACGTTTGGATTCAGATTACAGTTCCAAATGAATTTAATCCCGTAGGTGATTATAACATTGGTGTAACTGCTGGTGTTGAAACAACTGTTATGCCTCCTGAATGTTTGCAGGGTATGAATCGTATGGATAAGGTGTTAGTATCAGCTAACTTTGCTAAAAATATTACAGAAGCTTCTGTCTTTGATAAGAAAGACCAAAAAACAGAACAATTATTAGGTCAATTAAAAATAGAAAAACCTATTGAGGTTTTATTTGAAGGTATTGATTTAAAAGTATATAATAATAAAGCTAAATCAGAACCAAGAGTTGATAAGATAATGAAAGATGTTAAAGAATCTTTTTGTTTTTTATTCGTAGGACATTGGTTAAAAGGGGATTTTGAGCAAGATAGGAAAAACGTTGGTGGTATGATTAGAGTGTTCTTAGAAGCATTTAAAAATAAAAAGAATCCACCAGCACTATTCTTAAAGACAAGTAAAGGTAGTGGTTCATTAACTGATAGAGTTTACACTAAAAAGCTGATTGAACAAATTAAAGATTCAGTAGATACCAAAAGATTACCAAATATATATTTACTAAATTCTGATTTAACAGATAAAGAAGTAAACGCATTGTACAATCACCCAAAGGTAAAAGCACATTTATCATTTACGAGAGGTGAAGGATTTGGTAGACCTTTATTGGAAGCAACGATTAGTGGTAAACCAATGGTAGTATCAGCGTGGAGTGGACAAACTGATTTTCTAAATCCTGATATGGTAAATCTGATAGGTGGTGAACTACAAAGTGTACACCCATCAGCAGCTGATGATAAGTTCATACTGAAAGAAGCACAATGGTTTCAGATAAATTATTCTGAGGCAGGTGGTACTATGAAGGATATGTTTGATAATTATAAACCATACTTAGAGAAATCACGCAAACATAGACAGTACACCAAAGATAACTTTACTTGGGAACAAATGAAAGATTTATTAAGTGATTACTTAAAAGATGCAGATGAAGCTAAGGTTTCACCAAAACCAGTTTCATTATCATTACCAAAATTAAAGAAAGTTAAATAGTGGGATATTATAATACACATCTAAGAAAAACAGCAGACCCTACTCCGATTAGTAAAGCTAAATTGGAGAGGGGTATGGTGATTAAAATAAAGTATAAAGCACAAGGTAAAACTCCTAAGTTATATATGGTGTTGGTTCTTCAACCAAAATGGCCCAATTCAACTGAAGGTAAACTACATGGATTATCTTTAGATAATATACCACCACAAAAGTTTTTGGAGTTCGCAGAAGTGTATAATGAAGTTGTAGCAACATCATCTAAAGTAAGAAGATTAGATTTAGCTAAGATTCAGATTACAGAAGCATCTAAAGTATTCTATACATCAGAGATAAAAACATCAAAACCATTAAAAAGTTCATACAGAACGTTTAATCTATTAGATATACAATCCATTCAATCAGTTAATTATGATTGGGGTAAATTTGATAAAGTAGCAGATAGAAAAGAAAGAAGATTGAAGATTGAAGAAGAGGCTAGAGAGAGAAAAGAAAGTGAAGAAGCAAAGAGAGAATCGGGTAACTAACTGATTATCAACACGTTGCTGTGATAGTGAACACGAAATAATTAAATATGAAAATAAGTTACGCAATAACAGTATGTAATGAGTTTGTAGAAATACAAAAACTCATACCATTTCTTTTAGAACATAAAAGACATGAAGATGAAATCGTAGTTCTATACGATTCAAAAAATGGTTCTAAATCAATAGAAACATTCCTAAGAGCAAAATCAATCAATGGTGAATTCAGTTGGCATAAAGGGGAGTTCGATGGACACTTCGCTAATTGGAAAAACAAACTTACAGATTTATGTAGTGGTGATTGGGTATTCCAAATTGATGCAGATGAGATTCCAAATGAGATATTGATAGAAAATCTACATGAGATTCTAACACGAAACACTACAGTAGTAGATGTTGTATTAGTTCCAAGAGTAAATACAGTTGAAGGGTTAACTGATGAACATATAAAAAAGTGGAATTGGAATGTAGATGATAAAGGTTGGGTTAATTGGCCTGATTTTCAATATAGGTTGTATAAGAAATCTGATTCTATCAGATGGAAGAACAAAGTACACGAAGTATTAGAAGGGTATAAAACAATATCACATCTACCAATAGATGAGGATTTAGCATTGTATCATCCTAAACAGATTGATAGACAGGTAAAACAAAACCAATATTACGAAACGTTATGAAAAAAGATTTAATAGTATATATAGCACATATTGATGATTTTGAATGTGCATGTTATGGTTATGTTTTAAACCATTACAAAGAATATAATAAAGTTAAAATTATTACTGCTACAACTTGGCCTGCAAAAGTAAAAGTATGGGAAGAAAATAAAAAAGATTTTCCTAAAGATTTACAAAATAAATTAGTAGATATAAATTTAGGATATGATGCCAGAACCTTATGGAAAAATCTTGATGATATGAAAGATGATTTTTATAAATTAATGGATTTTTCTACTCGTTTTGATTTACTAACTCATGATATAGAAGATTGCCATACAGACCATACGGCTTGTTTTACCATAGCTAAAGGTATGTTTAAATATTGTAATAGATTTCTTACTATATATTCTCCATCTTCAGCTGGGTTAAAACCAAATTTCTTTGTGGGGATGACTAACGAACAATATGCTATAAAGAAAAAAGCACTAGATAAATATGATATACAAAAAGAACAATCATATACAAAACTAGGATATTATTTACAAAGTGAAGAACATTATAATATAGGTAGAGCTCATGTACTTGAAAATTATGTATTTGATGATTATCCTTATTATGAAATATATAAAATATTAAAATGGTTGTAACAATTCATCAACCAGAACACTTCCCATATATGGGTTATTTTCAGAAAATGAAGGCAGCTGATATATTTGTGATTTTAGATAATGTAAATTACAGAAAAAATTATTTTCAAAATAGAAATAAATTTTTAAATAAAAATGAAGTGGAAGAATGGTTTACTATACAAGTGGAAAAGGGAGCTACCTCTAAACATATTAAAGATGTTAACGTAGTAGATGGTCCTTGGAGAAAAAAAATAGTAAAAAAATTAGAACAAAATTTAGGTGTTAATTTAAAACACATATATGATTATGATAATCTTATGGATATTAATATTCAATCTATAGAGTATTGTAGAGATATTTTAAATATACAAACACCTATAGTTTATGCATCTGACTTAAATGTAAATGGTACTAAAAGTGAATTACTAGCTAACTTAGTAAAAGAAATGAATGGTACAACGTATTTATCAGGCCCTTCGGGTAAAGATTATTTAGATTTAAGTTATTTTAATGATATAGACGTTAAATATTTTGAACCTAAAGTTGATAATTATTATTCAACTTTATATAATATATGTAAATAATGAATATAAAATACTCTACATCAGAAATGGGATTTGAAGGATATTTTCCAGTAAACTATCCTAACTTGCGGGTTTTAGAAACTCAATTATTATACTTAGAAGCTTACCATTTACCTATACATAAAATACTTACAGAAGGTAAAACATATAAAGGTAGTTTATTATATAATATAGGTAAGGGGGGGTTTGAAAAACCTTACATTTCACATTTATATCATAATCATCATAATGTTGTAAGTTTACTACAAGAAAAATTTGAAGAAGTTTACATATATCAAGATGGAGAAATTGGATGGTGGAATCAAGTAGATGTAAAATTACAAGTATGGTGGTATAACCAATTACAATCAGCTGATGGTATTTTAGTTCCTAATTCAACTGATGTACCTTTTTATAAAGGTTTATTTCCAGATAAAAAAATAAAAGTCATTAGAAGTGTTATGACAGATGAAGGTTTAGATAAAACAAAATTTAAACCTAAAGAAGATAGAACTATAGTAACAGGACCACTTACAAGAGAATATAATGGGTTTTCTCAATTAATATTAGCACATAATTTAGATATGCCTATAGATATTCCACCTATGGGTGAAAGTAGAATGCCTAAAGATTCTTGGGATATGGCAGATAATTTAGGAGTAAATTATTTAGAATATATGTCTTGGACAGAATGGATGTATAATCTAAACAGATATAAAATAGGTTATATGTTATCAGCTGCTACAGCTTCAGGTTCATTTGCTTTAAATTGTGCTTATTTAGGTATTCCTTGTATAGGTGATAAGCGAGCAGATACCCAAAGAATATTATTTCCTGATTTAGCTATAGATGTATTTGATAACCAAAAAGCATTAGAACTAACACTTAAATTAAAAAATGATTTAATTTTTTATAATGAAGTTAGTAAAAAAGCAAAAGAAATTTATAATCAAGAATTTACAAAAGATAATTTCTTAAAAACTCTTGATTTGTAAGTAAAAAATTCGTATATTAAATAAAAATAAAAGTTATGAAAATAAAAAAAGCAATAGTTACCGGTGGCGCAGGATTCATCGGTTCGAATTTGGTAGATAGATTAATTGATATGGGTACAGAAGTACACATTATAGATGATTTATCAACGGGGTTTGAAAAAAACATTAATCCTAAAGCTACGTTTCATAAATTAGATATATCTAAGTTAGACCCAGACGATGATTGGGGGGAATTCGAAAATACCGATGTAGTATTTCATACAGCAGCTTTAGCTAGAGTTCAACCTTCAATAGAAACTCCAATCCAATTTGATAATGTAAATGTTAGTGGTACATTAAGAATGTTAAAGTTAGCACATAATTTGGGTGTAAAGAGATTTGTATATAGCGCTAGTAGTTCTTGTTATGGAAATAATGAAAACTTCCCTACACCAGAAACAGAATCTACAAACCCACTATCTCCATATGGATTACAAAAATATATTGGAGAACAATATTGTAAAATGTTTTCAGAAGTATATGGATTAGATACTGTATCATTAAGATACTTTAATGTGTATGGCGAAAGAATGAATCTTGAAGGAGCGTATAAATTAGTTATAGCTATCTTTGCAGACCAAATGATGAAAGGTAACCCGTTAACAATCACAAATGATGGGGAACAGAAAAGAGATTTTACATATGTGGGTGATGTGGTTAACGCTAACATATTAGCGGGAACTAATACTGATAATTTAAAAGGAGAATCATTCAATATTGGTAATGGTGATAATTACTCAGTAAATGAATTAGCTGATATGTTTGGTGGTGAAAAGCAGTATGGTAAAAAAGTATTAGAACCATATCAGACATTAGCTAATAATTCAAAAGCTAGAGAAATACTAAAATGGAATCCAACAGGCGATTTACCGACGTGGGTTGAAAAATATAAAAAAGAATTAAATATTATATGAAAAGACACGGAAATGAATTTGTAAGTTTTAGACATCCATCTGAAGCTGAATGTAAGATATTAGATAAGGGGATTATCGATGATAAAGAATGGGAAGAACAATCTTCTTACGATAGAATATTTGAAAGTGCATGGAAAGCTAGATATGATTGGGAAAGGGATATTCTAATTTCAATTATTAAAGATACCAAATGTACAAAGGTATTAGAATTAGGTCCTGGTCCTGGAGTATTGGCTAATAAAATTATTAAAGAAGAACCAAATTTAGAATATCATTTAATAGATATTGAAGCGGCAAAGATTGCTAATGAAAAAGAGAATTTAGGGGGTGTATTCCACGTACAAGATTTAACAAATGATTTAGATACTACAAACTTACCAAATGATTTTAATTTATTTATTGCTAATGATTTTTTAGAACATATTCAAAATCCAGCAAATATAGTATTAAAAGCAAAAAGTGTATTAAAAGAAGATGGATTAGCTTTTATTTCCGTTCCTAATTGGAGAATGGGTCATGATTGGATTTATAGAGGATTATTTGATTGGGATAATTTTATACATTTTATGTGGCAACATGGATTTGGATTTGTAGGTTATTTTCCTTCTAATTTACAATGTGGGAATATCCCAAAAATATCATCAGAAAGTACAATGCCTAACGAAATGATAACAAGTTGGAATTGGTACATATTATTTAAAAGAAACGACAATGAAAAATAAAATAACATTTGTAATACCGAGTAGAAATAACTTAGAGTTCTTACAATTAGCATATAAATCAATTAGAAGATTAAATACTGTACATGAAATATTAGTATTGAATGATGCTAGTACAGATGGAACGCAAGAGTGGATAGATAGTTTAGGTGATGATGATGTGATTGTACATCACAATCCAGGGCCTGAAAGAATTGGTATAGTTGGTATGTTCGATAAAGGTATCGAAATGGCTAGAACTGATATTATATGCGCATTTCATGCTGATATGATTGCTGGACCTAAATTAGATGAAAATATTCTAAAACATTTAGAAAAAGGAAAAGTTGTCTCAGCGACAAGAGTTGAACCACCATTACACCCACCAGGTCCTGAAAAGATTACAATGAATTTTCATATAGGTAAAGAATGTGAAGCAGATAACTTTGATTGGGATAGTTTCTTTGATTGGGCTGAAAATGTAGGATTAAAGGATACTAAAACTACAGAAGGTATATTTGCTCCGTGGTGTATGTATAAAGATGATTTTTTAGCAATAGGTGGGCATGATGAATTATTTGCCCCACAATCAAAAGAAGATTCTGATATATTTAATAGAATGCAATTAGCAGGATACAAATTTGTTCAACCTTGGGATGCGTTAGTATATCATTTTACAAGTAGAGGTTCTAGATTCAATAAGCATGCTGGTGGGTCTGCGGGTAAAAATAGTGATGAGTGGTTATACACCACAAATAAAAACATGCGTAATTTTATTCGTAAATGGGGTACACCTGTATTACATGATTCGTTTATGAAACCTATCATACGACCAAAGTATAATCTTCAGTTTATAATTGAAAATGGTAGTTACAATTTACTACATACTTTAGAACCTTGGTGTGATAATATTAATATTAGTATCGAAAAATCTGAGATTGATAAATATATTAAAGAAGAACAACCAAATACTGATTATAATTTGAGTGAAAGAGTCAATCAAAATGTATCAAATGATATAGAAATCATCTTTGATGGAAATAAATTTACACAAAATTCTTTCAATATTATTCAACAGATATCTGCCATACTTGAGTCTAATGAAATTGAACCAGGTGAGTTTGAAATCGATATATTTAAGATAAAGGTGAATAAAGCAAAAACATATGAAAAAACATTGATTTCAGTAGAATGATGTATTTATAAACGTTATGATGTACTATATTTTACTTCCAGATGACACCGAAGAGGGTGTTCAATATTCAACAAATGTATTAGGTGAATCCTCATTTAAAAACTTTTGGGCTGACCAAGGTTATGAGATTTTAGAAAGATTAGTAAACAAATATCCTGATACAATTGATGAAATTAAAATTAAAGATGAAAAGAATAAAACTTACACTCCATCTGAATTTTTAGATGTAGTAGAGAAATTAAACATTATCCGTTAAATTTAGGACAAAAATGGGCAAGATTAGATTAAGTGATTTCGTAGATGATTATGATGAGTACGATGAACTTTTTGGTGGAAAACAAAAAATAATAAAAAAGAATGATAAAAATAAGAACAACTATGAAGAAAACCTTCAACAATCACAGGGGATGCCTGCCGGTTGGAGAGAGGGTGATAGTCATATCGGAAAATCAAAAAAAGCAAGAAATTACGGTAACTGACCCATTTGGTACTGAATGGATAGTACCATCTGAGTATGTTTCTTATACTTCATAGTATTTATTATAAAATAGGAGAATTAAAATGTTACTAAAAGTAGGTTCTAAAGGACCGGAAGTCAAATCATTACAAGAGTTTTTAGGGATTGGTGCAGATGGTATCTTTGGTAAAGGTACAGAATTCGCAGTAAAAGAATTTCAAAAGTTAAATGGATTAGTTGTAGATGGGTTAGTTGGTGCAGGAACTTGGGATTGTATGGGTTTAGCAACAACTGATGATTCAGAAAAAACTTATACAACAGAAAACGGTCTCATAATCAATAGACACTTTCTACCTGAAGGTGAGTATAAGAGTGGAATTACCAAAAAAGAATATTGTTTCTTACATCATACAGCAGGGTGGCAGAATCCTTACAGAACTGTAGACCATTGGGGTAGAGATAGTAGAGGTGCAGTAGCAACCGAATTCGTATTAGGTGGTCAATCAATCAAAGGTAATGATGAAACTTACGAT
>Ga0257106_1000244_pt1 | contig 33947 bp, 58 predicted proteins | sample LP_taG_3_FD_190177 | JGI IMG/M metagenome (GOLD analysis project Ga0257106, IMG submission 190177) | Marine microbial communities from Northeast Subartic Pacific Ocean, Canada - LP_J_2011_P26_10m | ecosystem: Environmental > Aquatic > Marine > Oceanic | place: Canada: Northeast Subartic Pacific...
CTTTCCCTTTATGCGAGTGAACGCCAGTAAGCCCCATTTTCTTAGCATCAGCCAAAGCCTTGTCCTTAGAATCAAAATAGTGTTTATCGACATCTGGAGAACCATAACTAGAATATTTCTTTTTTTTAGATTGACTTTCTTTGTCTTTATCTCCGCAATGCATTGCTTCAGAGATATCAACTTCGATACCGTTTTCTGTATACTCAAAATTATTTTTCATGGCTATGATATAGAATTGCTGCTGGATAAGTCTCTAATGAATGTTCAGATGATATATCTAAAACCTCCCGTAAAGTATCTAAATCCTCTATTTTATTAAAATCTTTTACACATGATTCAAGGGTTTCGTCCCAAGATTCTTTATTCTGTGAACAAACTATAGATTCGCAGAGGTTAGAGAGCATCTCTTCTTGAGCTTGACTAAGCTCTTCGACTTTTAAATGAGAAGACATTTTTGCCTTAGAGTCATGTATAAAACTGTCTATAGAATAGATTGTATCTTGAATATTAGCCCTAGAGTAAGTAGCGTTAGCTAGAGGAATACCAGTGGTCCCCTCTGGCCTACCGCTTTCTTTTCTTGGGCCTGATGAACTGCCTGAAGGGTCGAATACAGGAACTCCACCGACTAGAGGGTTAAAGTGACCCTTTTCACGCTCTTCAAGGAATTCTTTTTGAGCTGGCTCTAATTTATCGGGGTCTGGGAACTTTCCATTGTGGAACATTTCCATCCCTTGTCTAGGAGTAATGATACCCAGCTCCATAAGCCGAGTAGAAGCCCTCATTAGTTGTACTTCGTCCCTCATATCGATATCTTTCATTTTCGCTTCAGGCCAAGAGCGGAAACCTAAATCTTTAGCAATCCTTTTTATCTCTTTGTTTAAGAAATCATTTAAAAATCCATGACGCGACTCCTGTAGCCTATCAATAAATATTTGAGCTTTTACTTGGGTAGCATTGAACTTCTCTTCTCCAACTACAATATTTTGCAAACCTTGTTTAATATCCTCATTGAGAATCTGATACTTCTCAGGGCCGAGAACTAAATTTAACTCAGGGATAATAAATTCAGCTTTTGTGGTATAGTCAGAAACTAAAACCCTACCCACACTTTCATTTTTGAATAGGTTCTGCATAGCAGTCATATTGTTTGGGTTAACCCCTCCCTTTTCTGGATCTGCGCCCATAGTAATAAGCAGAATAACATTCTCTACTGTGCGAGTAATGGATTGATCCATTTTCTTCAATTCAAGCTTTGCATTAATATCGTCTAGCACAGGGAATCCAAATGGTATGGCAAAAGGCTCATAATCTTGTTTCTTGTAGAAAGAGAAAGAAAGTCTCTGAGGATCTAGGTCTATGCTAATACCGTTGTTGTTAAAGGAGCCTGTCCTAATAGACTCTTTTATTTCATCATCTAAAGCGTTAAATATATCTATATCCTCTTCTGTTTGTGGATTGGCTAGTCGAGCAAGCTCATATTCAGATAAGACCTTCTGATATACTCCTCCATAAGTAAAAGTCGTTGCCCTCTTAGCTATGACATCATATGGATTAAGCAAAATATATTTCAAAGGGATTTTATTAGTAGAAGTCCCAATCGTACCTACTTGATTAATAAGTCTAGCATAATCATCAGCTTTAAATTTTCCGTCTACACGGTAAAGGAAAACATTACCACTACGATAATACTCTCTAAAATATTGATCTTTAAGGGCTATAATGTTAACTTTTTTAAACCACTCGTAAAAGAACTCTCTGCTTTTTTTAGAGCCACCTTCTAAGTAGATATCAGTGTTGGTGAACTCTGACATAATATCTATTGCGTTTCGGAATACAGCTACGTTGCAATAAGCTTTTTGACAAAGTTCTATAGCATCTCTGCAGGTAACTCCTTCAGAAGAGTATTCGTAAGGCAGTAGCCCTGAACGGATACTTGAATATCGATTGTGCAAATTAGTGTAAGCGGCACGATTAGTCCTAGAGCCTGAGAAGTCGCTAGTTGATGCCCCTTGTCGTCTAGCCTCAGATGTATTACTATAAGAAGCATCTGAAGTGTAAAACGGCTCGCCTAGTAATTCAGGGGAAGCCTCTTCTGTATTATCACCTGCTTGTGAAGGGTGGTCTGAAATATTGAATTTCTTCCAATATTCGGAGCGCTTAATATATTTTCTTTTAGACATGAGATACAAATTATCTTACACCTCAAAGTTAACTTTCAACTTTTAAAAGTTAAGAAATAAACATTGGAGTAAAGGTGCTTTGTTGATCTGATATGTCATCTGATTCCATATCGAAAACAACATTCATCATCCAATTACCCAATACCAAAGCTGAGTAGGAGTCTTTACGGGCTTTATCTGCGCCACTTTGCTTTCGTAGGTTGGGAGGGAGATCAAAACTCTGTGTCCCTTGTGCAGAGGTCGTAATTTGAACCATAGCGCACTGGACTTTGATCAAATCCATCATATCTCTTTGATGTTCTACGAAGTCGATCATCCTAGCCCCTTTTGGCCCTTTTTCATTTGTATCGTTCCTTATGAATTTTAATTGATCGATTGGAACTCTAGACTTTCTTTGATTGTTGTAGTCATCATTCATTGCTGCACCAGCGAAGAATATACGTTTGTGATCGAAAGCTGATTGTAGGGATTCGTTAGCTAATCTAATCCAAGCAGATGTAGGCTTCCTCAAGAAAACAAACTTTTTATCTGATTTGTTATATTGATTCTTAAGCCTTCTTAAGTTCTTGTTGTAATCTTTTGATTTGTCTAAATCAGCCTCTATGACTCCTACATTTAAATTCTTCCTTTTGAATATCTCACTTTCATTACAAGAGTTGATAAACTGCACTCCACCGTTGTAATCTCCTACCACAGCTGATATATTGAAGTGTGTAAGTACATAAGCCATATATTTTATATGAGTTTTAAGGCTAGCTCCTGATAAAGCGTAGCTGTGAACTATCGTCCCTTTCCTAGTTTGCTTGTTTATTTTTATAAGCATCATCGCAAAATCATCAGAGCTTTCACTTTCAGACCACGATGGGTCGAAAGCCAAGATGTATTCGTCTTTAGGATTGCCCACTACTTCTACAGATTGCCCTTCGCCATCTGGGACCGTGCAAGCCGCCATTTTACTAACCTTAAAGTATCCAGAACTGTCATCAGTAAAGACAGCCCCAAACTCTCGGTCAAACTGAGATTGGCTCATTGTTGATTTAGATTGGTTGATTAAGCTTTGATCATAAAGTTGTTCTGGCGCACAATCATAACTAAAATGCATTATCGTTCTATGCGCTCCATCTTGATTTTTTTCGTTTAATATTAAAGCTTCGTATTTTTGATATATCTTATAAAGATATTCAAATTTATAAGAGGCAGAAGATAAACCAATAATCTTGTTGTTTGGCCACCGTTTTCTTTCTTCTTCCTTCATTTTCCCCTGCTCTATCATCTTAGTCTCTAGATCGTAGACTTCCTGTCTTTCAGTAGGATTCTCCACAACAGACAAGAAGGGTATGATAACCTCGTTGTAAATCTTTTCGGGCATCAACAATAATTCGTCAATAATCATCCGTTGGAAACGAAAACCCCTCAACTTTTCTCCGTCACCCAAAGGTAACGCTCTTATGCTGCTTCTCCCTATCTCCATAACCCATTCGTCATTCATCTTAGATGTGCGAGTTATACACTGAGAGAAGAATGCAGCTTTAGGGCTTTTTGCGATATCTTCTATCTTTTTAAAAATCATTTTAGACTGTCGAAAAGACTTCGAGATGATACCTATCTGAACACCTTGATTAAAAATAGCGTCTAAGAGCGCGAAAACGCCTGTAGAGAAGCTTTTGGACATTCCGCGACTCCAGATCCCCAAAAAGTAATCGGACTCCATCATGGACTTGATAGCCATATGCTGGAAAGGGAATAATTTTACCCCTGTAAGCAATTCACAAGCAAAAGAAGGATTCTCTCTAAAAAATTTATAAAGAAGTATCTTAGCTTCCGCTTCTTCTAAATACCCCTCTTTTTCTAGAATGAGTTTGTTTATATCCTTGTACTCTCTGTGGAGCTTCTGTTTTCCTGTTTCCCAAGCCATCTTTTTTAATTTCTTTGTCCCAAAAATATTGAAGGTCTACTTCCCAGAGCTTCTTTCCTAAAACAAGGATTTTGGGTATAAGCTCCTCGCTTTTCTCTCTAGAGCCACTAAACACAAATTGACAGCAATCAGTATACTCAGATTGTATAGAACGCATCTGATGATAAACATAATCTAGTTTAAACTTCTTGAAGCCTTTTTTATTGGTGGCCCACATATCATCGAAGGCTGTTTCTGTAACTATATAAAGATAACAACCAATAGATCTGCACCTTTCTAACTCTTTTATAAAACGCGAATAGCCATTTGTAATAGTAGAGCAAAAATCCTGGTAAGACTTCCTATCCACAAATGTATAGTCGTATAGATCACCCCCTACGGCATAGTCGCCCACATCCAATTTCAATGAGTCAGAATTGATAAAAGATAATGGCTGTTGTTCCCTAGTGTCAATTAGTATAGGTGTATCACTATAATCTTTTTGAAAATCTTTTGGTAAAGACGCTGATAGCATGGGGAGCATATCGATATGCTGACAGGTTTCACGATAACTGCCGAACATCTGTTTGCAGATGTCGATGTCGGGCAGACCACCCGTTAGTAGGTAAGTGGACGGCGGACCTGCTTGAATGCCCTTGGCTCCCAGCTTTTCTTTTAAAGACTTTTTTATAAATTCTCTAACCTCTTCTCGCGGAGCCTGATCGCACCACTTTTTCATATTAGATATATTGATGAAGTCAGTAGCGAAATACTGATCGTAATTTTTATACTCTATCGGTTGATTAGTTAACTTATCAAAACGTGGGTAATATTTTACATAATAGTCACCCACAAATAGATCATGAGCTTTTACATGAGTATGTAAACTTCTTCGGCTTTTGAACTCCTTGCCGCATTCCTGACATTTAAATTGCATCTTCTTGACTTATCCCTAAAACTCTAGCTTTCCATTCCGCCATTCCTTCAAGCCTTTCAGCTTCTTTTTTGATTGATTCTTTTTGCATCTCAGCTATTCGGACCATCGTCTCTCTTTCTTCCTGCTCTTGGAATAATTGCACAATAGCGAGAAAAGATGCGTTTTCCTTATGCATTTTCTTCATGCGCTCTCCCCTGTCGCCTTGAAGCTTCTTTGTAAGGTTCTCGATGCGGGTTTCGCATTGATGATACTCGCTACTCTTTGTCTTGATGATCTCCGCTAAGCGGATAGACATTTCTTGCTGCTCGTCTGCCTCATCGAACATGCTGTTCAATTTATTAAGATGAGCGCTAATAACTTCTAAATTTATAACTTCTTTGCAGACGTTTAGATAAAGATTTAATTCGTCAGCGGTTAAGTCGGGCTTATCCCATGTTAGTCTAACGAATTCATGTTCGAACAACACTCTATCCTCTTCATTCAGAAAATTGTTGATAATTTTTAGAAATCTAGAGTTGGAAAGGTTTATCTTTAACCTATCTATACAAATTTGTTTCTGCCTATTGAGTTTTTGCTCGTTTAATACTAGCCCTGTAGCATCATTTATTTTTTTTATGATTCTCGAAGGCGATTTTGGAGAAATATACGAATTCAAAGCTCCAGAATCTTGAGATGGTAAAATATCTGGGTTAACCTCTCTAATTTTTTCCAGAACCACACGTTGCTCAGAACTTAGAGGTTTCACATTCCTAGACGGGAAAACTATCTTAGCTATCTCCAATGAAGATAATCCCTCTTCCGCTTGCTGCAGAATGAATTCTCCCTGCTCTTTTGTTAAATTTATAACTTCAGCAGGTATTCTACTAGTTGTTTTGAACTTTATAGAGTTCTCTACTAAAAACTTACGAACAGCACGGCCTTCCTTAGATCTGCCGTCTAAAGATTCATCACCAAAACATTTTTTGGTCAAATCAATAAGATCTGGCATATCATGAGAATTAACCCTTAAAAACTCTTTTTGATCTTTATTCAGCTCCATCACCTATAATATCTTGCTCCTTTAGTATCTCTATAGCTACTTGTAGGAATTTCTTCTTAAGATTCTTCACTTGCCTATAACCAAGCTTTCTCTTTTGCGGGGAGATCTTATATCCCATAAATTTAGCAACATCTTCCTCGCTACTACTTTCAAAATACAACATCCGATAAGCTATGTAATGATTATCCTTCAAACGGGCTTCCATTTCGAAATTTAGCTTTTCAAGCGATGATGAGAAGTCGAAGTCTAAATATTGTTTATTGGTGACTTCTTTTACAAAGTCTTCAGTAGAAAGCGGGATTTTTAATTCTAGTCCTGCTTTTTTAGATTTTTCCCACTTTCGACAAATAGGACAGTTTGATGAGTCGTGAGATTGTTCTTGATGATTTTGACAAGGGTTAACATAATTCCCGTAGTGATTCCTTACTAGGTTTCTTATCTGATTTGATATTATCCTCCCTATCCACGGTTCAAGAGGCCGCTCTTGATCCCACATGTCCCACTTCTTAGCAATGTGGACTTTTATGATTTGCTCTACATCTTCGAAGTCAAACCACCTGACAGCATTTAGCCGCCATTTATATTGCTGTTTCTTTATCGCTAGATCAATTACTTCAGAGAAGTCTTCATATGTATAATTACTTCCCTTTTTTCTTTTCATCAATAAAGTCATTAACAGATTTAGGTTCACGCCTCCTACTCGTAGGGTTAGGAGTTGGCTCACCAATTAATGACCCTAGTGTTCTACTAGAAATATTAGATACTTCCAAATCTACTTGAAAATCAGTAATCTCAGGAACAAACTCAGCATCCGTCTCGTCAGACGAGATCACTGAAGATTTTGTTGTTTCTGCGACAGAAGTGTTTGTCAAAACAGTAGAAGCTTTAGAATTCAAAGGCTGGCCGCACTTCGTGCAGAAGTTGGGCTTTGCATTAGCGTAAGAAATTTTAGTTCCGCAACTTTGACAAAATATGTGAGCCATACTATATATTTTACTGTTTATGAATTAATTTTCAAAAAAAACAAGTTTTGATGCATCCTTTTGTTTATAAGCTGTTCGCCGCTTCCGCGTTGACGCATTTTCCTGTTTATATATTATTATTACACTTTCTTCCAATTTTCTAACTTGGAAATGATAAATTTTAAAATTTTACTTCTAACAATGTCTTTATTAGTGAATTGAAAAGTATCAATTCCATTAGCTCTAGAATCATCATCAGAAAAAATATCAACCATATTTTTAAAACCTGTCTTACCATCAATATCGCTTTGCATAAAGTCCCCACATATAATTAACTTAGTATTTTCACCAATACGAGTAATCAGAGTAGTCAACTCCTTAAATGTAAAGTTCTGCGCTTCGTCAGCGACAATAAGCTTGTCTTCCCAGTTCGCTCCCCTTAAAAAGTTTATAGGTATAGCATTTACGCGCTCTTTCTGTTTAAGATAGGCTGTATCGCCTTCATGTATGATTTCTTCAAGTTTATCATAAAGAGGTAGCGTAAAAAGATTGAATTTCTCAGACATATCTCCAGGAAGACTACCTAGACCTTTATCAGCGCTTTCTACAATACTACGAACATAAAGAAGATCTTTATCTGAATCTTCCGACATTAATCTAAGGCAACCATATAAAGACATATAAGTCTTACTGGACCCAGCAGGACCAGAAACAAACATGATTTTTACCTCTGGATCTAGTAGTTTATCTAGAAATTTGCGTTGATTTGCGGTAAATTTAAATTTCCTCTCTTTAAACTTTATTGAAAAAAAGCTGTGAGGTTCCAACTGAATATTAGACAGTTTCTTAACTCCCATATGTAATATACATTACACTGAATTTACAGTTTTATCTGTTTAATTGTCGCAGTTGTTTGAATTGCCGCTCCACCTTGAGCGGAATATGATTCAGTCAAAACTCTCGCCCCAACGGGGAACTTAATCAAATCAGCAATAGGGGTAGAAGTCCCTATACCAACACCTCCCTGTATTTTTAAATCAACATTTAATTGACTAGCCAATTTTTCACCACTAAAATTTATTAAGCTCTTCAATCCTGTAGATGATACCGACATCTCCTCTTCAACCCCGTCCAGCAACATAGAAGACGCATTCACAGAACCTAAACCGTAAATTGGGGTGCGGTTGTATGATCTCTTGAAATTTATTTGAGATTGAACTTGTCCCAACAAATCGTCGGTATCACCAATAGAACACGTATGACCATAAACAATACCATCACTATCTAATGGTGGCTCCTGACCACTATACGGATTACTGTCACCAGTTATACCCCCTCCCACAGCAGGATCTAATGAAACAAAACTAGCACTCAAAATCACTGGCTCAAATGGACTTATGCTCAACGACACATCTTTAACATAACACTGGTTGTATATGCCACTACCCAACTTCATATTCACAAAATTGTCTTGGTTAGCATCTAATAAAAAATCCAGCCCCGAAAGCATCCCCGATTGCAATAAACAACTAACCGAGATATCTGCAGATAATGCGTTATTAAATGTAAACTGATCAGAAGAATCAACACTCTTACCCAATTTACGCCTAGCACTAGCAGAAGTGCTATAGCTCACGTTCAATTGCGTAGCTGGTACATAGTCGTTGACTTCATTCGGCGCACTCGCCCCAGCCCCGACTTGACCTATGTAAACTGGAAATTCACTGTATGGTAGACTCATTGTTTGTTATTACACTAATTTTGTACCCCGTTATAATTATAGGGGGGTGTATTTTTTTTTAAACAGCTAATATCAATAATAAAAACGTCAGCGACTGGTCCAATAATGGGTGGGGGTTTGGCCATTGAGAAATTGAAGTCGGACTCCCCCCGCGATTTTGCTACGCAAACGCTAACTAAATTTTTCAGAAATGGGGTGGGGTCTCTGGGGGTGGCTTGTCAAGTATTAAATTAAAATATATTTAAAAAATAATAGTAAAAAAAGCTTTTAGTTTAGTCGATACTGTGTTAAAATCTACCCATGAAGCAACAAAAAGAAATGCAGCCAACTCCATCACCCTTTAGCGAAGAGGCAATGCCTTTTAACTACGCCAACGAAGATGGTGGAGGTATGAACAAGAGTCTATTCTTTCAGATCATGGATGAGGTTTTTGCTGGCAGTATGTATAAAGACATCGAAGACAAGTATGGTTCAGAGATCGTCAAGGAATATCTTAAGTATGGGGATGACAATGATCACTTTGACTTTTTTAAGTTCGGTTGGATAAGTAAATAAATTAAAATAATAGCAGAAAAAGCTTTTTTAAAATCAATTTTTAATGTATACTACTCACATGAAAGCAAACAACACAGGCCGCACTCACCACGAAAGAGTTTTAGATGCTCGCGAGTCACTTTGGAATAACACAATGAAGTGCCAAGAACAGCGCGAAGCCAACCCTATCGACTGGAAAGCTAGTGCAGAGGCTGGCAAAGCAGTCTTTAAAAACACAAAATAAATCTTTACACTAGCCCCAACTCTATACTAGAATACTCCCATGACTGACACAGATACCACCACTGACTTTGACAGATTCAACAATGAGCGCAACGCAGCAAACGCGATGCGGGATGAGCTTTGCTTCATCACTGGTCTTCTCAATTTGGATAGCCCCGAAGTATCAGACAGAATCCAAAAGGCTCTTGATAAGCACAAGCAAGAGAGAGATCAAGTATGGGGATTCTAATCCCACCACCACCAAACACTAACACTATGAACCTACATAACTTCAAAGACCAAGATACCAAAGGCAAAGCCATTCTCATTCTCACTTACCCTTTCGCCATCGGCATTCACTTGGGTGAATGGCTTAGGATGCGGAAGCTCCAGCGCATGATCAGAAAGTGGATCGGTGCAGCTTGCAAGAATCCACAAGGGGTCGAGGCTGAGATGGTCAAGGAGTGGAGCGATGAACTTCGCTGGATCTACGGGAAGTAAACAAAAACAAGATGACTAAAGAAACACAACAAGCAAAAGAAAAGAGAATCCATGATTGGGCCACTGGCTCTATGCAGTTAGAGTTTGACGGTGAGAACTACTTTAAGCTAAACCCTTGGAGAGAGATGAGGGTTGATGGTAAGAAAGTCCCTAACCCAGACTATGGCAAGAAAATGATTATCCCTCGCGATAAGATAGACGCAGACATGGAGTTTGCTTTCGGAAGTTTCGCTCAGTATGGGTGCGACTAAGCTCCGTCAAGTGAGTATAAACACGGTTAAGCGATCCGTAAGACGTTAAATAAGAAGTGATCGTGGGTCTGGCATAGCCCTCGCAGAAATATGCCACTTTTTACTTGACACGAATAAAACGCTCTAACTCACTGAGCGATAGGCAGTTACAGGGCAGCGCCCCGCCCCGACCCGTAACTCATTGAGTATCAACGACTTACGAGGGTTTTCTCCCTACTCTATAGCTCGCCTATGTCAAGACTTTTTAAATAAAAAAAAAGATTAAATATATGCAGAAAAAGCTTTTAATAATCTGCCGATTAGAGTAAAATATCCCCATGATAGACCAAGACAACATCACTAGCCTGATCGGGAAACAGTTTGTTTACTACACTTCCAATAATGGAAATGCTCGCATGTACATCCTCAAAAGCATTGACCGCATTGGTGACGGGTTCGCAGTGTGCAAGGTCGTTGACAAGAGTCACGATAGCAAGACTGGTAACAAGCAAGTTTTCAAGACTCTCCGCTTCAGATGTATTGATCGCCAAGGTATGCGTCGTTTCCAGCCCAAGGTCTTAGTAAATCATTCGGAGACGGTGCCACCAGTCGTCGAAAAATAAATTAAAAAAGATGCGATTAGTGCTTGCACCCAACCCACAATTCAACTAAAATTCCCACATGAGCGACACCAACAACTGGACAGTAAGAATGTATAAAGCAGAACTAAAAGGCATGGAAGAAGGTCTGATCAAAATCAAGTCCTACGGTCTTTGCACCCTCGATGCAAAAAAGTTAATTGCTGAAAAGAAAAAACAAATCCTAAAAGCCTCTAAGTAATATGAACACAATCCTCACCATCGCAGGGGTCATCTTCACGCTTGTCATCGCTGGCAACTTGGAGATGATCGACCACTCCGAAGATCTCGAAAAAGAAATCAAAAATAGCATTGACCTCAACCACCTATTCAACTAAAATTCCGTTATGCAAACAACACTAGACACCATCCAGCAAATCCTCTCTTCTAACCTCACACCAGTAGCCTTTGCCATTATCGGCATCATTGCTCTGATCTCCGCTTTCGTTATCTTCTGGGATAACCTGTCTGACAAGCAGAAGCTTCGCAACTTCTACAAGATGCCCCCTTCTGAGTTGGAGCAGCTTCTCACGAATAGCATTGTGACTTATGTAAACTCTGGAGCCTCCACCGTCAAGGTGAGTGGAATCAGAAACTTCCTAGTGGAAAGCATAGAGACAGATGCGTTCTCCGCTATGAATAAGCGTTACCTTGTAGCTGCTACCCGTGACCTCGATGACGGAGGGGAGCGCAAGTTTCGCACCCTCCAAGTCGCTGGGATCTCAAATGTCAGAAGCCGTTGGGTAGCCATGTTCAGATTCTTTTTGTAATTGTGTGTTGTGTGTATAGCCCGTCCCCTGTGGTGGGGGGCGGGTTCTTCTATGTAAAAAAAAGATGCCAAATCAAAAAATAAACTTGACAACTGCAGATCGCGAAGAGTATGACCGCGCCATGCAGCGCTTGGCGATACTCGCAGAGGCCAGCACTCGCGACCCATTGCCAGAAGACTTCAAAAAACGCTCTAAGTCACTGAGTATCAACGAGTTACGGGCCGCGCCCCGCCCCCGCTCTGTAACTAACTGATTAGTAGTGACTTACGAGGCTTTTCTCCCTACTGTGCAAACTTCTTATGTCAAGCCTTTTGTTAGGAAATAAATAAAAAAATAAATCAAAATAGTTATTGCTAAAAACTAATTGTGCGACTACTATTCCCTCATGGCTACACTAACACCAGACCAGTTGTATGAATTCGCTTATCAGGCAGGACTCCGAGGACAGGAGAGCATGACTTGCCCAAGCTCTTACCGTGGGTGGGTAATCCCAGAAATTTTCTCAAACGGAGAAATCCCTCATAGGCTTTGGAGGGTGGCCTATGCCGAAGGCTTGGAGCAGTATGGCACTTACATGGTGCAAGGGGCAGAGGACGCAGCCCAAGACTGGCAGGACTAAAACCCTCGTAACTCGTTGTGTATCAGCGAGTTACGGGCCACGCGCCGCCCCTGCCCTGTAACTCATTGATTAGCAGTGAGTTACGGGGTTTTTTTATGACCTGATAAATCGCGGCAAGTCAAGCCTTTTATTGCGCTATTTGGCCTAAAATATCCTGACCTACGCTATTTGTCGCAAAATATGCTGAGCTGCATTTTAAAATAAAAAAAAATCAAAAAAATAGAAGAAAAGTGTTGCACAGGAATCAAATCTAGTTATACTGTGGATGTCGCTGATGAACCACTGATTCGGGGGCATTTAACAATAACCTAAAAGTAACAACGTTATGACTAAGAAAAATAAAACAAAGTTCTATAAGAACTCCCACAAGCCAGTAACAAAATACCAGCTTGAAGCAAAGCCTTTGTCTGAAGCCCCAGAGCTTCAAGAGGTAGGCATCTACAAGATAGCGCGAATTAAAAAGGAAAACATCGGAGTCGATGAAGCCTTCCAAAGAGCGTTAAACAAAAATCAAATTAGAAACATCCAAGAGAATTGGGATGATGATGATTGCGATTTGCCTAACATCTACCTGCATAAATACAAAGGTAAATACTACCCTCAAATCACTGATGGTCAGCATAGAATTTGCGCCTCGCCTCATGATACTATTGATTGTAGAGTAGTTAATACACTAGCATCAATCACAAGGTGCTTGCGAGCCAATGACCCAAAGACAAAAAGTCAATGGGAAGTAAACGCTAGGTTCTGGGGTCATGCTGAAGCGATCACTAGGCTTAACGAAAGTGATCCTGATAACATTCATGGGATAATCAAACTTTTCAAAAAGCTCGGTTATAATCCATTGAATCCAACAAAGGAGAAAGCTCTTGATCTTGGCTCTAATGTCGCCGCCCTTCATGGTCAGATCTTAGCGGCTATTAATATGATGTTAAGAAATAGACTGTTAAGTTCAACAGAGAAAGCTGCTATCACCAAAAAAGTCATGGAAGACACCGTGAAAATCGTTGATCATGTCTTCAGAGACGAGATCGCAAACCAAAAGGCATTTGGAGCGCAACTGTGGTCTGGATTACCTCAATTTCTCTTAGACTCTATAAAGGATAGAGGCTTAGGAGGAGACTATGATATCGATAAGATTAAAGCGGTAATATCGAAAGGCATTTGGGGTATTAACGGCAATCACCCAAGGAGAGGCGAGTTAAAAACTCTTGCTCAGTTTGAATTAGCCGTTCTAAAATATCAAGCAAAAAGTATAAAAGGAGTATCTGGCAGAAAAGCTAACTGCTGGCAGAGACTCTTCTTTGATATGCACAAACTGTATAATAAGTAAAGCACTAAATTCAGCCCGTCCCCGAAAGGGGGCGGGTTTCTTTTTAATAAAACCTTTCTAAGTCGTTGACTATCAGCGAGTTACGGGCCAGCCGCCGCCGCCGCCCTGTAACTCCTTGAGTAGCAGTGACTTACAGAGGTTTTTCCTTACTCGGTGGATTGGGGCAAGTCAAGCTTTTTATTCCTATTTGTTGCGAAATGTCCTGACCTACAAAAAAAGACAAAAAAACTTTAAAAAGGTATTGCGCACAAACTGTTTTCTGTCATAATTCCCCTGTCGAGAGATAGTCTCTCGTTTTTAACCTAACTACTATTATGCTTATCTACGCAAAAAACAAAGTCGATTCGGAGCAACTTGCTGGAGTTCAAACCCCAGAGGGGACAGCTTCCCATACTCCAATCCCGCATCACCACTTGGTGAAGATGACCCGTGAAACTCTTGACCGCGCAGGTCTTGAGGTTACCGAGGAGGAACACGCTCTTGCCCGTGGTGGCCTTCGCTACTTCGGAGGGTTCGCCCTCAAGGGTCAGGATGTCACTGGCGATGATCGTCGCATTGTCTTGGGCCTTCGGAATGCTCATGACAAGTCTTTCGCCGCTTCTATTGCTGCGGGTAATCAGATGATGGTTTGCGAAAACCTTTGCTTCTCTTCGGATGTCAAGCTTGCTCGCCGTCACACCACCCACATTTTGGGTGACCTTCCCCGTGTTCTGGCTTCAGCCGTTGCCCGTGTCACTTCTCACTGGCAGGATATGGGCAAGCGCATTAACGCTTACCAGCAGGCGGAGGTTCGTGATGCCGCTTCTATGATTGTTGACTTGGTAGATGCCAAGGCTTTCCCTGCTCGCGACATTTACAAAGCCGTTGAGGAATTCCGCAACCCTCGCCATGAGGAATTCAAGGGCGGTTCTCTCTGGACCCTCTATAATTCCATCACTGAGAATCTCAAGGGTGGCGATCTCACCAAGCTTGCAGACCGTACTATGCGGATGCAATCCATTTTTGACAAGTTCGCCAACCACACTCCAGAGATTATCTCTCAAGAGGATAAGGAGTCGGCCCTAGTTTTACCTGCATAGCCATAACGCCCCCCGAAAGGGGGGCAACCTTATCATGAAAGATCAAGACAGAACCTTTACCGAAAATGTCGTTTTTACTTGTGTGATTATACTTTCTGGACTAGTCACCGCTTTCGGCCTCATCCAACTTATCAGGATGGCTCTATAATTTGTTGGTAGACATAAGCAAAGCCTCGTCCCTTTCATGTTGGGGGCGGGGCTTTTTCCTTTGTAACTCGTTGTGTATCAATGACTTACAGGCGAGCCGCCGCCGCTGCCCCGTAACTCCCTATCAATCAACGACTTAGAGAGGTTTTTTCGTGTCAAGCATTAAAAAATAATAAAAAAACATTTAAAATACACTTGCACCCAAACCCAAACCTGTCAAAATACTTTTGTTATGGGATTAGACCAATATGCACACCGAAGGGACTCTAATGGTGAGTCAACTGAGCTTTCTTACTGGCGCAAACATAATGCTTTGCAAGGTTGGATGGAAAAACTTTGGGCGATCAGGACGGGTAAATCAGAAAATGATCTTAATTGTCATGAGCTTGAAATCACTACGCAAGATCTAGATCACCTATGGACTTCGATCACCAATCAGACACTACCGAAAACCCAAGGATTTTTCTTTGGTGATGATAGTAGTCAAGACGCAAGTAAACGAGGAAACGATCTAGAATTTGTATGTAAAGCTAGAGAGGCTATCGAAGCAGGGGACAAAGTCTTCTACTCTTGCTCATGGTAAAACAAAAAACAATTATGAAACTACTAAATCAAGGCAATGCCAAAACACTAAAGGGAGAGGTTTTAGGATATCGCACTTTCGGTCTCCACCTTTCCCCCTCTAACAAATCAGGATTCAACGTCTGCCAATGGTCAAGCGCAGGTTGTCGTGCTGCTTGTTTAGATACTGCGGGGCGCGGTTGTATGTCAAACGTGCAAACCGCTAGAATAAACAAAACTAAAAGATTCTTTAAGGACAACTTTGGTTTTATGTCAGACCTTAGGGTTGAAATCAGCAAGGCGATCATTAGCGCAGCTAAAAAGCAAATGATTCCATGCTTTCGCCTTAATCTAACCTCAGATATTCCTTGGGAGAATGTCCGCAAGGGTAGCAAAACAAATCTGATTGAAGAGTTCCCAAATGTGAATTTCTACGATTACACTAAAGGGTTTTATAGAATGAGGGCTTGGCTTGATGGCAAAATGCCTGACAACTACCATCTTACCTTTTCTCGTAGTGAGGAGACTAGTGATAATAAAATGAAAACAATCCTTGAGTTAGGGGGCAACGTCGCCGTCGTTTTTCGTGGTTCTCTCCCTAAAACTTATCTAGGTTACCCCGTTGTCAATGGTGATGAGAATGATCTGCGCTTTAAAGATCCTAAAGGCGTGATCGTCGGATTGGTCGAGAAAGGTCTTGCTAAAAAAGACGAAACAGGTTTTGTTGTTGAGCCGAAATGAGTATAGAATTCATAATCACTTTTTGTTTATGCTTAATATGTTTAATAACTTACAGAACAAGATGAAATCAAAAGACTACCACGCCCTCAAAGATGAGTTTCTCCGCAAATCGGTTGAAAATAAAGAGATAATAAAACAATCCTCGCAAGGAAACTTTGGGATGTACGATGTACTCCCCGCAAACATTGCTCGCACAGTGAGCGAAGCTTGCGATGAATTCTTTAAATCAAGAAACATTAGATACGGTTCTGCATGGTTCCATGATAGAAACGACAGAAAGAAAAAAATACAACAAGCAAAAGATGAACAACGAAACACCAACAATTAAATTGACAGGGGTATTCCCTAAAACATTTAGAGTAACTAAGTGTGAAAGCGGAAGGAATGATTGCAACTTTGAATATTCTGACGAAAAGAAACAAGTGTTTTTTGAAGTGTGCTTACATGGAGCGTTTTCACTGCATGAACATTTCACAGATTTAGGTTATACAGAATTGGCCCCAAAAGTAGAATTCCCAACTTGGCATCCTAACCACAAGAAAAGCTAAAATTATGATTAAAAAACACACAATGCCGTGCATTCACATGAATGGATCGGATGAGGATAGACTACGCAGACAATACAATGATTTGTTTTGCGCTGTAAGCGACGCTCAAGTTAAACTGCTTTATGATACAGACTTCCATGAGAGAGATTACTACCCTCTTGGGAATGAAGCTTGGGATAAAGCTTATCAAGAAAGAGAAGAGGTTAAGGAAGCAATGACTAAGGTTTACCAGTATGCCAAGCAACATATGCATTACCTCGACTATGGAAAGGAGCCGTTGCCAGATGAAGATTAAAAACTACTTGGTGATAATGGAGGAAGTGAACCGCTTGCAGTTTGAAGTTGAAGCCTCTTCGGAGGCTGCGGCTATCGACTTGGTTTACTTTGGGGAGGCTGGAGATCCTACCGATCAAAAGGTAATGGAGTTTAACTGTCTCTCTGTAAAAGAATACATTAAATAAAAACCCCGTAACTCGTTGACTATCAGCGAGTTACAGGGCGGGGGCGGCAGCTGGCCCGTAACTCACTATCAATCAGTCACTTACAGCGTTTTTATCTGCGAGTATCTGACATAAAGAAAATCTGCGATTGGGCGGGAGGGTTATTTATTGGGGTTTATTTAGATCTGGCTTATTTGGGGTCTATATCACGACCTAGGGTTCGATCTCTTATTTGTATCTTACGCTATAGTTCTACTACCACCTTCGGTGGTAGTCAAGGAAAAAATCGCGGCTAATCGCTTATTTAGAATGTTTCGGTTGACCTGTGTTTATTTGGGGCTTTTCTCTTGACCTGCGGCTAATCGCCTATTTGTTTATTTGCGGCTTATATCACGACCTAGCTTTTCTTTTATTTATTTGTTTTTATTGGCGGGGCTAACCGTCAGACCAATAATCGTCGATCTCCTCATCACGATGACTGGTCCTACCACCGTTCTTAAGCGCACTATAAAGCAACAAAAAGAATAATACGATTGTCATAAAGATCTCAAATCCGTTCATAAGTATTTTAAATGATTAAAAAAGGTATTTAAATAATTAAAAAGGCGTAGGAGCTGGTAATTTTCTCAAATCTAAGTTTTCCTGATACCTACAATGATTTCTTTTATATAATCCCCTATGATAATCTATATGCAGTATGTATACAAACGTAGGGTGGTGAATAGTGTTATGTAATTACAAATGATTACTTAAATAAATCGTAATGGGAAGGTGGATCGTTCTGATCGGTAGGTTTGTTGTGAACTATACGTTGATTTATCTGACGTAGTAGTTCCCTAGCTTGTGGTTCTCTGTCTTGTAAGAGGGTTTCAATCTCGGAGACGAGGTCTAATATATCAAACAATAAGTTTTGGCTATCTGAGTTCATAGGTTTAGTAATCGTAGTCTACTGATCCTTCTCCATAGCCAGTATGTTCCCCTAGCTCTTCGAATGTAAAGCCACCCATATCTGTAAGCTCAGTTAAACACCGCATATATGTATTCCTCTTCCCTTTGGAAATATACTGATCACCTTGCTGCTCTGTAGACGAAGTGATGTCTTTAGCGACCTTGTTGTAAGCCTCATCTATAGAGTCAGCGTCAACTATCGTACTAAAAGAAACTTTAATCTTCATTGATTAGAATCTTAATGGCTCCCCGAAATCCCTTGAGAGTAACAACATCTCCTGCTTGGGTGTGATGCTTTAACTTGGTGATAGATATTCTTTTATCTCCCCTAGTCTTAGCCTTATAGAATGTAACTTTTGCTTCGGTTCCATCAGGATACTTGCCCGAAACCAAATGCTTTTGCCCACATTCTGCCTCTGAATAATCAAAAGAGAACTTCTTAGCTAACTCACAAACTGATTTGTTTGCGTCGATAATACTCTTATTGAGCATTGTATCTGTTATGTTTATCTTTGCTTTCATAATATACTAATTAATTTTGTGTTGGTATGTAATTGCTTTGATCTCTAAGCCATCTAACTCTTGGCCAATCAAATCTTTATCTTCTGTTAACTCCCCCATCTCAAAGTATCTAGCTATAGTGCCATCTAACGAAGCTAGATCGAAGTCATTGGGATCTTCTGGGTCAAAGTGCTTAATATCCTCTGAGAACTTATCATCCCCAAGCCAACACACAGTTTTCTGCTGGTCAACTTCATCTCTTACTATAAATATCTTACTCTTCATTGTGTTTGAATAAACTTTTTGTATTCTTTCTTTACTATAGGCATAACCATATGCTCAACAAGTCTAACCAATGCCTCCTCTGTATTGTCATCATCGAGAATGTGAGATACTCCGCTGATGCTAAGGGCTGCGTGGTGAACTTCATGAATCAAAGTATCCAGCTGCTCTTCCTCTGTCAACCCCTTCCTGATATAAATAATCTTCTCATCGAAGTGCATCGCACCATAGTCTTCAGTGTCTTTAAAAACAATCTTAAACTCCATGCCCCCAACCAAGATCTTGGGAGGGAGCTTATATATTCTTTTCCTCTTTGCCATTAACCTATTCTTTCTAATGCTTTTACACCTTTACCAGTGATTTCTCTCTTGCCATCTATCTTCATGAATCCATTCTTGAGTAGGTGGATCTCTGCCTCTTTCTGCAAAGCAGTTCTTGACATCCCAGTAACAGCGCAGAGCATTTGTAAGGTGCAAGCTCCTCGATCTTTAAGGATTCTCATAACCTGGAGTTCGGTAGCGTTGATACCAAATGGCATGATACCCAGTAGACCACACAACTTACTCCAATCCTTTTTATTAAATGAGGCTTTGTTGTGGACTTCTGAATATGCCTTGATCTCCAAAGCTCTTTTAACTGCAGATCTAGCATTACCCCTAACAGTCTGAGAGATCTTATTGATTAAACCCTTTTCGAATGATAACCAATCAAGTTTCTTTTGGATGATAGCCCCAAGCTCGACACCATCATATGGTTCGAAGTCTAGCTGGGTGAGACGATCCTTAAAAGGAGGAAACAATTTATCCAGTTCAGTAGTAGCAAATAGGAATGTCTGCTTAGAGAAATCAAACAAAAAGCTAGATTCCCCAAATTCAAACCTCTTAGTCTTAGCATCCTCGACATTGAAGATAGTAAGAAAAGCATTTTCTAAATCTTTAGGTAGGGCATGAGCCTCATCCAAAAGAACTGTGATCTCTCTGTCTAAGACAGCGGGTATAAATATCTGATCGAAGAACTGCTCAGCATTTCTGATCGTGGAACAATTAATCTCTATACATGGCTTACCCAGAGACTTCGCAAATGATTTCGCAAATTCTGTCTTACCAAGCCCCTTCGCACCATTGAACAAAAGAAAAGGGAGAGTTCCTGTAGCTTTCTGGGCCTGAGTATAAAACTCTAAACGAGTTTTGATTGTCTCCTGACCAATTAAACCTTCGAACATTTCACTTTTAGTCATAGGATCAGTCGTTGAAGGTGTTAATGGAGAACTGAATCTTCTCTTCAGGCTCCTTTGGGGGCTTAGCTGCCTCATCGATGGGGTATTCAAACATATCAAGCTCCTCTAATTGGTCGAGGTGCTTCTTCGATACCATGATATTGGCGTTTTTGCCTAACTGACTAACCAAATGCTTTAGATTCATCTTTACAAATGATGATGAGCCTTTGGGCCGTCCTCTTCTCTTGGGTGTTTCGTTCATACGCAAGCATTCTATAGGATATCGAACCCCATGCAAGCCTTTTTTTGCCTTTTTTTTGAATTTAAATTCTTATTATAGCTTCAAATATCCCAGCAGAGCCTCTCTATTCTATCTTCAAGATATTGTTTAGCCCAGACTAACATCTCTGGGGAAGGAGTGTGTTCATCGTTGTGGGGATTTCTATATTCTTGGTCTTTGAATCTGGGATCTTTTCCTGCTGCTATACGGACTGCTATAGCTTCGCTAAAATCATCAAACCTACCAAGGGCGAGAAGCTTGCCATTACGGGTGATATTCGACATATACTTATTTCTTCTTTTATCCCAACAAACCCCAGTTACCCCGCTAGTATTATTTTTTTGTTTATTTTTGTTAGTGTTGTTCTGCTGATTTGTAGCTAGCCTAAGATTCGACATTTTATTGTTTAATGGATTCATATCTATATGGTCAACCTGCTTTTCTTCTGGGTCTATCCCTGTATTGAGAAAATAAATAACCCTACTATTCTTGTATTTGCGATATCTAAACGTAATCCGCAAGTATCCTTTACCATCAGGATACCCAGGTTCTTTGCCTTTTGTAAAGTTCTTCCCCATATTAACTCTCCAAACAAGCCCAGTTTTTGATTCTTCACTGTAAGCAATATAATCTCCTATGTCTTTGGGGATTGGGATGAATTTTCTTTTATTCTTCATTTTACCAATGCCTGATCGTATTCGCGATTATAAAACCGCAGGTTGTAATATGCAGCAACCACCAGAATGTTCTGATGATAGCCGCAAAATCTGATTCTTTTTGTTCCACAGAGATCTTTTCGCCCATCGTTTTGCACCACAATCTCCAAATTCTTTTCATGTTTTTACTAATTATAAAGAAAAAATAAACTTTTTATTAAATTAAAAATCTTTTTAAAACTTTTTTATTATTTTTTTTTAATTTAAAATATTGCACATGCCTTATTTGGCTAAATATCACTCGATCTGGGGCTTTTTCAGAACATTGTAGCATTTACATGAATCTTTTAAGTCTCTTATTTTGATCATAGCGATTACATCTTGATTACCTGCTCTTTTATAACGTAAATAAGGGTCACTAGGACAATAGTTTAATAACTTAAATTTGTCACACTTATGCTCTGCGAATTTCAAAAGGTCAGTTCTTGTAAAAATCAACCAAGAATTTTCTAATTCTTTAGCAATCCACACGCATTTTTCAGAATATAACCAACCTTGGCCACCCTCTACGTTTTTGAACTCGACCCACATGATATCATCTTGAGCTTTAGAGTCCTTTCTGTTTTTTTTACTCCTAGATTTTACGTTAACAGTACTATTATTAATGTGAAAATCAAAACCATGAAGTTTATTTTCTTTTGGGGTAGCTTCTCTAATTTTATAACCCTTACTTTCGAAGAGTTTTTTAAAATTATCTTCAGCTTTTGAACCCCTTCGATTGCTTTCTGTATTTTTATATTCGTTATAACTCATAATATATTAATTGGTGCGCCTTATTTGGCTAAATGTCACTCGATCTGGGGGTTTTGCCTCAAGTAATTAATACAGCCTTCTAAAGTCCTTTTGCTATACTCTGTCTTAGGAAAATAAAAACCTTTTTTAAATATATGCACAAGGTATCTTAATGGACATCCACTACAAATCCGCCCTTCAAAGGGGCCATTTTCAAATCTAGCTTTAGATTTTTTATTTTTACCCTTTCTGAAACTAACTACCTCATTCCAACCTTCTTCATGAGGTTTCTCTTTAAGAGATTTACTTAAAACATTGGTAAAACTACTCTTATTTAAGAAAAATGAGGCCACCTCCTCCATCTTTGTTAAATACCTCCTTAAATAACACATATCTTTATGAGATAAATTAAAATATTCTGTCCTGTAGCCATTGATTAAAATCCTCTTTGAACGAAAGGCGTAATGCAAAATCATTTCCTGTAAAATTGTCAGGCATTTTGAAGAAGACACTAAGCAGGTGAGGTTTATATGTTCTCTTAATGACTCCCCGTATTTACTCAAGGCCCAGTAGCTAGTAGTATCATTACTTTTCTGAAGTTGTGCCATTCTTTTATCGGGATCTTTAGAAAACCCTATCTTGATAACTTCACCGTTACCATATTTTACATGACCGTCATCTAAGAAACAATAGATACTCCCTAAATCTAACATATTGTTCTGAAGTCTGTAGCAGCAACTGTGAAAGTCTTTAAGAAATTTCTCGAAAGATTTTTCTCTTGAGTTAAAAACATAATCTTCTAATTTACAAATATCCTTTAGGGGATAAGCTGTGAGTCTACCACCCCCTCTACTAAATAGAATTAGTTGCTCGATTATATAGTTCTTCCCAATCTCATTTAACCTTTGGCCTTTCTTCTTGCTGCCCTTTAAATTAAAAATAGGGTATTGGGAATTTTTATCCCAAATAAGGAGATCATTAGGGGTAATGTGCATAAAGGTTTGTACTAATTAGAGTAATTCATTTTTTTCGACCACTGAAATTATGTCATCGCGAGATATAATATCTTTCTCATCCAGAGATTCTAAATGTTTTTTCTTTAACTGCTTATTTTTATGTTTCTTTTTAAACTCTTGTTCGAATTTATTCAACATACTTTCTATCAACCTTTCGTATTTTAGTTTGCGACCTCCATATCGCTTCATTGCTCCACCCCTACCATATGGGCCATACCTCCACTTCCTGTCCTTGTCTACAGAAAACGCTACAATATTGTCTTTCATATATTGTAAGTAAGACCAATCCTCGATATTTTGGACAATCTCCCCTTTATAAGGCCCGTTATTTAAAACCCCTTGCCCGATCTCGTTTTCTATAATTAAAGTGTCTATCTTCCATTCGTTCTTTACCTCTAAACATGGATCTACCATATCAGAAGGATCTATCCAAGATGATTCAAGCTCATCAAAAATACCTAATTGTTCGAATCTCATTCTGTCAACAAACTTCTTCTTCGATTTGTCAAATAAATGCTTGATTAATTCATCTGGCAAATTTCTGTGGCACTTAAATCCCATGTAATCTGCATAATTATGTATATATTTAATCTTACTGAGATTTAAGTAAAAATATTCAGACCTTTCAGGACTATTTGGTTTATTCTTCCTTTTACTTCTAAAACGATAATGTAGAATCATTTCATCCAATTGAGTCATACCTTCAAAAAACGAAAGTAGTTTTAAAACTGGAGACGGGTGGTTACTCGCCTGATACCTCCAATAATTTGTTTTACGATGTCCTCCTGTAACCAGTTTTTTAATACGACCTTTTGGGTTTTTAGACACTCCTATTTTCACAAGGGGACTATTTAAAGGAGGAAAATATTTATACTGTCCATAACGACATTTTTTATTTGAAAACTCTAAAAAACTACTCAGATCTAGAACTAAATATAAATTATTAGGATCTCTCGCACCAGAAAAAAGATAATTGTAATCTTCTCTGAACTTTTTTATATCCTCCAGAGTTTTGAGGCCGTCGAATATAACCCGCTCTATAAATTTATATTCTTCGACAGTCCCTTTATACATAAAAGACGGCGTATTGTGATCAAACCTATCTTTATACAAGCTTAATAAAGTACCTTTTGGGATATCCCAAATGTTTTTCCCTTTATATGCACCCTTTCTTAAAATTTCACCTTTACCCAAAGAGGAAAGACGAAACATATCTTTTGTATTCTTCTTATAACCTTTTTGTTTAGGTAGGTACGATGAATCTGGTTTAAAATATTGCATTTTTATTAAGTTTGGTGCGCCTGACTGGAATCGAACCAGTGACCAAGGGTTTATGAGACCCCTGCTCTAACCGCTGAGCTACAAGCGCATTAAAAATCATCATTTATATTTCTCAGTCCAAGAAGGCTCTTTGTCTTTTGGTTCTACTCTAAGAGACTCTTCATATTGCCTTTCTATCATTTGATTCTGGACCTGCCTTTCTCTCCAAGAGGGAGGATTAAGTACTTGAGAGTTTATCTTGCTGTCCCGTTCAACAAACCATTGAGCAGGATGGAACATCCTAAAATTAAGTATACTTTTAAGTATCTTCATCTGTATCAATGACTGCGTTAATACTTACTTGAGAGTAGCCCATAGACTTAAGCATAGGGACAACCATAGTGTCCATGAAATCTGAAAGGGTCATGTCATCCATTGGATGCTCAAGACTCAAAGTGCTTTGCATGAATTTAGGATCTCTCTTGGAAGACCAGTTATCTGTCGTTGGTTCGTATGTTAATCTCATTTTTTTTTATTAGTTAAAATGGTTTTTTTTCTTTAATATATTTAGCTAAACTCTTGTTTCCTTTACTGTCGTATTCGAACCACCACTCTTCAGTGTAACCAGCGAACCTGATGATTCTATAGATAACACGACCTAAATGGTCTAAGCGTAGATTCTCAAACATAGTTATTCTAGTATCATTTCCCCAGAAAAGATTTTGCGACTTATCTCCTCACTATCCCCTTCGATCCTTTCCCCATTAGAGTAGTAAGCACTAAACTCCCGATATTTTTTGCCATTACTCCAAATGAGAGACATCTGCTTCTGACCATTATCATACCAAGAATCAAAAGGACCGTGAAGTTTACCGTTCAAAATTCCAGCTTTCGCAAGCATATTACCATTGCCATGCCACCTGACAGAAGTTCCAGTAAATAATTTATCTGCGCCCATGTCCGATGACGTATAAAATGTATTTGTAAAAGTGTCAACAAATAATTCTTCAGCATTCACTCTCGGACCATCTGGATAATCTGCCCCTCTATTTAGATACGTCTCTACTCCAAATTTTAGGAGAAGACTTATTACAAAAAGGGATATTGATATTTTTATTAATTGATTCATGATTTTTTGCGGCTTTCTGCTCTCTTCGCTAGGATCTCTTCTCTATTGTCCTGATAGTATTTTTTATTGTAGTCGCTAACTCTGTTTTTAAACGCCCAATATTCATCTGGCGCTGCATGTTTATTTAGCTCCATCTTACGTAAGTAACTATATTTGGTTTCTTCGTAATATTTGTTTTGATATTCTTTTTTCTGCTCCTTGTTCTCCTGATAATACTCTTGAGCCTTCTCTTTATTCTTGAGGTAACGCTCTCTACGCTTCTCTGGGTTGTATAAAATCTTTTTAATCATGTTTTTATACTGGTGAATACCAATTTGGAGCATCCCTCTTAGTCCACTTAGCGAAGCGAGACTTGTCATAGTTGTAATACTCTCTGTATTTCTCAACAATAGAGAGATTCTCAAACTGGGGATGGGTGCGACACCTCTGATCTTGACTAATAGCTACAGCAAATTCTGTAAGAGGTCCATATGGGACAGTTGACCTGTGCATATTAAGCATACACCACTGAATAAATTGGGCAGAGAAGTGTTCTTTTTCTGTTCTGAATCTTTTCTCTCTAGCCATCGCCATACCATGACGAATTAACCATCTCATATTCTGTTTTGTTTTTACAGCCCAGATACTACATGGGTGCTTAACATACGAATGTTTGCGAGGATTACCTTTTTGGCTTCTTGGGCAATCAGGTTCAGCCAAGGTCTCAAGCGTAAAGCAGTTAGCTAACATCTGAGCAGTCTCAACAACCATCTTAGATACATGTTTGTCGCAGAGGTTTTGCGCTGCCTTGTATGGGTCTTTATCTGTAACGAATATGTTCATTGCTCAGCCATAATATAGATTCACTCTTTTGAGTCAAGGCTATTTTTAAGAAAGATTTTTACTCATCTAATCTCCAATCACACTCCCAATTAATCAATTCTTCCTTTGTTTTTCTGAGATATTCTGGTCTAAAACTAAGGTCATTTGTCGTTATGGATGTCCTCTCATCATCATTCGTAAAGGTGTCGTTATTATTATGTATTCTATAACAATAGACTTTCTCATTTAAAAAATAACATTTATCCTTACCAGCCATTTCAGCCATAGGTATATTTAAAATTATATCTTCTGGAAACTTAAACCAGAGACCATTCCTGTATCTTAGGTCTTTATTTTTAATATTTTTGTATAGAAAAAACTTATGAGATCTAAAATGAGTTATACAAAACCTTTGATTTCTTAAAGATTTTGACCAATCTATTGGCGTTAAATGGTCTGGAGCCGCTAATCTATAGAAACTTTTTTCTGAAAAAATAAACCCTCCATAAGATAACCAATAACCTTGATCATATATTTTCTTTAAAAAAGACAAGGCATATTCACTACCTAAATAATCGTCTCCATCTAAAGTGACAACAACATCTTCATCGTCAGGTTTTGCATGATGAATAAAATTATATGTCTTATTGTATACAGCACCCATATTTTTCTTATTTTTAATAATTTTTATTCTAGGGTCACTATTAGCTACTTCTGTAGCTACTTCTACAGAATTATCAGTGCTAGCATCATCAAAAATATACATTTCCCAAACGCTTTGCTTTTGAGATAAAACACTTTTAATACACTCTTTTATAAACGCTTCACAATTGAAGCAGGTAGTGACAATCTTAATCATAAAAAGGCGTTAAGGAATTACCAGTTGTGGGTCCAAGGAGTTACCGCAAAACTATCGGGGTAAGCTTTTTTAACGTCCTCGATACTATTCCAATTTAAATTAGATGCGTAATTTTCGCATTCTTCAATACCCCATGCTTTAGGATATATTAGATTATGTGCTAATTCTGTGTGGTTTGGCCTATGTGTTTTAACCGCCAAATTAAGACGGTCTGGACCCGCGATTTGTTCTACGGATAAGAAAGGTGTTCGCGACGAGATATGATTATCAATATCGAGAAAGGAATCATAGCTCACCTTTAACCAAAAAGCATCTCCTTTAGGTGAATACATCCATGCATTAGGTAAAGGTTGTTTGGGGTTATTGTGTTTGCCCAGAACAATACAATTACTTAACAGATAAAGTAAAGGAGTCATGTCTTTTAAACAAATAAAATCCATATCCGCATACATACCCCCGTATTTATGAAGGTATAGTGGGCGACAAAGATCAGATTTGACTACCCCTTTCCCGACCTTGTTAAAGGTATCCCAGAACATTGGGTAATCATCCCTAACTAATCTTTCGTTATCTTCATCAGTCCAGAACTTGTATTCCCATTCAGTATTCATGTTCTTCCATGATTCCTGCCACGACTCCTTATAAATATGGCGAGGAACGTCATAGTCCTTCCAAGTCTGGTGTATAATCATGTTCTCTTCAATATTCATCACCATAAGATTTAAATTTATCATCATACCACATTAAAACTGCGATTTTCATGTCAATACTATTTATTCAATATGTTTTCTAAAAAAAAATTATGCCCGATTATAACAAATGTCAACAAAATCTCCCGATACTTTTAAATTAATACCCAAAAAATCGAAAATACTTTGAACTCCAGACTTACTATTCAAACAATTTATATCAAAAATTTTAAAATTATCCATTTTTTCTTGAAGCTTTTTAGATCTACTATGATACTCCTCACAATATAATCTACAAGCTTTTTTTTTGTTATCGATATTGTATTTGGGAAAACACTGATCCCAAGTATCATCTTTATGCCACTTGTAACCCAAGTGATTCATCCAATGATTTCTACCTACAGTTTTAATCATGTAACTATGAACTGTCTCATCAATATTTCTCTGAAGGCAAACAAAACGGATATTTTCACAAATCTCATTCATATCTTCGACCAAATTAAGATACCAAAAAGCAACATCCCCATCTAACTTCGAACTTTTTAGTAAATCTAATCGATCTTTAGCTCGTCCATCCCCCCAACTAACAACTGGAGCTAGTTCGTGGGTGACATTTAATCCAACTTTTTGTAAAAGTCTGGATAATGAAACGGTTCCACACCTCCCTGTTCCTAAACCAATAATCATAAAAAATTAACTCCAATCACATTCCCAATTAATCAATTGCTCCTTTGTTTTCCTAGGGTATTCTGGTCTAAAACTAAGGTCATTTGTTGTTATCAACGTTCTCTCCTCATCATTAGTGAAGGTATCGTTATCTTTATGTATGCGATACCAATATATCTTCTCTTTTAGAAAATAACATTTATCTTTGCCAGCCATTTCAGCCATAGGAATATATAAAATTATATCCTGTGGAAACTTAAAGAGTTCACCATCTTTATGTCTTAAGTCTTTATCTCTGACATTTTTTAACAGAAAATACTTACAAGATCTTAGGGCGCTTATGCAAAATGTTTGATCTCTCAATGACTTCTCCCAATCTATTTCTGTTAAATGTTCTGGAGCCGCTAATTTATAAAAATTTTTTTCTGACGCGACAAAACCTCCATAAGACAACCAATAACCTTTGGAGTATATCTCCTTCAAAAGGCATAAGGCATATTTACTACTAAGATAATCGTCTCCATCTAAGCTAACAATAACATCTTCATCATGAAGATCTGCGTAATGATGAAAATTACTTGTCTTATTAAAGACTGCACCCATATTTTTATCATTTTTAATAATTTTTATTCTAGGGTCACCATTAGCTACTTTTGTAGCTACTTCTACAGACTTGTCCGTACTCGCATCATCAGTGATATACATCTCCCAATCAGTTTGCTTTTGGGATAAGACGCTTTCAATACACTGACCAATAAAAGACTCGCAATTATAACAAGTAGTTATTATCTTAAACATCCTCTTTCAATATCTTTTCTATATCGTATTCACAAAACCTTAAACCAAGCACAACGCAATCCCATAAATAAGGTTCTAAACTTGCAGAGGCGTTTAGTTCCTCTTTTAAACTATTATAAATTCTTTTTTTTTCTTTATTACAATCTATATCGATCTGACGTATCCTTTCAGCAGCCTCTTGAACTGATTTTAGTTTTTCTTCAACGCTCATTTCTTTTTCTTCTTTTGGGATGAGCCTTCTCTTCTTCTGGACGAACTTGGAAATCAGCAAATTTCGTGTCTTTAGACCAGCCAAAAAGCTTTTTTAATCTTTCTCTTTGTTCTGGGTTGACATCAAAATCAAATTCGGGTTTTGGTTTCATAGCTTATTTGGTTTTATTCTGTTCGATCTGGGATCTTTCTTCCATCAGCATCGCCTTAGCTAATATCGCATAATTTACGATATCATCGCAAGCATCTTCTACTGATTCATTAGTGACTTTTAGTTCTTTGTCATTGGTGAATGAGCGGATTCTCTGAATCTTATCGATCACACGCAACAACAGCCCTTGGACTGGGTGGATGTCAAGGATAGATGACGCATTGAAATTGGCGAAAGGATCTGTAGATGATTTGCCGCCAGTATAATCACTGTTTTTTTGTTCCATTATCCCACGACAAGATTTACATGTCTCGTCATGCAGCTCTAGTAACTCTTTTGTATTCATTTTATTTCTCTTTTACAAACTTACCATCAACCATTTTACCCTTCCGATCTTTGATCTCGTCATAGGCCAGACTCAAACAATAAGTAGGATCTAGCTTAAGCATCTTGGATGCGATAATAATCGTCACCAACATATCACCTATGCCATCTGCCACCTCTGGATTATCAAATGCCGATTCAGTAACCGCATCTATTGTTTCATCCAACTCTTCTTGAGTCTTATCTAACTGGGCCAAAGGATCAGCAGCATCAAAGATGCCACGCTCATCTGCCCAAACTACTACCTTCGCTACTAGCGTTTCAAAATTCTCCATTGTTTTTTTCTTTTTTATTTTGCTCCATTCTTTGGATATGTCTACCCCAGATATCATCTGGTATTTCATTTAATGATTCTAAATGCTTCTGCAAATGCGATCTCATTCTTATATTATAGAACTCAATCGGGAAAGTTATAAGGGTTTTTATAAAAACACTTATACAGCTAACTACGGCTAGCATCACACCAAAAGTTAGGCCGACGAAAACACTAAAGAATAAACATTCTATTTTTAGATAATTAATTTTCATTTTACAGGAGATATTAAACCTGTCTGTTTTGACTCTCAAGGTGTTCTTCTTTGAAATATTTTCGAAGACATTCGAGTTTATCGTCAGCGTCCACCAAAAGCTCTAAGGCTTGCCTAGAATTCTTCCAGTAATCATCTGTAGAATGATCGCCTATACCTGCTGAGTGATCAGAAAGTAAATCAAGAGAAAGTAAGGCTTTCTTTCTTTCAGCAATAGCTTCCGTCCAAAGCATTTCATATAATTGTTGTCTCATTTTTTTTCTTTTTACTGCTCATCAAACGTTTCCCGCCTATTTAAGACTTAAAATCGTCAAATAATAATATAAGCGCTACCCAGGCGGTTGCAATGAATATCTATAAGAGCTTGGGGATTACCTTAGGCAATACTAAGCCACGGTCAAGAGTTTTTTTCAAGATTAATAAAAAAAGTGTAAATCTAAGTATGCCTCAACAATTATTAAGCGAAATACACTCCAGCGCATCAGTATCATCAGGAGACTGGGCGAACTTTAGAGCTGAAGTCACAGGCATGTATCTCTTAAGTGGCCAAGCTAACAAGGAATGGGACTCTCAACACTTAATTAGAGAATATAACAAAAATATAAATGACAGATACGAAAGTTGGACTGGCACTTCCCCCGTTACGACTGGACTATTTATTGAACCTTACAATGATGGGCTGAGTTATATAGGGACAGGCAATTTCCGAAATTATCCTTGAACCTTTTCAATTGGTATGTCGTATTCTTGGTAAGGCAGGAACCAATTTTCACAATCAGCCAAGACATCTGCCAAAGTAACCATAGACATCCAATCTTTCCTGCCGTTACGCTGATAACCTTTATACAAGGAATCGCTGACCTTTGTGACTTTATCGTGCATATCACATTTCTTCTTGGCTAAATTATAAAGATCAATATTTTTGACATGAAGGAAAAAAGCCCCTACATCAAAAGCTATCCAAACAGGAGTACCTTTCTCATTACACCAACCAGTCTTACCATTTACATTAGTAAACTCTAAAAGGATTCTTCCTTCTCGCGTAGAGTTTTTAATCCCTTTTAGATCTACAGTTTCTCCATCAACAATAAAATCAACATGGCCAATATCTTGCATCTTACCAGTCTTTTTGATTGTTAGACCTGCCGATAAGCATGAATGATGGTAACGTTTAGTGGATTCGTCCATGAGCTTTTTAGTATGCGCGACATGACTAGAGCCTGAGAGACCTTTAGCTTTATTAGAAATCATATATATATCATATAAAAGTAATTAAAAATTGCAATAAAAAATAAAAAAACCCCCTACCTTTTATAGGTAGGAGGTTTGATCTAGGAGAAACTAGACTATTTCTGCTTAGCTTTACCGATATTTAAAGCAGCCCAATCGACTAATGTATAAATCTTAGCCCAAATTCCCGATTTCGGGGTTGGGGTTGCAGCGGTGATGGCTGAAGCTAGAGCTATAGCAGCTGTAACAACGCCAAACCAAGGGTTATCTTGAACCAGTTGAATAATTACGTCCATACTGTTATTTACACCATCTAGTGTGATTATGAAGCGATTTGTTTTGTGGCGTAACCTTGATATTGATCAGCAGGATCTAATTCCCAACCTTTAACGCCAAATTTATGCGCTCCAGTTTCAGCACTCATAAGGTCATGTATATCTGGAGAATCCAACCTATGGCAGCAGGAATCAACAGGATTGTCTTCTTCATTTAAGACAGCGATCATCAATTCTTTGTATCCATTAGGGCCAATTATACGGCTATCATATCTGTGGCTCATTCTGCACTTATAACAATATAATCGTGAAACTTCTTATAGCTATCAGCATACTCCACACAGGATTTAAAATCCCCTGCATGGTCTACATAAGAAGAATCGATGACAAAATACTTACCTTCTGGGACAGGAGATGGTTCTGAACCCTTAGCTAAATGAGTAGAGGAGATCCTCCAACCCTCGCCGTCACTCTTAACGATTGTTTTAAACCTTACTGCATCAGCGGGATGAGCATCTTCGCCATACCAACTAAGCATTTTATCCAGTTGCCACTTAGTAAGAATCACATGGGCATCTACTTTCTCTGGGGGGACGACCTTGACAGTCTCTTGAATTTCTATCTTTGGCTCTTTATAACCATGCCAAGCAGCCAAACCTAAAGCTGAAGCAAATAGGGATAGAGCTGTTATTTGTAACGTATTTCTCATAACCGCTACATTATAACCTCTTAAAGTTCTTTGGCAAGCACATTATTTACTTCCCTCCTAATAATTACAATCGGGTCGTTATAAAAATTAGCGTCCCGAACCCTAATTTCATTTAAAACCCAGTAATCTAAAGCTTCTTTTTCGTTGTTAAACTCTGGAGTGTTTGGCAAAGGCTCGTATATAAAACCCCTATCTTTAGCGATTATATGAACCTGCTTATAGTTCTTCATTTTTTAAAACTCAAGCTTAATAGCCCTAGAAGTTCCAGCTAAACCAAGGTAAACATCATTACCTTTAACCAGAGCAGCAGTTGAATACCCTGTGCCTAGACTCATTATACCAGATCCAGCTTTAACTGTTGGATGACCATCCATAAATTCAGATTCATAATCTTTCCACTGGATCTCGTAAGTCTCTGGATTTATCCGAAAACACTTCGTATCAGCCCAAAATGCACTATAAATCCAACCATCAGGAGCGAGATAGCCATGAAAGTTCTTGTTTTTGTTCGCAACTTCTAAATAATCCTCTGGTAAATCGACTTCTTCGTAAGTGTCGTCAGAACAATTAATAATTAAAATCTTTTTACCCTGCCTTGGTAAACAAAATACTTTATCAACAGACTCTACATAAGTCGCGCCAACGTATTTATGAGTCCACCCTGATACCCCCGAAGTCGCTGGAGGGCCATCCAAGTAAGAGAAAACGCCGAACTTATCAATTTTAGCTATACTAGTCCCTAAGACTTGAGGCATGTAGATCTCACCTTTCTTATCCACAGCAGCGCCCCAAATATGATTGCAAAATGTATATCTACTAGGTTTCTGCGGGGTGATAGAAGCTACCTCACCAGTATTAGTGTTATAGGACAAAATGTTTAGAGTCTTTGTGTAAGATGGCATATAAATTATACCATCATTACCTTCTGCCCCAGAACGGACTTGAGGAATGTTCGTGAATTTATTCTCCAAGGTTATAGAGCTAGTCTTTCTATCTAACTTAGCAATAGAATTGGAGTAGGCTGGCAAAAAATAAGTATAACCGTCAGAAGCTTTAACAGTCCCGATAAAACCTTTATACCCCACCTCATTTCTTTTTATGGAATCTGCAGCCGTATCTGTTTCGATATGCATGTCCGATTTATAACCTAAAGAATGTATTATCCCGCTATCATCTAAAGCCATTGTGCGGGTCTTGGTGAGATTACCGACTATTTCGTTATCTAAATATTTAAAAATTGGCCAAGAATTATTTAAGGAAGACTTAATACCAGCGCTAGACGATCCGATACCAGCGCTAGACGATCCGATACCAACGCTAGACGATCCGATACCAACGCTAGACGATCCGATACCAGCGCTAGACGATCCGATACCAGCGCTAGACGATCCGATACCAACGCTAGACGATCCGATACCAACGCTAGACGATCCGATACCAACGCTAGACTCA
>Ga0257106_1000245_pt1 | contig 33936 bp, 23 predicted proteins | sample LP_taG_3_FD_190177 | JGI IMG/M metagenome (GOLD analysis project Ga0257106, IMG submission 190177) | Marine microbial communities from Northeast Subartic Pacific Ocean, Canada - LP_J_2011_P26_10m | ecosystem: Environmental > Aquatic > Marine > Oceanic | place: Canada: Northeast Subartic Pacific...
AAATTTATAATAAAATATATTACTTTAATGGAATCAAGTAAACGAACTTTAACAATTAACCCCGAGTTATTTAAATTAAATGGTAGTGGAAAAAAAAATAAAACTATGTCAAAACAAAAGAAAATAAAACCATCAATTGAAGAATATCAAGTTAAAAATATTAATAAAACAAAAAAAGAATTATTGAAAAAAGTAAAAGATTTTCAAAAAAATAAAGAAATTGAACAAATTAAAGAGGATAAAGAAAAAGAAAATATTAAAAATTATCCAAATAATTTATTTGAATCAAATCAATTTGAAAATAGTGATTTTGAAAGAGAATTTAATAAATCATTAAGTTTTTTACAAAATTTAGAAAAAAAAAATAAACAAAAAAAAAAGAAAAAACAAACAATGAAAACTCCATCAATAGAAGTTAGTATGAATTTACCTAATAATTTACAAATAAATGAACCATCATATGGATGTTTAAAAAATGGTAATAAACCTACTTATAATCAATTAAATAAAACTCTGAAAAAAGAAAATAACGGAAGAAAAATTACTATATCTTTAGAAAATAATGATTCAGATGATCAATCAAAAAATAAATCTATTTCAAGTGAAAAAAATATTCAAGAATTAATTGATAATAAAATAGATATTATAGAATCATTAAATTTTAGTGATAAAATTAATAATAATGTAGAAAATAATTTAAATACAGAATCTTTAGAAGAAATACCAAAAGATTTAAATTTTAATATTAAAGATTATAATAATAATAAAGATTCACAAGATTCACAAGATATACGAGTTAACGAAGTTAAAGAAGTTAAAGAAGTTAAAGAAGTTAAAGAAGTTAAAGAAGTTAAAGAAGTTAAAGAAAACAATGAAACAATAGATTTTTCAAAATTACCGAAAATTAATAGAATTACAAGAAAAAAAAAATATATTTTAGGTAAAAAAAAAGGATCTAATCAAATTGGAATTTTATTAAAAAATAGAGAAACTCAAAAAAATATTAAACAAGAAATATCTTATTTAAAAAATAAATCCATACAAGAAATTAAAGACTACTTAAGACAAAAAAATTTAATAAAATTAGGTTCTGAAGCACCTAATGATGTTTTGCGAAGATTATATGAAGATTCAATATTAAGCGGTGAAATTGAAAATGATAATAGTGAAAATTTATTACATAATTTCTTAAATTAAATATTTATTAAAATATAAAATAAATATTTATTTTATTTTTTATGCATTAATTTATAAATAATAAATAATAAAAATATCATTAACATAATATAATACATTTCATTTAATGAAGTATCATTTTTTAATTCTTCAGAATTATTTTTTTTTTCATTATTATAAAAATTTAAATCATTACTTTTCATATAATCATTTATAGAAGTATATAAATTTTCAAAGCCACTCGTTCCAAATGGAATATAATGATCACCATTTGCTATATGTATTGGTCCACTACTACCTGTCCAATTGCTTCCAACATTTGAAACTTTACATTCTACTTCTACTTCTTTACATTTAGGTGTTGGATCTTCGATTAATGATTTAGGAATATCTGCAGTAGATATTACTGTATTATAAGCGCTATCAAAAGTACATGGAATAAAACCTTTACTATTTTTACATGTTGTATCTATGTATTTATAACGAATTTGTGTTGTATTAGTTGCGTCTTTACATTTTCCAAATTCATATACAAATTTATTACCAAGAACATCTCCACATTTTTTTTTATTTATTACATCTGGTTTCATCTGAACCAAAGACATTAAATAACTAGCTCCAATACCTATTGTTTGTCCTGTACTTTCTGTACTTAAAAAACCACTAGATTGAATTAATTGTTCGGTTGGATCATTTAAGCAATCAGTTTCTGGATTTTTTAAAATACATCTCGGATTTGCTTTTCCCATAATTATAATATAAAAGTATTTAAAAATTTACATTTTTTTTTATTTATATTATTAATTATATTCAATTTTTTAGCTTACTTTTTATCTATATTTAAATTATTAATTGTATTCAAATTTTTAGCTGACGTTTTTTTTAATTCTTTATCCTCATTATTTTCTATTATTTTATTATATTCAGTTATTAATGAAATTAATATTAAAAATACTAAAACTAATATTAATATTTTAGTTATTAATTTCATAGTTTTTTAATATATATTAAAATAATAATATATATTAATAAACTATGTTATTTTTAAATAATAGATCACAAATTAAACAATACAAATCAAATAATCAAGAAACATGGAAAAATGTATCAAATAATAATACTATAATTGTTGCTAAAAATGTATACAATGAAACAGCCAATAATTCGTCAAATTTTACTCCTTGGCCTAAAACTTGTCAAAGCAGACAAAAATATAAATTTAACCCTAACCCCATTAAGCATTATAGAAAACAATATACAAATGCTTCTTCAATCAACAATAATCATTCATTTAGTAATAATTCTATGGTTGGGTTTTTAGATAAACCCGGTAATTATATTGTAACAGATAGTAATGATTGCAAAGATTGTGGCTTACAACCATCTCAAAATATACATATTACATTATTTAATAAAACAGAACCTTCACCACAACCAGGAGATTGGTCTTATGATTCTTCTAAAAATAAAATGAATTGTATTGGTTGTAATCCACAATCTATGGTTATAAAACGTGCTACTACTGTTATTGAACCAACTTATTGTACATCCAATAAAGAATATTTATATAAAAAATGTAAGACATTTACACAAAATTTACCTAATTTTGTTGAAAATAGCACTAAATTTGACGGTGACGGTACAATGACAACTGAATCTTGTAATAAACACACATTTAATTGTAAAATTACATTTAATCCGTCAAATCAAAAATATAAAACACAAGGACCTATAACCAGTAGTTCTCGTATTAGCGCTTTAAAATATGCGTGTAACGATGAAACAAATAAAAAATGTTATAAAAATGGCATCAATAGTAAATGTAATACTAATAATAAAGAGTGTAAAACTAAATTAGAATTATTACAAAGTAATGCTTGTTATGGTTGTGTTACTGATAAAATTTTAAGAAGAAAAAGAATAAATATATTAAAATAATTTATTTATTATAATAGTAAATATATAATAAATAATAATATGTTCATATTTATCAATAACAAAAACATAGGAAATATTAACATAACAACTCTATAATCAAGAACTGGGATGGATAAGACAAAAAATATAAAAAATAAATTTATATTTAATCATTTAAATTTTTATTAATTTGAAAATTATATTTATTACACCAAGTAATTGATTTTTGTATATTTACATTTTTTAATACATTCAATTTATTATTAAATTTTTCATAATTTAATTTAATAATTTTATCTTTTATTAAATCACTATCTTCATTACTTTCGTTATTTTCATTATTTTCATTATTTTCATTATTTTCATTATTTTCATTATTTTCATTATTTTCATTATTTTCATTATTTTCATTATTTTCATTATTTTCATATAATTTTATAATACAATTATTTTTATTATTATAATGATTATTATTACAATAATTATTATCACATATATATACATTTGATGGTGGTGATTTTGAATATATTAAATCATCTATTTCTTTATTTTTAAAATCACGTATATTTATACCAATTTCTTCATAATTAACAATATTTTTTTTATTTATTACTTTATTTTCAGAATTTGTATTTTTTTCATCATCACTTGTTATATAAATATTGTTTATTGTATCAGTAATATCATTATTATTATTATTGTTATTGTTATTATTATTATTATTATTATGAAAATCCAAATTTTCAATATTTAAATATTCTCTTATTAAATTTAAAGTATTATTGATATTTTCAATTTGTTGTTGTCCATATATAGCATTAATTTCTTTAATTTTATTTAGAAACATATTAGGAAATATATTATTTAATAAACTTTTGATATTATCACTGTTTTCAATTATGGATCTATAATTTTTTATTAATTCATTTTTAAGATTATCATTATTTCCTTTATAATATTTACAAATTATATATTTTTCAGAATTAGCAATTCTGCTGGTATGTGGTTTATATATATATATATTTTCATATAAATTTGATAATAAAAATAATAATTCTATAGTTTTATATTTAAAAATATCAAAAATTTTTAAAATAAAATGTCCATTTTTTTTTTGCATTATTATTGCATATACTATTTGTGAGAATATTAATTTTATAGACATATCTTCTTGATTGTTAAAATCAACAGAAAAATCTATACCACCGTCTGCGGTTATATAATCCATACTAGAACCATATTTTTCATTTATATAATTTAAATTTTCTTCTAAAAATAAATCACCATTTTTTGATTTACCATTTTCTATTATTACATTTTTATTATTATTTAAAAATATTTGACTTTTTTTCCACGCAGGAACATTTATATCACTAGAAATTAGTGTCATACCATAATATTTATCTGATTTATTTTGTCTAAAATAATTAAATGCTTCGATAAAACCACCTGGTCCTTCTGCTAAATGAAAACATTTAATTTCATAACTATCATCTAAAAAATTAAATATATTTATAATTTCAATCATTTTAAAAAAAGCACGACTTAATGGTTTATATTTACATACTGAATAATTTTTTCCAAAAATATGTGTATGTATATATTCATGTGGATTAGTTATTTTTTTATAATAATCCCAATGTTCTTCGTATATATTTATTTCTTCTTTTATTTTCGTTAAATAATTATAAAGAGATTGTGATATATATGGATTATTATCTTCTTTATCAATCACGTCTATATCATTATTGTAAATAATATCTAATTTTAAATCTATAAAATTTAAACTTGGTATACTAATATAAGCCATTTATTATATTAATATTCTTAACTAAATTTATTAATATAATAAGTTTATGTTGTTTTAATTTATTATTTTTTTTTTTTTTCTAATTTTGCTTTTTCTTTTTGTTCTTTAAGTTTTTGTTTTTCTTCTAATTTTTCTTGTTTTTTTGCTTCAGCTAATGCAATTTTTTCATCTATTGTCAATTTAATTTTATCTATTTTGTCTTTTTTATTATCTTTTTCTTCAATAAATTGTTGTGCTAATTTTTTAGATTTTTCTTCTATAGATTTTTTTTCCGATTCTAACATTTCTTTATCTAAAATATCTAATTCTTCTACTATTTTTTCAGATTTTTCTATTTTTTCAGTTTGAGATTTTAGTTTTTCTTCAATAGAATCTTCATCTATATCTCTAACTTTTTTAAATACAAAATAATTATTTAAAAATGAAATTTTCTTCTCTTCTTCACTCATATTTAATGAACTACCTATTTTAAATTTTAAACTAGGTTGTCGAATAATTTCATTATTCATAAATTTGTACATTTCTTCAAAAGAACCTAAAGAACCCGGTAATCCCAACTGTTTATATTCGGAAACATTTAACAATACAAATCCATAATTTTCCATTAATCTAATTAAATAATTGAAATTTACCAAATATTCACGAAAAGTTTTATTAATAGATTCTTGAAAAATATCAATAGCATAACCAAGACAAGATTCATCATCATTAAATTCAGTATTTACATAACGTTTAGTTATTTCCCATATTTTAGTTTGATTTTTAAATAAACTTTTGCTTTCTCCTTCTTCTAATGTTTGGAGCATATCAAAAACGCGTTTTCCATCATAACAAGCACCAATAAAATATCCATTAATTGCAGTACATTGTGCAATATTTTTAAAGAAATTATGTGCAATTGTTTCATTTTCAAACATATAATGTAAAGCAAATTGAATAGAGCTTACATTAAATCCATTTTTTGCAATACCATAATTTTTATAAACTCCTTTTCCAAGAGTTATTTCATTTTTTGTTCCTTCTCCAAATATAGCTTTTGCAATATATTTACTTTTTTCGGTAAAGAATGCTTCGCCATTTTTTATATTAACAGAACTATTTCCAGTTAAAAATAATGCTTTTGGAATACTAGTAAATTTATAACAATAATTCAAATAGCGTGCACAAGCACCGTCAATTCGATTTTCAATATTGTCCTTTGATAGATCAATACCTAATATGAATGATAAATTTGTATTAATCCATTTTGGTAGATCACCACCTTTTCCACAAGCATAATCAATTAAAGTTTGACCAGGTTGTAAAGTATTATTTATTAAGATATTTTTAACATATAAATTATGGAAATCACGTAATCCACGTGTTTGGCTTTTATTTGTAACTTTATTATAATAAACATCATCATCTGCATTATCCATCACAATACCGTTGCCTGATTTAATAATTTCTTCGCTAATAGGATTATGAATAGATTGCCAATTAGAATTAGCGACATGATATGCATTTCCATAATTTTTAGCACCCGCTCTTAATTCACTTGTTTTATCATACCGAACTCTTAAAGGTATCCATTTCCAAAATTCAGGTTTTGAAGAATCATAACTAAATTCAACAATACAATAATCTTCAATTTCTTCATTTTCTAAAGTATAACTTTTAAGATTATTTTCAGTATCTAAACTTCCTAAAATATTACAAATTCCTGCATTATTATCACTAGGATTTGTAGGATAAAATTGCATAGGTTTATAGTTACTCGAATATGAATGTTTATTTAAATTTGATGGTAAATAATCATTAATCAGATCATTAAATGGATTAATATAACCATGTTTTGATTCATCAAAACCAACGTGTAAAATAAGTGTATAATATTGTTTTAAATCATTTGTACCAGTTAAAGAAATTCCATTAGTATGTAAGTTTGATACAATGTTTTTTTTTAATTCATTTTTTTTGAATTTAACTAAGAAGTCAATAGTATTAAATTTTGGTGGTTTCCATTTAAAAGAATCAGACCATGTAAATTTATAATTAGGAGCAATTTCGCCAACTTTTTTACTAGCAACACCTGTATTTGCAGGTGTAAATATAAGACCATCTGTAATATATTGATATAATCCTTTTTCAATATTATTTAAAATTGTAGCACAACCATTAAAAATATTTTGTGCATAAAATTTTTTAATTTTAATATTAAATGGTAATTTTAATTTTGGATCTTGTAAAATAAATTGCATATTTATTTTTTTAATTAGACTATTTAAAATTACTAAACGGTATTTTGCCGAATCTTCTTTTGTTTTTTCATCTTTTCCAAGTTTGCTAGGTGGATCATCGTCAAATTCTTCGTCTTCTTCAACTTTCATTATTTTATCTTTTTCTTTTTTAATATCATCCTTTTCTTTTGCTTTTGCTTTTGCAATATCTTCTACATCAATAAATGGAAACATAGTTACATTTTTACCGTTTATATAATAAACATCAAAAGCAGCATATAAATTAATAAATTGTCCATTTTTATCATGTAAAATATGTTCTCCGTCAATTAATGTATTAAAAATTTCTTTGATACTAGTAAAACAACCTGTAAATTCAATATTCATAGAAGTAGTTAATAAATAAATTTTTCCATCATTATTAATATATAATAATTTACGCAATCCATCTGCTTTATCAGTTACTGTATAATTATTTCTAATATTTGGTATATTTTTATTATAATCATCCTGATTAAATATATTAATCATTTGGAGAGTTGTAGATGATGGTCCAACAAAATCTTTAAAATTAGTTTTCACCAATTTTGTTTTATCAAAATCAGCTCCTTTAATTAATTTATAATAATTAAATAATATATTATTTTGTTCATTTAAGGTTATTGGGTATTTTGTTTGTTGTAAACCGGTTAAAATATATTTAATAGTTTTCTTTAATAAATTATATAAATAAATACCAGTTTCAAATGTTGTGTCAATACCAATTTGAGTATTATTACATTCTATTTCTATTTCATAGTGTTCATGAGAATTAAATACATTAGAATCTTTAATATTAAATTGTGGTATCATTTTTCCATTAACAGTATCAGATGTTTTAACAATACTTAAGTGAATAATTAATGGTATTAAAGGGTGGGAATATTCAAAACGTTTAATAAATCTAAAAATTTTCTTTGTTGAATCCCATTTATTTAAAACTTTTTGGATTTTTTCTTGATTTATCTCATAATTATTTTCTACCTGAAATGATACTCTGAAATTATAATCATCAAAATCAATTGGATAAATAGGTTGTTCTTCAAATTTAAAATAATTTTTTTCTAAAAAACTAATACTAGCCGGGTCAACAATATTAGTTAAAGTATTATTATTACAATAATATTGAATATTATTTAATCCATCTAATTGTGTTCTAATTTGGGAATATTCATTATCTAAAATAATTTTTAAACTATAGTTTTGATTTACAAGATTAAATCCATTGGATAATATTGATTTTGCAACATTAGTAAAATCTATTTTAGTGATTGATTTTATTTTTTTTGTTCCAAAGCGCACTTCAAATTCTGGATTACTATTTTCAGGAAACTTTGTTAAATTTTCCATATATAAATTTAATAATCTTTTGAATTTTTTAGTATCTTCGCTATCATCACTTGATTCAATAACAGATTTAATTTTTTTAGATACTTTATCAAATTCACTATTTGATTTAGGTGAAATTTTTGATTTAGCAATAGATTTAGATTTAGATTTAGATTTATCTGACATAATATATATATTTGTTTATTATTTAAATTTAATTAATATATATATCAATTTTAATTAAATTTCTTTTATTAAATTTAACTCAATAACTTTAAAATTTCTTCATATAAATCCTTTTTTGTTTTCTTTTTATTTGCTTCTTTATAAATATTAATTTTTAATTTATTTGCAATAGTAATAAGTTCTTCTGATTTATATGCACTAATTGATTTAAGTGGTTTATTTAAATCCTTTACAAAAAAAGACCTTTCTATAATGGTTTTAATATTTTCTTTTTCATATTTTGGCTCAAACAATTCAATACTAAAATTATTAGTTTTTTGTGAAGTATTATTATAAACTAATTTTAAAATAGTATAGCTTGTAAAATCAGTATTAGAAAAATCATTATTATTATCTTCATCATTATCTTCTTTAGTTTCTTCGCTATTAATATAAGAAAAATATGTATAAGTATTATTGTCTTTTAAAATAATAATATTTTGTTTATAAAGCATATTTAAACATTCAAAAGTATATAAACTAATATTTTTACTATTTAATAGCTCATCTTCAACATAATTTCTTCTGAATTTATAATATTTAATATTTGTTTTAAAATTATCTACATTATTTTGAATTTTTTCAACTAATTTTATTTTAAACTCTTTTTCAACTTTAAGATGATTTAAATATTGTATATCTGTGTCTTCATAATTATTTATAATTTTATAAAAAGCCCAAAAAAGTTTATCATCAAAAAATAATTTCTTCTTTTCACTATATTTGCTTTGAGATTTATTATAATTATTATAAATTAAATTTTTACTTACACTTGGTTTAATAATTTTATTATTATTTTTTTCTTGTATGTCATTTTTATTTATATAATTTAAATTTTTTACATCATTTAAATTATATAACATATATTGTTTCAAATCTTTGACACAAATACTATTTGGTTCTAATGAAAACATCTATGTATCATATTAAGATGTGAAATAATCTTTAAATTGTTTTAATAAATATTTATATTTTTATAATAAATTAGTATTATTATTGTCAATAAAATATGTTTTTTGTAGATCTTTTTTAATTATTTCAATATGATTTATATTATTTTCTTGAACACTAACAAAATTTAAATATTTATTTATTTCATCAATAACACTTTCATGTATATTATTTAAATTAACAAATATACCATTATTATTTTCTGTTAATTTTATATTATTATTTTTTAATATTTTAGCAATTTCAATATGATGTTCTTCTTCTAAAAGTTCAATTTGTTTTCTAATTTTTTCTAAAAGAGTATAATTAGTTTTTTTATAATTAGATATATTAAAATCTTTTAAATCTTTTAAATCTTTTAAATCTTTTAAATCTTTTAAATCTTTTAAATCTTTTAAATCTTTTAAATCTTTTAAATCTGTATTTGTATCATTTGTATTTTCGTTATCAATTATTTCATTCATTTAAATTATATAAAAAATATTTTTTATATAGTTTATTTAATTTAATTTAATTTTATTTTATTTTATTTTATTTTATAGATAATTCATTTAAACTGGTTTCTTTAATATTAATTTTTATTAATTCTGCTATAACCGAAATATATGTATCATTTAATTCATAACGTTGTCCAATAACTTTAACATTAATAATATCATTTACATTAATTTTAGAAAATTCTTCATTATTATAATTATAATCACGGGCAATAAATATTAAATATGGATTATATTCTTCATTTAATTCTGCTCTAATTCCTGCTTTTGTTATTGATTTTACTATACAATTTAATTCCATAGATTCCACTAAATTAGATATTAAACATTCAAATACAACTTCAAATTTAACATTTTTTGAATACAATTCTCCGCATGAAAAATTTATAATTTTAATAGATCCAGGTTTTACATAACCTTCTTCTATACAAATACCTTCTTTTTTTTTTAATATAGCTGATAATGTTTCTTCTAAATTATTATTAAAATATTTAAAATCAATATTTATATTTTCATTTAAGATTACTTTTGTAAAATAATCCTTGTTTTGATTTTTTTTTAAACTTAATTTATTTTTAGACATATCAATTAATATAATAATATAAATAAATCTTTAATTATATTCAATTTTATTATTTTTAAAAATTATTTATTAATGAATCTTTTATATTAAAAAACCATTTTTTATCATCATTTTTAATATTATCAAAATATCTTAAAATAATTTCAACAAATAAACACATATATTTTGTTGGAAATTTTGTAGGAAAATTTCTAATATTTAAATTATTTAAAATAGTTTTTAAATCATTTTGAGAATGTGAAGTACAAACTTTACCAGAATTATAATTGCCATTTTTGTTAGAAGGATCTTTTAAATCTTTTATCTTAAATATATAATTATATTTTGTATTATTATCATTATCTATATCAAATATTTTTATAAATCCTAAAGAATTACTATAATTCGATAAGTTTATTTTATTTGAATTAATAATTTCTGTAAAATCTTTAGAATAATTTAATGGAGTACCGTGTAGTAATTTATTATTATCTAAAACAAATAAATTATAATTAAAATCTTTTGTAAATTCTTCTTTATCTTTTTTATTAATAATTAACGGATCAAATATAAAACCTTTTAATTTATCAGTAATTAATATTATATTATTATAATACTCTTTTACAACTAAAAATATATTATTTTTTAATTCATCTTTTTCTATATGAGATTTATCAATAGATTCATTAAATATATATTCTATTATTGATTTATGTGAATCAAAATTTAATTTATCTAATAATATTTGTATTATTATTTTAATTAATTCTTTCTTATTTATTTTATTAGATTGTATATCAGTTTCTAATAATATTTTGTCACTTAAATCAAATAAATTTTTATATTTATCTATTAATTCTGCAAATATTTTTATATTAGAATTTTTTGATTCGATTTTATTTAAATATTCAATATCGTTATTAATTATACTGTTATATTCATTATAAATATTTTCAAAAACTACATTGATATTAAGATATTCTTTTTTATCTTTTAATGATTGAGAATCTTCTAATTTATCAACTATTTTTATATCAGCATTTGTATACATTTTTTTATCAATTGGTTTTTTTATAGAATCTTGTACTTTAAATACCAAACTATCATTATGATAATTTATTGGAGCAATTCTATTATACATAGATGTATTTTCATAATTAATTTCTAAAGGTTGAAAAATATATAATTCATCTATATTTATAATTTTTCCATTTTTACCATATTTATCTTTTACTATATAATTTGAATTTTCTACTAATTCCGTTAAAGCATTATTAATCGAAGATAAACTATAATTTTTTATAGTACTTAAAAAAGATATTATTTCACTCTTTGTATAAAAAAATTTATCTAAAAATAGATTATTTATCTTGGATATTATATTATTATTATTTGTTTCTAAAAATGAATCATTATAATTATTATAATCATTAATTTCCGAATCAATATATTTATCGTAATTATTACAATTATAATTACATGTTTCCATAAAATCACATAAAGCTGTATGTGGTTTATCCCCGATTAAAAAATTAATTGTTTCATTATTTGATAATATTTGTTCAATATTAGACTTGTCATATTTTTTTAATATTTCTGAATTATAATTTTTTAAATCAGAATTTAAAAAACAATCAACACTTATTTCTTTCATTATTCTTGTTACTTTACCTATTTCTATCGCTTTTGTTTCTGCTTTTCTATATAATAACATATCGACTGTTTCTATTGTTTTATTTTCTAATAATGTTGCATGCATAAAAATTTTTGTATTTCTTTTTATTAAAGGCAAATCTTTGTGGCTACAATTTCTTACTCCTCGTCCAATAATTTGTTCTATCCTGTTAATATTATACCATGGTTCCATTAAATGTATTTGTCTAATAAATTTAAAATCAATACCTTCTGAACCAGCCATGGATAATAATATTACTTTTATAAAATTACCATCAATATTATTCAAATCTGTTACTGCTTTTAATTCACTTTTTAAATCACTTGTTAATATTTTATCTCCAGTTATCATAATATAATTATATTGTTGTTTTATTTTACTATTATAATTTGGTAATAATGAATTATTACCATATTTTTTAAATCCATTACATTCTAAAGCTAATGCCAATGGAATTAATCCTGATTCTATAAATTGTGAATATACTATGGTTATACCTTCAGATAATTCAATACTATCTAAAATATTTTTTATTTTACAGCTATATTTACCTATATTTTCTTTTAAAAAAATATTTTCACTCGATTCATCTATAAAACTATAACAATATTTTTTTTTATCATTAGATTTTTTTAATATATTATTTAAACCATTTTTTCCTATTAAATCTTCTGGACTTATAGTTATTTTTGGAAATTCATTAAATGAACTTTTTTCTAATATGCTGTTTGGATAAACCATATTTAAACACATTAAAGGTTTTTGAAGTTCTGTATATTTAAAAGAATTAATTGATTCAAATTTTGTTTTATAAATAATATAATTATAAATTTTTTCTTGATAATTATCAATATTATTTAAATATAAATCAAAAAATCTTATCTTATTATCTATTCTAGTATTTTTTAAATCGTATAATGGATATTCTATCGATTTAATACTTCTATATTTATCATAATCATATGGTAAAATTCTATATGGAAAACTAAACGGATTATCACCTTTTACATAACTAATATAACCATTTAATTTTCTTTTTAACAAATCTTTTCCAACTTCATTACCGTCTTCATCTATTACAAAATTACCATGTTTCTCAAACACATCACTTAATTCTATTGTGCTTCTTTTATCATTTAAATTCAATAAATTTGTTATATATATTATTTCTTTATAATCATTATACATCGGCGTTGCAGACATCAATACCAATTTCATATTATAAACATATTTTACCAAATTTAATAATTGTTTTGCTACTAATTTACTTGATTCATCACTGCTTGATTCGCGTATATTATGTATTTCATCTATTATAATTAATCTATTACCAAAAAAATTTTGTAGTTTATTTTGTATTAATTTATTTCTATCTTTAACACTTAATTTATATAAATTTGAAGTATCAATATTAGATTTTTTTATTATTAAATTCGCAAATTCAATATAACCCATAAATAAATAATAGCTATTAATTATATTCTCTACTATTTTAATTACTTTCTCTCGTGATATTGTAGATTTTAACATGTTTATATCTTTTAAAAAATTATTTCCAGCACAATTATTTATTTTATATTTTCCATCTTCAATTGTTAATTTACGCTCATCAAATAATTGAAGTTTAAAACTTGTTTGTACACTACGAGATGCAATAATTATAATTCTTTCTTTATAACCATTTAATTTTAAATATTCTCTTGTTTCTTCTGCTATACTTATAGCCGAACAAGTTTTACCTGTACCCAAACCATGATATAAAAATAAACTATTATATGGTGTATAATTTGATAAAAATGTTTTTACAAACATTTGATGTGGTAATAATTCAAATTCACTATTACATAATCTTTTCGATTCTTCTTCTATTGATTTTATTTTTTTTATATCAACAATAAATTTATTTTCTTTAAATTCTTGTAAATTTGAAATTTTTATATTTAACAAATTATCATCCAAATGAGGATATAAATATTCATAGTTTTTATAATATTTATTACCTGTTTCTGATGAATTTATTTTATTTAATAATTCAATCGAATTCAAAAAATATTGTAAATCTTTCTTTGTTTTAATATGATTTTTTGTATTTTCTATTATAGATTCTTCAAAATCTGTATTATTAATGTTTTTTTTAAAAATATTATATAATTCTATATTTGTAATTTTTTTTGACTTAATAAAATCTTCATCTTCATAAAAATATTTTTTATCTTCTTCTTCTTCTGCTTGTTGTTGCGAATCTGCCTCTTCTTCTGAATCTACCTGTTCTTCCGAATTTACCTCTTCGTCCGAATTTACCTCTTCGTCCGAATCTGCCTCTTCGTCTGAATCTGCCTCTTCTTCTGAATCTGAATCTGAATCTGAATCTGAATCTAAATCTGGTTGTTCTGGTTGTTCTGAATCTGGTTGTTCTGAATCTGGTTGTTCTACTTGTTCTGGTTCTTCTGGTTCTAGTTGTTCTGGTTCTAGTTGTTCTGGTTGTTCTGGTTCTAGTTGTTCTGGTTGTTCTGAATCTGGTTGTTCTGAATCTGGTTGTTCTGAATCTGGTTCTTCTGGTTCTTCTAGTTGTTCTGGTTCTTCTGGTTCTAGTTGTTCTGGTTGTTCTGAATCTGGTTGTTCTGAATCTGGTTGTTCTGAATCTGGTTGTTCTGAATCTGGTTCTTCTGGTTCTTCTAGTTGTTCTGGTTCTTCTGGTTCTAGTTGTTCTGGTTGTTCTGAATCTGGTTGTTCTGAATCTGGTTGTTCTGAATCTGGTTGTTCTGAATCTGGTTCTTCTGAATCTGGTTGTTCTGAATCTGGTTCTTCTGAATCTGGTTCTTCTTTTGATTCTTCCGAATCTGGTTCTTCTTTTGATTCTTCTGAATCTGGTTCTTCTTTTGATTCTTCTGAATCTGGTTCTTCTTTTGATTCTTCTGAATCTGGTTCTTCTTTTGATTCTTCTGAATCTGGTTCTGCTTGTTGTTCTTCTTGTCGTTCTTCTTGTTGTTCTTCTTGTTGTGGTTCTATTTTTTCATGACTAATATTCATTTATATATTAAATATATAGTTTATTAGTTTTTAATAATTTATTTAATTCAATTAATATATTTTTTTTTTCAATATTATAGTCGCGTAAATATTCACTTGCAGTATGTAATGGTACCCATTCAATTTTACTTATTTCATATGTCTGAAATATATTAGTCGGTGGATTATTATTTATAATAAATCCTAAAAAATATTTATGTTTATATGATTTATAATTTGAACCTGTATATATTTCTTCTAAAGGTATTATATTATTTAATATAATAATATCTATTTTGTTATAACCGGTTTCTTCTTCAAACTCTCGTAATGCACACATTATATCTTTTTCTTGATAATTACGTCTTCCTTTAGGAAATCCCCATTCTGGTTCGATATAATTATTTGTACATTCTTTAATTATAATTTCTAAACTTATTGCTTCATCATTTATTTTATACCCTTCTTTTAATTTATTAAATTTATTATTTGATAATTTTTCTTCATTTTTATATTGATTTGCAATTTTAATTCCCCATAAATAATTCCATAAATCTTTAAAATTATTTTTTAATAATTTATTTCGTTCACCAATTGTCATTTTTTCAAATGTATTTAATATATATTTTTTATCTTCTAAATTATATTTTCCTCTCATAAAATCTACAAATGCTAAACTATCTTTTCTCTTTATTAATAATACCTCATAATCATCTATAGCTTTTCTAAATGCAATAATACCTATACTTGTAATTGGTATTTTACATTGATGAAATAAATGCCCTATTTTTCCGCAATTATTGCAAAATGTTGTTTTTTTTATATTACTCATTTTAGCAAAATAATTTTTAAACTATATGTAACTATTTAATTGTTTTTATATTATTTATATTTAATGAGTAATATAAGTAATATATTTAATCCCGAAATATGGGGACCACATTATTGGTTTTTTTTATATACTATGGCTCTCTCGTATCCTTTAAATCCAAATGATGTTTCTAAAAGAAAATATTATGATTTTATACAAAATTTACCATTATTTATGCCTGTTTCTGATATTGGTAATACATTTTCTCAATTTTTAGATCACTATCCTATTACACCTTATTTGGATTCACGAGAGAGTATGATAAAATGGGTACATTTTATACATAATAAAATAAATCTTTATCTAGGAAAACCAGAACTCACATATTATGAAGCAATGGATACATATTATCAAAATTATAAACTTAAAGATGTTAAGACGAGAGAAGAGAGAGCAAATAAACATAAATATATTTATGGAGGAGCACTTATTTTATTAGTTTCTCTCATTATTTTTTTATATTTTTCAAAATAATATTTATATATTATATATAATATATAATATATAATATGCCAAGTAGAAAAAAATCGAGACTTGATATATATAATTTACCTGATTTTGATCACAAAGATATTGATAAACTATATTCAAATGTACAAGAAGATAAGTTAGATAGAACAAAACTTGCAAAAATTCCAGGATTTATAACGGATGAAGAATTAAAATGTTTAAATGAAAAAATAGAAAAATCAAATAAACAAGGAAAAAAAAAATCTACAAAAAGAAGAAAATCTACAAAAACAAGAAAATCTAGAAAAAGAAGAAAATCTACAAAAAGAAGAAAATCTACAAAAAGAAGAAGAAATTAATTTAAGAATCATAATTAATAAATATAATAATATATTAATTATGAAATTAGAATTATTTATTGGATTAATTGTTTTAATTTTTGTTGCAAATATTTATTTTGAAGGAAAGATTTTAGCAAAAATTAAATCATATCAAAAATATTATAAAATGGCATTTATCGCATTTGTAGGATTATGTGTATATTTATATTTAAAACGTTCTCCACAAAATGCAAAAGAATTTTTTAGCAACGCAAATGGTTATATAAAATATTTACCCATTGATAGAAATACAACTTCTATGGTTGCGCCTTTAATAGATTTTACAGGAAAAGCATTAGGAGATTCTATTAATTCTAATTATAATGCTAATCATGCTCAAAACCAATACAATCAAACATTTCAAAGTTTGACACCACAACAAAGACGGTTATTAAATTCTGGAAATAAAGGAACAAAACGAAGTGTAAGTGAAACAAAAAAAAAATATGTAGCAGCAAATCAAAATTGGAAATGTAAGCATTGTACAAAACAATTACCTGCATGGTTTGAAGTAGATCATGTAATGAAGTTGGAATATGGAGGTTCAAATAATATAGACAATTTAGAAGCATTATGTAGAGATTGTCATGGTAAAAAAACCGCAATGGAAAATCTATAATATTTTTAAATTGTATCTTTTTTTTCTTTATATTAATATAATATATCAATAATATAATTATGCCTGAATCATATAATACTAAAGGTTTTTTAAATTTATCATATGAATTAATAAAAGAAATATTTAATTTTTTTTTAAATATATTAAAATATTTTAAAAATTTTTTAACATGGTTTATAGATATTTTTTTTAATGGAAATTATTATAAATATTATATTTTTATAACACTATTATTACTATTTAGTTTAATATTTTATTTAATATATTATATAAATCCTTATAGTTTGTTTTCACCAAAAATAGCACAACTTTCTATTTTAATAATTGGTTCAATATTTTTAATATTATTTTATTTTTGTATTCATAGAAGATTTATAGAAAGTCATGACAATTTAACTTTATCAAAACCAGAACCAGATAAAGCGGATAGAGTTATAAAAAATATTTTTATATATAAGAATTTTAAAGATACAATATTGAATCCATTTTATAAATTATTAAAAAGTTTTTTAACTTTATTATTTTTAATTTTAATACCTGTAATGTTAATAAGTTTATTATTTTTAAGTTATAAATTAAATGAAAGCTTATTTTATTTAACAAAAACATTATCATTAGTAATTATTATAATAACTACTTTTGCACTATTAATAAAATTATTTAATGTCAATTTAAATGAAGAAAAATGTTTAAATAATGAAAATATCATTATTAAATTATTTTGTATAATAAAATATTTAATTTTATTCTTACCTTGTATGGTAATAATATTAATAGAAAAAATTAGAGATGATTTAAAATTAACAACAAAATCAATATATATATTATTTATTTTAGAATTATTATTAATATGTTTATTTTTCTTTTTACCAATATTATTTAACTATTTAAATAATTTTAATACGCAAAAATTATTAAAAAATAATGAAATTATTTATACAAATAAATATAGAGTAATAGGAAATTATCAATCTTTGCGCGGTGAAAAAATAGAACAGTTAAAAGCACCAATTATTTATAGTTTATTTGATAAAGAATATGATAATTCTGGTAATATAATTAATCCAAGTGAATATAATTTAGAAACAATATTTAATGGAAATACAAATTCAAATAACAATATCTATAAATATAATTACGGTATAAGTTTTTACTTATATTTAAATCCACAAGAAAATAATACAAATATAGCATATAATGATAAAAATGGGGTAGTTTTATTTAATTATGGTAATAAACCTGTTATAAAATATAATGGAAGAACTAAACAATTAATAATTGAATCTTATGATATAACAAATAATGACTCGAGTCAAAAAAAAATTATTTTTAAATCAAATGATAAAAATTATAATAATTTTAATCTGAAATATCAAAAATGGTTATATTTTGTTATTAATTATAAAGATAATAATTTAGATATTTTTATAGATAGTAAATTGGTTGCTTCAGAAAAAAATATACCAAATTTCAGTACAAATGATTATGTAGAAATTGGAGATATTAAATATAAAAATAAAGATGGAATATATGGAAGTATAAAAGAAATTTATTACTATAAAACACCTAAAACTATAAATGACATAAATTTATTGTACGATTTAACAAAAAATTAGATTAAATTAAATAAATTAATTTAATATAAATAATAATATTAATTTATATTAAATATGAATATTGCTAATATTATTATAATTATAATATTAATATTAATAATAATATGGCTATTAAATAAAGTATTTTTTAGAACAAATATTGTATATGATAAAATGTTAAATGCAAATAAAGAAGGAAGAGTTAATGAAGGTTCAGGGAGTATCTTTACAAGTTCAACAAATTATATAAATAATAGTAATTTAAACGATGAAAACACTAGTAATTTTATGTTAAGTGTATGGTTTTATATTGATAATTGGAATTCTAATATAAGTGAAGAAAAAAATATATTATTTATGGCAAAAAAGTCTGATGTCAAGACTATAGGTGGTTTAACAAGTATGAATGGATTAACAAAATCAACAAAATGTAATTTAAATACCACAGATATTTCATATAGAAATTTAAATATTAGTTTGGATAAATATGAAAATAATTTATTAATTGATATTGAAACTTCCGGAGAAGACTGTAAAAATATGGATGATGCAGTAAGCGGTTCCATAAATTCTGTAATAACAAGACATAAAATAAGTAATATTCCATTACAAAAATGGAATTGTTTAATTTTAAGCGTAGATACTAAAACATTTGATATATATTTAGATGGTAAATTAAGAAATTCTTTTATTTTAGATGGAACCTATACTGGTAGTAATAAAAAAAATATATATTTAGGAACAGTAGATACAATACTAGGTTTTGAAGGATTTATTACAAGAATACGTTATGAAGCAAATCCAATTAATCCAGAACAAGCATATAAAATTTATAGAGAAGGTATAAATGCATCATTAGCAAAATCATTATTTAATGATTATAGTTTAAAAATATCATTTTTAGAATTTAATAAAGAAAAAGGTAGCTTTACCATATAATTAATATAAAAATATATAATTATATATTTTATATATAATAATATATAATGGAAAATATAAAAAATGCAACAAGCAATTTAAAAGATAATATAGCAGGTAATTTAAATAATATAAAAGATAATATAGTTAATGCTGGAAATAATATTAAAGAAAAATTACCTGTTGCCCCGGGAATGCCAGATTTAAAACCAGATAGTGGAGATAGTTTTTTTTCAAAATCAAAAGAATTTTTATCTTCCAATACATTAGTAGCAAAAGCAACCTTTTTATTATTTATAATAATTTTATTTGGCTTCTTGTTTTATATTTTTAGTAAATTATTAATATATTTTTTTTCACCTGAACCCACACCTTATTTATTATATGGAATGAAAGATGCAACTACTGGTTTAACAGTTAAACAATCTATGAGTGAAAAAAATGCAAAACCAATTTTAAGAAGCAAAGATGAATATGATGGCGTTGAGTTTACTTATTCATTTTGGATTTATGTAAAAGATCAAAATTTAGATGATGAAAATAAATATATGCATGTTTTTCATAAAGGCGGAACACAATCAACAGATAATAATATGTATGAACCAAATAATGCACCTGGTGTTTATCTATATAAAGGAAGAAAACCACAAACTGGGTCAAATAATAATTTAATAAATGAATTTAAAGAATTAGGATTATTAATAAGACTTAATATTTTCCATAATAATGAAGATAATAATAATCCATTTAAATATTATGAAGATGTAGCTGTAGACGGAATACCTATTAAAAAATGGGTTGGAGTAATTATTAGATTAACATCACAAAATATATTAGATGTTTATATTAATGGAACATTAGCAAAAAGAAAAAAATTATCAAATGTAGCAAAACAAAATTATGATGATGTTCATATTAATAAAAATGGTGGATTTAATGGTAATATGTCTAATTTGAGATATTATAATTATGCAATTGGAACATTTGAAATAACAAATATAACATCAAATGGGCCAAATCTTAAAATGGCAAAAGATTCAAATATAACAAAATCTAAACCATCATATTTATCTTCTGATTGGTATAATATTGACACTCAAATTTTAAATAAATAATTATAAATTATAAATAATAAATTATTATTTATAATTATATTATGCTTGAAGAAAAAATAAAAAAAATTATAATTTCAAAAAATTATAATAATATAAATAATATAAATAAAAATAATGGTTTAATAATTATAGCAAATGAATTTGAAATTTACACCCCAGTAAATGATAATAACGTATATAATCAACAAATATTTAATAATAGAGATTTAAATATTATTAAAAATAAAATAATATTATGTTATAAAACGCAAAATACTGATACTTCTTATACTTTTAATTTACTTACAAAATACAATTTAAAAAATAACATAAAATATTTCTATTATTATAAAAATGGTCCTCGAATAATTTTCAAAAAAAGCAATGTAGATATAAGTAATGATTTATATTTAATAAAAACAAAATCTCATAATGAATCGACATGGTCATTTAATTTAAATGGAACTAACAAAACATATGATTCAGATAAGGCAAACGAGAAGATTATAAATATAAATTTTAATTTATACGAACCATATAAAAATTCTGATTACTATGGATTCAGATTTAGAGATTTTATGACTTATAATGATTTTAGTAATAATAGAGACAAATATAAATTCGAAATTTTAAATCAAGAAGTAACATTAGAAAAAATAAGTATTAATAAAAAAAAAAAATTAGAAAAATTTTTTTCTATAGAAAATGATATTAATATAGGATCGTTATATACTACTAATGATTATAAAAAGGATAATAATTTAATTTATAATAAATATCCAAATATTACAAAATTTTCTGTAAAATTTTTAAAAACGAATTACGAAAAAATTAGTGATTCTAGTATAAATTTTGAAATAATTAAAAGACCAAATATTTATAGTAATAAATATGGAAAAATATTATTTAACAAAGATTATACATATATAAATACAAGTCTTTTTGCTAATGATATAAAAAATCATATAAACTTATACAAAGATAATAAAATTTATTTATCATTAGGAAATAATCGTTCAGGCATAACAGAAAATAATATATATAAAAATATGAAATTTACTTTAGATTTTACTACTAAAACAAAAATAAAAAAAATATTTTTTTCTAATAAAATTGTTAATAATTTTTCAAATAATTATAAAAATTATATAGGTTTACTAGATTACAGCTATAATAATTATGAAACAAATATTACTAAAATAATTCACAATTTACCATTTGATAAAATCACAGAAAGAACAAATAAAGTACAAGATATAAGTTTAATTAATTTTTTTCCATCCATAACATATGGTATTAGTTATGATGGAGTAGAATTTATAGAAGAACAACCTAAAAAATTATATAATAATATTTTTTATAAAGAATTATTAAATTATAAAATTTTTGAAAATACTGATTTTTCATTTATACTTGACCCTACTTATATTTCTTCGAACGATAGTGATGAAGTAATAAAGTATATAGAATTTCAAAAATTAAAAACAAGATTCAATAACAATCAATCTAAATTTTTTCTTAAGATTAATAATAACATAGATATTTTTGAACCAAATAACAATATAGATGTAAAATTATATTTAAATAAAAATGATGATAATTCCGCACTTATAAAACGTACTAGTAGAGATAATATAAATAACATATTAAATAATCTCGATGAAACTTACAGCTTAACATATAATTTTAGCAATAATTATAATATAGAATTTTATTCAAGTTTATTATTATCATTCATATATGATGAAGAAGATTTAAATTTTTATAAAATATCAATAAGTAATTATTATAAGACTTTAGAAGGAGGATTATTTAAAAATGTTGATTGTATTTTTAGATATTATGAACCAGGAATTGACTCATCTGCTGCTTATCCGAATAGTAATATATATGTAATTGATAATATAAATTTAGATACATTAAATAAAGTAATAGAATTATTACCAAATGCTGAATCTAGTACTGCAAATAGTATTTTTATTCCATCAAGAAACGGAAGTAATTTATCAAAAAAACGAATACAAGGATTAATTGGATTTGGAAAAGAAGGTATTGCAAAACTTTTGGCGATAGAACCATATAACGATAATTTTAGAATTGGACGTGGTTTTAATAATCAATTTAATTTGAATGATGGAACATTAGACCCAAGCAATTTAAAATTAACAAATGACGAAGTTGTTGCATTAAAATATAATTCACAAAAGCATATCTCACAAAAACAAAATAATAATATTACAAATAAAAATAATTTTGCAGATTTAGTTAGAAATTCATATAGAAGTAGAAATATAAATTTAAATTCCCCCAGCTCATGTAGTAATGGACCACCTACAATACCAAAACAACAATATTATACACCATTTAGAATGTTTAAAACAAATAAAGGCAATTATTTGCGTTCGGGAAAATAATTTTTTAATTTATAAAAATTGTTTAATATTTTTTTGAAAAAATATTAAACTAAAACTACAAATATAAATAAAGTAATAAATGAAATTAGATGATTCAGAAAATATAGAAAATGAATCGTCTAAAAAAACTGGTATAGTATTACAGCGTAAATTTTATCGTTTATATGATTATAATGTATATGATGATTTCAATATTAATCAAAAATCAGACAATTTTAATAAATATAAAGATAATAAAAAATTTATTATTCAAGCATTTGCTATAGATGCTTTAGGTAAAACAACATCTATTATTATTGAAAATTTTAATCCATTCTTTTATATTAAAGTTGGAATTAACTGGAATGAACAAAATAAAACAGAATTTACTGCATATTTAAAAAAACATATGGGTTCTTATTATGAAGATAGTATTATTGAATCAAAGTTAATTAAAAAACATAAACTATATGGTTTTGATGATAAAAAATTACATACTTTTATTAAAATAAGTTTTTCAAATACTTTAGCATATAATAAGGCAAAAAAAATATTTTATAAAGACACTATCATTGGTGACTATTTTGAAAGAAAATTGTTAAGTGATGGTTATATTTATACCGATGATGATAATGTTATTACAAATTGTTATTTATATGAAGGCGATATTCCACCTTTATTAAAATTATTTCATATAAAAGAAATAAGTCCTAGTGGTTGGATCTCAATAACAAAAGATAAAACAAAAAAACCAAAAAAACCATTAACACATTGCCATAGTGAATTTTCAGTAGATATAAAACATATTACTGCAAAAAAAGATAAGGAAGATATTGTAAATTATATTATATGTAGTTTTGATATTGAAGCAAGTAGTAGTCATGGCGATTTTCCTGTTGCAATTAAAGATTATAAGAAATTAGCAACAGATATTATGGAAAATTATAATAATTCAAGTATTGAATTTAAAGAGGAATATAGTGAAGATATTTTAAAAAATGAAATTTTAGCAGCTTTCGAATTCAAAAAGGTTAGTTATATTAATAAAGTTTATCCAAAAGAAAATAATCGCTCTTTAATTGAACTTGAAAATATTTTTGACAATTTTATTAAATATATTCCTGCAAATGATAAAGAAAGAAAAAAAGAAGAAATAATAGAAATTGAAGATAATAATAGTGACAGTGAAGATGATAATGAAGAAGAGGTCAGAATTAAAACAAAAAAAATTAAAACCTATAATAAAAAAGAAGTAAATATACTAAATATTATTCAAGATAATACTTGTGATTATAATACTAAAATTTTAGAATTAAATAATGCATTAAAACAATTTTATCCATCTTTAGAAGGTGATATTATTACTTTTATTGGAATGACTTTTATAAAATACGGAGAAGACAACCCATATGAAAGAATTATAATTGTAAAAGGAGGTTGTAAAGTTCCAGAAAAATATTTACAATGGAAAAAAAATAATAATGTTACTATTATAGAATGTGAAACAGAAGAGGATATATTATTAAAATATACGGAATTTATTACAAATAAAAATCCCCATATTATTACTGGTTATAATATTACCGGTTTTGATTTTTCATTTATGTATGATCGTTCTAAAGAACTAAATTGTACAAATAAGTTTTTAAAATTGTCTTTAAATAGAAATGAAGTTTGTCTTAAAACTGATTGGAAAACAAAAAAAGAAGATATTGAAACAAGTAAAATTGTATTAGCTTCTGGTGAATATAATTTACGATTTCCTAAAATGCCCGGAAGAATTATTATGGATATGTGTGTAATTTTTAGAAAAGAATTTCAGTTAAGTTCATATAAATTAGACCATGTTTCATCCTATTTTATTAGTGATTGTGTTAAAAATATTGAATTAATTGAAGAAAAACAAAATACAAAAATTTATAGTAAGAATCTTATGGGTATTGGAGAAGGAACATATATTAAATTTGAAGAAATTGGTTTCAGTAATAATTTATATAAAAAAGGTAAAAAATTTGAAATTATTGATATTAATAAAAAAGAAGGTTGGTTTATTATTGATAGTTATGAGGATTTAGATATTAAAAATATTAAATATAATTGGGGTCTTGCTAAAGATGATGTAACTCCTCAAGAAATTTTTGATCTAGCTAATGGTGATGATTATGATCGTTGGACTGTAGGAAAATACTGTCTTGCTGATTGTGATAATGTATTATGGTTATTATTAAAAGTTGATGTTATTACTGATAAAGTTGAAATGTCTAATTTATGTGATGTTCCGTTAAGTTATTTAATGCTTCGCGGACAAGGCATCAAACTTCAAAGTTATGTTTCTAAAAAATGTGGAGAAAAAAATACATTGATGCCAACTGTTCAAAAAAATAATGTAAGCGATGGTTACGAGGGAGCGCACGTTTTTACTCCAAAAACTGGTTTATATTTAGAAGACCCAGTTGCTTGTGTAGATTATAGTTCTTTATATCCATCATCTATTATTAGTGAAAACTTATCTCATGATAGTAAAGTTCGGACAAAAGAATATGATTTAAGTGGTAATTTAATTTTAGAAACTGGAGAAAAAGATGAAAATGGAAATTATATTTATGATAATTTATTTGATAAAGGTTATACTTATGTAGATGTTAAATACGATACGTTTAAATATAAACGAGCAACTGAAAAAGCGGCTGCAAAGAAAGTTGTTGTTGGATATAAAATATGTAGATTTGCACAGTTTCCAGAAGAGGGAGGAAAAGCGATTATGCCTGCTATTTTAGAAGATTTACTTGCTGCTCGTAAATCTACTAGAAAATTAATTCCATTGGAAAAAGACGAATTTATGAAAAATATTTTAGATAAAAGACAACAAAGTATTAAAGTTACTGCTAATTCTTTATATGGTCAAATGGGTGCTGTTACAAGTGCGTTTTATGAACCAGATGTTGCATCTGCTACAACTGCTATTGGTCGCAAATTATTATTTTATGGTCGTGATATTATTGAAAAATGTTATGCTAATAAAAGAATAGTGTTAAGCGATGGAAGAGAAGTTATTGTAAATGCTGACTGCATATATGGTGATACGGATTCTGTGTTTTTCAAGTTTAATATAGTAGATGCGAATACTGGAAAAAAAATAATAAATAAAGAAGCATTAAAATACACTATTGAATTAGCAAAACAAGCAGGGCAATTAGCTAGTAAATTTCTTAAGAAACCACATGATCTTGAATATGAAAAAACATTTTGGCCTTGGGTCTTATTATCAAAAAAACGATATGTTGGTATGTTATATGAAGATGACCCTGATAAAGGCAAATTGAAATATATGGGTATTGTCTTGAAACGACGAGATAATGCACCTGTTGTAAAAGATATTTATGGTGGTGTTATTACTAAATTGATTGAAACACGTAAAATTTCAAAATCATTAGAATTTGTAGATAGTGAAATTAATAAATTATTAAAAGGTGAAATAATATTAGATAAATTATTAGTTACAAAATCATTACGTGGTTATTACAAAAATCCAAAACAAATCGCACATAAAGTTTTAGCCGAGCGTATTGGAGTGCGTGATTCCGGAAATAAACCTGGTTCAGGTGACAGAATAAATTATGCCTATATTGTAAATCCAGATAAAAAGGCATTGCAGGGTGAAAAAATAGAGACATCTGGGTTTATTAAGGAAAATCATTTGCAATTAGATTACGAACATTATATTAGTAATCAAATAATGAAACCATTGTTACAGTTATTTGCATTGGAATTAGAACAAATGCAAGATTTCTCACAATCCCAAGAAACTATTGAAAATTTACGTAAATCCGGTAAGTTTAATAAAAAAGATTTATTATTTACTGAAGAAGTAGAAAATTTAAAAGAAAAATGGAAAAAAGATCCAGAAAAATATACTAAAAAATATGAAGAATTGCGAATGAAAAATGTAAAACGTTGTTTCTTTGATAAATATTTAAAAAAATTAAAATAATAATGACAATTAAAATACTAGCAATAATTTTCTTTTATAATAATTTATTATATTTATATATTATTATAAAAGAAAATTATTTTGTTATGGCACAATTAGTCAATACACCAGAAAATCATAGATTATTAAATATTGGAGATATTTTTAAAGATGCAAATGCAAAACCTGAACGAATTAAAAATAAAAATATTTTATTAGAAAATATAACAAATATTGTTTCTAAGGGGACTCCTATTGTACAAGCTAAAGATGAACACGATTTTAATGAAGTTAAAAAATTTATTTATAATATTTTATTACCACAATTTAAAAAATTTTCTTATTCTTCATTGCCGTCTATACTAGAAGATAAAGATAGTACACAACCACCACGACCAGGTGAAACAATAGAATTTATATCTAAATCAAATAAAAATATTTTACCCCAAGATATTATTCATTTTTTTATAGATGCGGCTATGAAGCCTGAGAAATATAAATCACTTAAACATGAAAAAAAAGATATTCATGTTATTGAAACATTTGCATCACATATGGATCCTGCAGGTAGAGAAGAACCAAATTTAGAAAATATATTAACTAATAAATTAGAAAAAATTTCTACTATTAATTTACAAGAATATGGATTTAATGAAAAATGTAACGTTATATTTGATGCAAGTCAATCAACAAAACAACTTATGTCACTACAAATTATAACAAAATCACAAAATTTAAAATGTAAATTATCTAGAAGAGGTAACATTGATATAAAATCTTTTAATTATAATAATAAAGATATTAAATTAAATGAGTTCAACGAAGTATCAAAAAATTTATTTAAAGGAAATAATTATAAAAATAGTTTTATCAATAAATTAACAGAAAAAAGTAGTCAAAAAGAAAAATCTATAGGAGAAATGTTTATATTATTAAAAGAATTAGGAGATACAATGCAAGCAATTATTTTAGAAAAGATTTTAAAAGAAAAATCATTAGAAAAATATCTTGGAACTTCTTGTTTGTTAACAAATGATATAGTTCTTGCGTGTAGATGTAGTGTTTTAAATGTTCCACATTTATTAGATGGCTTAACTTCTGGTGTATTAACATTATTTTTACCGGCACTAACGAAAGAAGATCAAAAAAGAGTACAAAAAGAATATGATAAAAGAGAAAAAATAACAGAAATATTAAAATTCATTAATGAAAATAATAATGTTGTTGATTCTTTAAATGCATTTAAAGCGTTTATAGAACATTATAGTGTAAATAGAAAAATTACTACAGAAATTTCTATATCTTCTGCTGGAACAAAATTAGATAAAAATGTTATTATATCTCCTATTATTGAAGAATTAGAAAATTTAATTGGAAAAATAGGTAAAGCAAATGTTATTCTTAAAGATATTTTAAAAGTATTAAATGAAAATTTTGCTGAAGTTAAAATAACATTATCCGGATTAGTTGAAACAATTACAGATGAATATGTTGAACTATGTAAAAAAGAATTTTCTATTTTTAGAATTTATATTATTCAATTAAAGGCAAACGACTTGATTAGAAAAATAGATAAAGATAAAAAAATTGCTTATTGTATAGGAAGCGAAATAAGCAGTTCGTTATTTATAAGAAAAATACCAAAAAAATTAGGAGGTTCTACTAGTGCCGAATATTTATTTATAGATCAAATTGATGGTAATATTATATTTAATTCTGGTTTCATTACTCATATTTTAAGATTAGCATCAATTGGAGGAGGAGGTAAAAGATCTAGAAGTAAAACTAGCTCTAAAAGAAGCTCTAAAAGTAGCTCTAAAAGTAGCTCTAAAAGAAGTTCTAAAAGAAGTTCTAAAAGAAGTTCTAAAACAAGCAGTAATCATAAACATAAAAAACAGAAGACAAATAAAAAAGAAGTAATACAAAATTTATATGCTTTAATATATCCAATCATATATTGTTATCCATGGTTAGTTGAATATATATTAGATTATGATACAAATAAATCATTATTAATAAAATTAATAGAATATATTTTAACCAATGAAGAAGAAGAAGAAAAATTTAATACTTCTTTAACAGAGATTTTCTCAGAAATTAACGAAGAAAAATATTATAAAAAAATAATAGAAAAAAATTTTGATGAAAAAAATAATATTAATGATGATTCATATCAAACTACAATTTTAAATAATATAACAAAAATATTAGAAAAATTATATGATAGTAATACTGTAAAACGTAATAGTGTAAAACGCAGTAGTGTAAAACGTAATAGCGTAAAACCTATTGTGATTAAACCAGCAACTACAAGATCAGTGAGTGTAAATTCAATACATACTCCAAAAAAAAGTAAAAAATTTAAATCAAGATTAAAAGGTATTACTAAAACTAGTAGACGTTTAAATTTAGACAGAAATAAAGAAAATTTTTCTCTGTCTATTAGAGATAAAAAATAATTAACAAATAAGAAAATATTTTATTTATTATTATATTTTCTTATATATAGAATTAAAATATGACAAATCAATTCAATATTACTTTTAAAAATTTAAAAAGGTTCTCTCAAAAATTTAATAAAAAAAGAACAAATAAAGTTTTTAAAAATGTAAATACTAAATTAAACTTTAATAAAATTATTACAAAATCTGATTATATACAAAATAAAAAACGGGTTTTTAAAAATATTATTGATGTTAAAACCGGACCGACAGATCAAAAAGGTAGTGGGCGTTGTTGGCTTTTTGCATTTCTAAATGTAATGCGTATTTTTATGATTAAAAAGTACAATTTAGAAGACTTTGAGTTCTCTCAAAATTACTTATTTTTTTACGACAAATTAGAAAAAGCTAATTATTTCTTGAATTTTATTTATGATAATAAAAATAAAAAAATGGATGATTTGAAATTCATACATATGTTAGATAATTTAACAAATGATGGTGGTCAATGGAATGTATTTGTTAATTTAATTAATAAATATGGTATTATTCCAAAATCAGCCATGGACGATCATTATCATAGTGCAAATTCATACGATTTAAATGAATTTTTTAATGATTTTTTAAGAAAATCTGCTCATAAAATTAGAACATCCAATGTTAATAAAATTAAAGTAATTAATGAATTATTAGAAGAATGTTATAAAATATTAGTGCTATTTTTAGGAGAACCACCACAAGTTATTAATTGGGATTATTATGCATTAAAAGATGATTCTAAAAAAACTGGAAAAAAGAAAACAAAAAAAAATAAAGAACTTAAAGAAAATAAAGAAAATAAAGAAAATAAAGAAGCAAAAGAAGCAAAAGAACTTAAAGAAAATAAAGATGATTCTAAAAAAATATATAAAGTAGTTGAAAATATTAGTCCTTTAACTTTTTATAAAAAATTTGTACCATACGATGCTAATAATAAAATATGTTTGATAAATTATCCGTGTAAAGATCATAAATATTATAAATTATATAATGTTGAATTAGCATTTAATTTAATAGGTAATAAACAACAAAATTTTATAAATGTTCCAATTGAAGTAATGATAGAAGCAACAAAAAAATCTATAAATAATGGAGAAGCAGTATGGACCGGAATTGATTATGGAAAATATACTGCATCAAAAGAAGGGTTTTTAGATGTTGATGGCTTTAATTATGATGATATTTTTGAATTTAATAATTTAATGGATAAATGTGATAGTTTAAATTATAGACAAAGTTTTCCAAATCATGCTGTTATTTTACGTGGTTATAATTTTGGAAAAGGTAATACTAATGGATTTTTGGTAGAAAATTCTCATGGTGATGGAGATGGAAATGGAGATAATAAAAAAAATGAATTTAATGAAAATTTATATATGTCATTAAAATGGTTTAAACAATTTGTTTATATGGTTGTTATTGATAAATCTTGTGTATCATATAAAGAACTAAAAGTATTAAAACAAAAACCAAATGTTATGCCATATTGGAGTCCTTTTGGTTCATTATTAAATGGTGGTTCTAAAAATTAAAGAATATTTTTATTTTATTCATCAAATAAAAATATTTATCTTTTATATTTTCTTGTTTTTTTTCTTTTTATTTTTTTTCTTTTACTTTTTTTTCCTTCAGCAATAATAGCAAGATTGTTTGGGTCAGAACGAGAGTTAGAATCTTCATTCATTTGTTGTAATGCTTCAATAAATAAATTATCTTCTCCTGTTCTAGTTAATAAATCTAATTCATCTTTTATAGCTTGAATATGTTTATTTACAGCAGTTAATCTACCAATTTTTAATTTAATTTCTTGTTCAGAATTAAATTTTATTTTTCTAATATAATTACCTATAATTTCTCTACATTTATTTTGATTCTCTATAAGTTTTCTTTTATTTTTATTAGGTGTAAAAAAACTACCACCTGCGTAATAAAAGAGACTATAAAGATCCATATCACCTTTTTTCATATTACATTTTGAATGTATAAAAAATAAATTATCATCGATACTTTCATTACGTACTGTTGATAACATTGTTAATATTGGAATTAAATGATCACAACTATTTTGACTAGCTAATACTTTTTTGCCACAACAATAACATATATTATTTCTTGGATTTTTATTATAATTTTTTTGACATGCTGTTTTTATTTTTGAAGATATATTTTCATCATCGTCTATTCTAAACAATGACATAAAATCACTTTTTATATTTCTTAAAATAGAAGTATTTAAATCAATTGAATCACTTACACGATAATATTCAATTGGTGTAATTTGATTTCCGTCATAATCTAAAATTTCTTCAGCAACTTTTAACATATAATTATAGTCTTTATGAAAAATATTACTAAATTCTTCCCAAATTGGGCCACTTTTAATTGGTCTTTTTTTAGCTATTATATTAGTTTGTCTTGTTAATTTTGATTTTTCTAGTGCTTTATTTTGTTTTGATAATTTACTTACTCTATCAAGACGATAAGAATATATTGATTTACTACTTTTACTATATAAATTTTTTCCAGTTATTGATTTCTTTATTCCTTTTGCTTTCTTTTTAGTTTTTTTTTTCATATTTTTTATATTATTATTACATATAATAATATAAAAAATTAATTTAAGTAATATTTAAATATGAGTTCAAGTGAAGAAGAACAAAATAATCAGCACAATACTAATACTAATACTGATATTGTTGTTGATTTATTAAGTTTAAATTTAGATGATACTGGCGAAGAATGTATGATTTGTAAAGAAGAATTGTCTTGTTACCCTTGTTATGAATTACCAGAATGCAAACATAAATATCATACTCATTGTTTAATTGCTTGGTTTCGTAATGGTGATTCGCGATGTCCATATTGTGGTAATAAAGGAATTAATAATAAAAATAAGCAAAATAAGCAAAATAATTATGGTGGCTTTTATGGGTATCATATAAGACCTAATTCATATGAAACAAATCTTTTGAATGATTTACGTAAATATGCTTATAATAAAAAACACGAGTTTCATAAAAATGCAATAAACATTAAGAAAAATTTTGAAAAAATTAAAATTATAGAAGAACATTATAAAATTTTTTTAAAAACAAAGAGAGAATATAAAGCAAGTTTAAAAAAGGAAAATGTAAATTTTAATGAAGCTAAGAAAAAATTATCAAAATATCGTAGTGAGCAATGGAATTATGTTAGAAAAATTAATAATGAAAAATATAAATTAATTAAAAATAGTTATGTAGTACCATTAATTATTCCTACAACGGTTGATATGAGTTAGATTTAAAGTCTTAAAAATATTAATTCATCTTGAATACTACAATAAGATTGTTTCTTTGTTAAACTTGATTTAGGTTTTTCTACTATTTTTAAAATTTCTTTTATTTCATCGTCTTCTGATGTTTTTTCTTTCTCTCTTTCGTGTGTTGTATAATTTACACGATTATTATTTCTTATTAATGAATCTAAATTAACATTTGAACTGCTAAATTTAATTAAATCTTCGTATTTTATAACAAATGTATAATAAAAACAATCAATAAAAACCATATATCTATTAGTTTAAATTATAGTATATATTTTTATAATAATATTTACAAAAATATATTCAATTTTATTTTTGGAAAGTTTTGGTATTATCCCAGAAACTTTATATATAAATATTCATAAAGATGTTTAATTTACTTTACTTAAACAACTGGATTTTCTAATGCATCTAATCTAGCTAATATAGCTTGTATATCTGGTGTAATTTGTA
>Ga0257106_1000246_pt1 | contig 33935 bp, 26 predicted proteins | sample LP_taG_3_FD_190177 | JGI IMG/M metagenome (GOLD analysis project Ga0257106, IMG submission 190177) | Marine microbial communities from Northeast Subartic Pacific Ocean, Canada - LP_J_2011_P26_10m | ecosystem: Environmental > Aquatic > Marine > Oceanic | place: Canada: Northeast Subartic Pacific...
CCCATTTAATTTTCTCTGTACTAGAATGAAAAATTAAATAATCCTCATTAAACGAAGTTAGGTACTTATTTAAATACAAAATTTTACCATGATATATCATTTCACCAAGTAAAGTTCTGTCATTAGGTTTTTTAACATACTTTTCAGCAATTTTTTCTGCTACATCGTTTGATAGATATTTCTTATTCATATTTAGAGAGATATATGCTGGTAAATCAGTATAATAACTTTCACCTAAATAAGAATCAAGAGAAATCAGTAAAAGAGAATCGGCATATATAATTCTACTTTCATAATCTGATAGAGAGTTCAAAGTAATTACTTTAGGTTTTTTAAATTCTGGGAAAATTTCTTCTAATTTTAAAAATATTTTAAGAATTTCATTCCCTGTGACTTTAAAATCCTTAAAAACTTTTGAACTTTCTTTATACACACTTAATCTAGTTGAATCCTTCAGAAAAGATTTCCAAGTTTCAATTGGATATTTATTAGGAAAAAGATATGGGTATTTTTTAATTAGTAAATCAAGGTTTTCCTCATTAGAGTTATAAAATTCGTGTTCAAAGCGGTTAATAGTTATATTGTCATTAGAGCTTCTTGACTCACATCCTGAAAAAATAATTAAAAAATAAAACAAAATAACTTTGTAAATTTTATAATCAGTCATAAAACCATTAATTTTACAAATCATAATATTAAAGTTCAAACTTAATATAAACTAATTCAATAATTTCAATTGTATAAATATTTTTTAATAAATGAACTCAAAAATAATTGCTAAAAACATAGTAAATTGGTTGAAAAATTACTCCTTAAAATCTAATACTAATGGCTATGTAGTTGGAATTTCAGGCGGAGTAGACTCTGCGATAACTTCAACTCTTTGTGCAAAAACTGGACTTCCTGTTTTGTGTTTAGATTTGCCAATTTTTCAAAGTAAAGAAGAGCAAAATAGAGCTATAAAACATATTGAATGGCTAAAAGAAAATTTTAAAAATGTCTCTTTTAAATCAATTGATTTGACTAACGCTTTTTCCTCTTTCCAAAATTCAGTTGAAGAGAATTCAAATAAAAATAATTTATTATCTCTAGCTAATTCAAGGTCTAGATTAAGAATGACTACTTTATACTATTTTGCTAGTTTAAATAATAGCTTAGTTACCGGAACTGGAAATAAAGTAGAGGATTTTGGAATTGGGTTTTACACAAAGTATGGAGATGGAGGGGTTGATATAAGTCCAATAGCAGATCTTTATAAAACTGAAGTGTTTGCAATTGCTAAAGAGCTAGATATAATTAATGATATAATTATAGCAAAACCAACTGACGGACTCTGGGACGATGATAGAACAGATGAAGATCAAATTGGAGCTTCCTACGAAGAGCTAGAATGGGCAATGAAAGAAAAAGATTTTGGAAATAAGTCTTTTGAATACAGTGGAAGAAAAAAAGAAATTTTTGAAATACTAAACAACTTCAACAAACAGAATCTTCACAAAATGAACCCTATTCCAATTTATTTAGTGCCAGATGAGTTAAGGTAAACTATAAAACTCTATTAAGTTTTTTAGACAATAAAGATTTTAATTTGTAGTAATCCGTAATTTCTTCTAATATTTCATTATTATTTTCAGATTCTTTATTTGTTAATTCTTGAAGTTCCTTTACTTTCTCATTAATTAAATAAGATCTTAAACTGAGTATTGTTTCAGAAACTAATTGAGAAATCACCTTTTTTTTGTCCTTAACAACTATATTTTTACTAAACCAATCGTGAAGTTGATATTGATCCTCATTCATTAAAATTGAAGTTACGTGAGTTGACAAATCTGAATCCAAACTATTTAAAAAAACATCTAAAACTAATTTACCGTTTTTTTGAAGTTCATGAATTATTGTCTCGTAAAGAGTTTTAAAAGATTCATTTGCAAACTCTATTTCATCTTGTTGGAGGTCTAGAAATATTTTTTCGTAAACTAAAGATTCTACAATTGTAGGTTCCATAATAATCTCACCATTATTATTGTTTTTTAAAATAACCTCCTCAAACTTCTCTTTATGATTTCCATAAAGTAATAAAATTTCAATTATTTTTTTTTCTAATTCAAATAATATATTAACTTTTATGTTTTTTGGGGTTTTTTGAATTTTTGTGACCTTTCTTTTTGACAGAAAAGAAACTTCGCTCTTGTTAAGTTGAGCCAAGGAATTAAACAAAACATCTTCAGAAACATCCATTATTTTAGAACAATGCTTTACATATATTTCTTGTTTAATTCTATCGGGAATTACTGAAACACTAGAAACTATTTCATTAATTATTTTAGCTTTTAAAATAGGGTCATCAGCGCTTTTTTTTGCTAAAATTGATGCTTTAAATTGAATAAAATCTTTAGAGTTTTGATTTAAAAAATCTTTAATTTCCTCAATACTTCTTTCTTGACTAAAACTATCAGGATCTTGACCTTCAGGAAAAGCACATATACTTACGTTCATTCCAGCTGATAAAATCATATCTATGCCTCTTAAAGTAGCATTAACACCAGCTTTATCACTGTCATACAACATGGTGATGTTAGGAGTTAATCTTCTAATCAGTGTAATTTGATCATTAGTTAATGCAGTCCCAGAGGACGAAACAACATTTTTTATACCTTTTTGATGAAGTTGAATTACATCTGTATATCCTTCAACTATATAGCAATTGTCAAGCTTTGCTATATGTTGTTTTGCATAATATATCCCATATAAAACTTTACTTTTATTATATATTAAACTTTCAGGTGAATTTAAATATTTAGCTGTTTTTATTTCATTATTAAGTATTCTTGCTCCAAAACCTAATATTCTTCCAGACATACTGTGTATTGGAAAAATAACTCTTCCTCTAAATCTATCTACTGGATTATTATTATTAAAAATAGAAAGTCCTGTTTTTTCAAGAAAATTCTTATCGTAACCTTTTTTTAATGCGATTTTTGAAAAATAACCCATTTCCTTTGGAGAAAAACCCAAATCAAAATCATCAATAGTTTCATTCGAAAATCCTCTTTCTTGAAAATAAGAAAGACCAATTGTACGTCCTTCTTGAGAATCAACAAGACATTTTTTAAAAAAATCTTTAGCAAATTCAGAAACTATATAAAGACTTTCTCTTTCACTAGCCTTTTCTTTATCCTCATTATTTAATTGAGTTTCTTCAATTTCTATATTATATTTTTTGGCCAAATACTTTATAGCCTCAGGGTAAGTGAAATGTTCATGCTCCATTAGAAAAGCAATTGAATTTCCACCCTTTCCGCTACTAAAATCTTTCCAAATTTGTTTTACTGGTGAAACTACAAAACTTGGTGTTTTTTCATTGGAAAAAGGACTCAGTCCTTTGTAGTTTGATCCAGCTTTTTTTAATTGAACAAAATCTCCAACAACTTCCTCAACTCGTGATTGCTCAAATACTTTGTCGATGGTGTTTTTAGAAATCAAAATATTAATTTAATATACCATTGAAATTAAATAAAAAAAACGTTTTTAAATGGATTATTAAAAAAAATTAGTAATCTCTGTCAATTACATAATTGACCAAATCAGTTAAGCTTTCTTTATACTGATTGTTTGGAAGATTCCTAAGTTCTTTTAAGGCTTCTAGATGGAAAAATTTAAGTTTGGATAAAGTATATTCAATACCTCCACTTTCTTTTACGTATTCTATAACATCTTGAATGACTTTTTTATTGTTATTATGATTTTTAATGCAATCAATAAGCCATCTTTTTTTTGAATTCGAGGAATTATTTAATGAATAAATAATTGGAAGAGTTAGTTTTTTTTCTTTCAAATCAATACCAACTGGTTTGCCAATTTTTTTATCTCCATAATCGAAAAGGTCATCTTTTAATTGAAATGCGATACCAATTTTCTCTCCAAAACTTGCAAGTTGATCTATTTTATTTTGAGAAGCGTTCGAAGATGCAGCACCCAAAGCGCAACATGAAGAAATTAAAGAAGCCGTCTTTTTTCTTATAATTTCAAAATAAACTTCTTCATTAATATCCAATCTTCTAGATTTTTCAATTTGTAAAAGTTCACCTTGACTCATGTCTTTAACTGACTTTGATATCAATTTCAAAAAATCAAAATCATTATTATCAATACATAAAAGCATTCCCTTAGACAATAAAAAATCACCTACTAAAACAGCAATTTTATTTTTCCATAAAGCGTTTAATGAAAAGAAACCTCTTCTTATATTACTTGAATCAACAACATCATCATGAACTAATGTAGCGGTATGGATTAACTCAATCACAGATGCTGCACGAAAAACTTTTTCATTTATTTCTCCATTACTAAGCATTTTAGCAGTAAGAAACACAAACATTGGCCTCATTTGCTTGCCTTTTCTATTTACTACGTAATGAGTAATTCTATTTAAGAGAGGAACATTTGAAATCATCGATTTTGAAAACTTTCCCTCAAAAAGTTCCATTTCTTGTTTAATAGGGAGTTTAATTCTTTCGATTTCTTTCATTGATTAAATATACAATTCAAAATAAATGAAAATTATTATTTTAATAGTTTATTTGCTAATTGTCCACAAGCAGCGTCAATATCTTTTCCCCTTGATTTTCTTATGGTTACTGGAATTCTATTTTTTTCTAATTCAGAAATATAATTACTAATTATTTTGTCATCAGCAGCAATAAAAAAAGGATTTTCGGTCTTGTTATATTCTATCAAATTCACTTTTGAAGGAGAAGCTTTACAAAATTGAACCAATGCACTAATATGATTCATGTCGTCATTGATTTCTTTCCAAACTATATACTCATATGTAACTATTTTTCTTGTTTTCTTATACCAATATTTTACAGCATCTAACAACTCATCAAGAGGGAATTTTTTTGAAAAAGGCATGATTTTATTCCTAGTTTCTTCAATCGCAGAATGTAATGAAACAGCTAAATTAAATTTCACATTATTATCAGCCATTTTTATTATTAATTTTGAAATTCCAGATGTTGAAACAGTTATTCGCTTTGGTGAAATTCCCAATCCTTCTTTACTAGTAATTTTATCAATTCCAAGAATTAAATTCTTATAATTTAACAAAGGCTCCCCCATACCCATAAAAACAATATTTGAAATTGGGCGGTTATAATAAAGTTTACTTTGAATATTAATTGTAGAGGCTTGATCAAAAATTTCATCTGGATTTAAATTTCTCATTCTTTTTAATTGAGAGGTAGCACAAAATTCACAATCTAAACTACAACCAACTTGACTTGAAATACAGGCAGTAGTTCTATTTTTGACAGGTATTAAAACAGATTCAACTAAAAGATTATCAAAAAGTGTTACTGCGTTTTTAATAGTCCCATCACTACTTTTTTGAATATTATCAATTTTAATATGATTAATTACAAAATCTTTTTTTAAAACTTCTCTGAGTTCGAGTGAAATATTAGTCATCTGATCAAAAGAAAAACAAGATTTATTCCAAAGCCAATTATAAACTTGATTCCCTCTAAAAGCAGGGTAATTATTAGATTCAAAAAAAGAACATAAATCTTTAAGACTTAAAGAACGTATGTCTTTTTTCATATTGTTTCTATATAATTAACATTGCATCGCCATATGAGTAAAAATTGTATTTTTCTTTTATAGCAACTTGATAAGCTTCTTTGATAAAATCATGTCCACCAAAAGCAGCAGCCATCATTAGTAATGTGGATTTAGGAGTGTGAAAGTTTGTAATCATTGAATCTGCCAAACTAAAATCATAAGGCGGAAAAATAAATTTATGAGTCCATCCAGAATATGGATTTAAAGTTTTAAAAGATGATACAGACGATTCTAATGCTCTCATTGAAGTAGTACCGACTGCACAAATTCTTTTTTTATTCTTTTTTGCTTTGTTAACAATATCACAAGCTTTTTGCTCGATAAAAAGCTCTTCTGAATCCATTTTATGTTTAGAAAGATCTTCTACTTCCACTGGATTAAAAGTACCTAAGCCTATGTGTAATGTTATTTCTGCTATATTAATTCCTTTTATTTCAAGTCTTTTCAAGAGATGTCTTGAGAAATGCATTCCAGCTGTAGGGGCGGCTACTGCACCTTCATGTTTTGCATATATTGTCTGGTATCTTTCTTTATCAAAATCTTCTTCCTCTCTTTCAATATATTTTGGCAAAGGAGTTTGACCTAACTTGAAAAGAGCTTGACGAAACTCTTCATATGATCCGTCGTATAAAAATCTTAATGTTCGTCCTCTTGATGTTGTGTTGTCAATTACTTCAGCAACTAAACTATCATCTTCACCAAAATATAGTTTATTTCCTATTCTAATTTTTCTAGCTGGATCTACTAAAACATCCCATAATCTTTGCTCAGCACTTAACTCTCTAAGTAGAAAAACCTCAATTCTTGCTCCAGTCTTTTCTTTATTACCCATTAGTCTTGCAGGGAAAACTTTAGTGTTATTAAAAACAAAAGCATCTCCATCACCAAAATAATTGACTACATCTTTGAAAGTTTTATGTTCTATGGTTTCTTTTTTTCTGTCTAACACCATCAATCTAGATTCGTCTCTATGATCTGCGGGATATTCAGTTAGTAATTTAGGCGGTAAATCAAAACTAAAATGGGATAATTTCATATATGTAAAAATTTAAAGGTGCAAATATACACTCCTGAAAGTAGCAAAGTCAAGTTTATTCGTATATAATTGTTTAGTAATCTGATATTTTAAAATTTAATTTACGTAATACATCCCAAAAAGAAGGAAAAGACTTAGTTATTACCATTGGATTAATAATTACTATTGGCTTAATAATAGCTAAAGGAGCAAAGGCCATTGCCATTCTGTGATCATCATATGTGTTTATCTTAACCAATGAATTAGAAATTATAGACTTTTTTAAGTGAAAACTTTCATTAGTTATTTCAACTTCAGCTCCCAATTTCTCTAATTCTGCTTTTAGAGCTATTAACCTGTCCGTTTCTTTAATTTTAAGAGTCTTAAGGCCAAATAGATCACAAGACAAACCAAGTCCAAAACAAGTCACAGCAATAGTTTGCGCTAGATCAGGATTATCATTAAGTTTTAAAACTAGATTTTTTGGTAAAACGAAATTTTTAATTTTTTTAATATTAATAATTTTATTTTTAAAAATAGTTTGAACTCCCAATTTATTGTAAATATCAATTATCTTTTTATCGCCTTGAATTGAGTCATAAAAATACGTTCCGATTTCTAAATTTGATTTACTAGACAAAGCAGTTATACTATAAAAATAAGATAACGAACTCCAATCTGATTCTACATTTTGGATGCTTTTTTTTTTACTAGAAAATGATTTTATGGATATCTTATTTTTTAAGAATGAAGTTTCTACACCAACTCTATTTAACAAAGATAAACTCATTTCAATATAGGGTCTTGATGTAACTTCACCTGTTAAATTAATGACTAAACCTTTTTCTAAAACAGGTGCTATAAGAATTAAGGAGGTGATATATTGACTACTAATATTAGCATTAAGAGACACATTGTTTTTAGTTAATTTTTTACCGTTTATCAGTAAAGGGGGGTAACCCTTTTTATCAAGATATTTCACATCAGCTCCTAATTCATTAAGAGAATCTACTAGGATTTTCATAGGTCTGTTGTGCATCCTTTGTGATCCTGAAATTTTATGAACTTTATTTTCTTGAATAGAATAATAAGCTGTTAAAAAACGCATTGCAGTGCCTGCGTGACCTACATCTACAATTTTAGAATCATTTAAGAGACTCTTCTCAAGAACTTTAGTGTCATCTGAATCTGAAAGATTAGCAATTTCTATATTATTTAAAAGGTGTTTTAAAATTAATAATCTATTAGATTCACTTTTAGAGCCAGAAATATTAAAGGAGTTATTAATTTCATTATTTGAATGCTCGACTAAAAAGCTCATTTCTTATTTTTAAGTTTTGGGTTATTTAAATGTCTTTTTTGATCTCTTTTGGTCTTTAAAATTAATTTATTTTTAAAAGCTTTTTCTAAATCACAATTTGTTTGATTAGCTATACAAAGCACTACGAATAAAACATCAGACAATTCTTCAGCCAAATTTTTATTTTTATCTGAATCTTTCTCAGATTGTTCTCCATATCTTCTTGAAATTATTCTAGCTACTTCTCCAACTTCCTCTGATAATTGAGCCATATTTGTAAGAGGGTCAAAATAACGAACTCCGTATTTTTTTATCCAAACATCCACTTCTTTTTGTATTTTTTTTAATCCCATATATATTATTTTTCTATTCCTTATTTTTTGAATCTATAAAAATTGTAACTGGACCATCATTTTCAATTTTAACTAGCATATCAGCTCCAAAAATACCAGCTTCTGGTTTTTTATTTATTTTATTTTCAATTGAAATTAAAAATTTATTATAAATATATTTTGCAAACTCACTTTTGGCAGCTTTTATGTAAGAAGGCCGATTTCCTTTTTTCGTTGAAGCATGGAGTGTAAATTGACTTATGATAATAATTTCTCCTCCTACGTCAATAATTGAATTATTCATTACTTTTTTTTGATTATCGAAAATTCTTAATTGAGATATTTTATTGGATATCCACTCAACATCATTTTCATCATCCTCATGCTCAATTCCTAACAAAACTACCATACCATTACTAATTGAAGAAACAACTAAATTTTCGACTTCAACACTAGCATTTTTAACTCTTTGAATAATTACTCTCATTAATTCCAAAAATCAGTTCTATAGTTTTTATCCTCATTCTTCAACATACTTAAATAGCTTTTGTATCTAGATTTAGAAATAAGTCCATTTTCCAATGCAATCTTAACGGCACAATTGGGTTCGTTTTCATGTAAGCAATTATTGAACTTACAGTCTTCTCTCAAAGGGATAAACTCATTGAAGTAATTTCCTAGCTCTCTTTTTTCAATATCAATTAACCCAAAACCTTTAATTCCAGGGCTATCAATAATTTTTGCTCCAAAGCCTAGACTAAACATTTCAGCAAAAGTAGTTGTATGTTGACCTTGCTCATTTTGTTCTGAAACTTTTGCGGTTTTTAGATTTAATTTTGGATCTAAAAGGTTTACTAGACTAGATTTTCCAACTCCACTATGACCTGTGAATATGGATATTTTATTTTTCATTATTTTTTTTACATTACCTATATTGATTTCTTTTAAAACTGAAATATCAAGACATTCATATCCTATTTTTTGATATATATTTCTTAAATAATCTACGTGTTCTGAGTCGCTTTTTGAATATGCATCTATTTTATTAAACAATATGATAGATTCTATTCCAAAAGATTTAGTTGCGACTAAAATTCTATCAATAAAGATTGAAGAAGTGGTGGGGTTATTTGGTGTGACAAATAAAAAACAACAATCAATATTGGAAGCAATAATATGTGTGAGTTTTGACAAATTAACTGATTTCCTAATTATATAATTTTTTCTTTTTTCAATTTCATAAATTATTCCAGAACATTCCTCTTCATCTAAAATTTCAAAATTAACATTGTCGCCAACTGCAATTGGGTTAGTACTCTTGATTCCAAGAGACCTGAACTTACCCTTTATATTACATTTATAAATCTCATTTTTATCAGTATGAACTAAGTAAAAATTTCCATTAGATTTATAAACAGTTCCTTTCATTATTTAACTATTAACAACTTTTTCTTGATGATTAATCGATTCTTGATGAATTGCTTTAAACATTCTTAAAATAAACTCTTCGCTCAATCCTTTTTCTTCCCCATCCAATATCATTTTTCCTAAAATCTCATTCCATCTTTTTGTTTGAAGAACCGCAACATTTTTTTTCTTTTTAAGGTTTCCAATTTTAATAGCAATTTTCATTCTCTTCCCTAATGTGTCTAACAAACCATGATCTATAAAGTCAATTTGAGTTCTTAGGGTGTTAATAGCATTTTTATAGTCAACTTCCTCTGTTGTAACTTTTCTCGTTTTTAAATCTGACATCATTTTCACAAGAGCTTTAGGAGTGATTTGTTGAGCTGCATCACTCCAAGCCTTATCAGGATCAATATGAGTCTCAACCATAAGACCATCAAAATTTAAATCAAGAGCGGTTTGAGAAATATCTTGTAAGATATCTCTTCTTCCAGCTATATGAGATGGGTCACAAATCAATGGTAAATCAGGAAATCTATTTTGTAATTCAATTGGCAATTGCCACTCAGGGTTATTTCTATATTTTGTTTTTTCATATGTTGAAAATCCTCTGTGAATAACTCCTAATTTTTTGATATTAGCGCTATACAATCTTTCTATTCCACCTAGCCATAAAGATAAATCTGGATTTACTGGATTTTTTACTAAAACAATTTTTTCTGTGCCCTCCAACGCATCCGCAATTTCTTGAACAATAAATGGGCTTACTGTAGACCTTGCTCCTATCCATAAAATATCTACATTATGTTCTAATGCAAGTTTTACGTGATTTGCATTCGCTACTTCAGTAGCAGTTAAAAGTCCTGTTTCAACTTTCACCTTTTCTAACCATTTTAATCCTATTGCTCCCACCCCTTCAAACATTCCAGGTCTTGTTCTTGGCTTCCATATTCCTGCTCTATAAACAGAAACATCTGTATCTTTCAAATCATGTGCTATTTTCAATACTTGATTTTCAGTTTCAGCGCTACATGGGCCAGCAATTACTAAGGGATGATTTAGTTTAAACTCATCTAGCCAACTTCTCATTTCTTTTTTATTTTTCATTTTCAACTTTTGTATTAGTTAGTATTTCTTTAATTCTATTTGTATTATTTAAAATTGAGTGTAAACTAGAGCGATTATTATCTTCAATTATTTGCTTCAGATTGTTTAAATTCAATATATATTCTTCAATAGCTAAAACTAAATTTTTTTTGTTCTGTAAAAAAATTGGAGTCCACGTTTCAGGTGAGCTTTTAGCTAAACGTACTGTAGATTCAAATCCACTGCCTGCTAAATTAAAAATATTTTTTTCGTTTTTTTCTTTTTCAATTACGGTTTTACCAAGCATAAAGGAACTTATATGAGACAAATGTGAGACATAAGCTACATGGATATCGTGAGATTTTGAATCCATATATAAAATATCCATATTCAATAATTGAAATATTTTTAAAGCTTTTCTAGAGATTTTTTTAGAAGTTTTGTCAATTTCACATATAATATTTGTTTTATTAAAATAAAGGCCTTTTACAGCTGCATTAGGTCCTGAAAGTTCAGTTCCTGCCATTGGATGAACTGCTAAAAAATTCTTTCTTTTTGGGTGGTCTAATAACTCTTTACAAATAAGTTCTTTTGTAGAACCAACGTCGAAAACTAAAGTTTCTTTGTTAACAAAATTTAAAATTTTGGGTATAATTATTAATGATATATCTACCGGAACAGAAACAAGTACTACATCGGCAATTGATATATCTTCTAGTTCAATTAATTCATCAATTAATTCCAATTCTAAAGCATGTTTTTCATTTTTTTTAGAGATATCCAAGCCATAAATCTTAGATTTTGGATAAATACATCTAAAATCTAATGCAAAAGAACCTCCCATTAAACCCAAACCTACTACAGCTAATTTCATTTTTCAAATCTTTTTATTGCTTTAATAATTTTCTTTTCATTAATGCATAATGAAAATCTAACATATCCTTCTCCGTTGCTTCCAAAAATTGTTCCTGGTGCTATAAAAACATTTTTCTGTTCAAGGATATTATTTATAAATTTTTCTGAGCTTTCTATTCCTTTGGGAAGTTTAGCCCATACAAATAAGCCAGCGGAATCTTTGTCAAACTCACATTTTAATATTGAAGCAAGTTCCCAAATTAATTCTCTTCTTTTCATGTATATTACATTTAAACTATCAAACCATTTTTGATTTAAATTAAGTGCCTGAATAGCTCCTTTTTGAATTCCATAAAACATTCCAGAATCCATATTACTTTTTACTTTTAAAACTTTTGAAATATTTTTATCTGAGCCAATCAACATTCCTACTCTCCATCCAGACAGATTGAATGACTTACTAAAAGAGTTTAATTCCATACAGTTTTTTTTAGACTCTTTGATTGATAATAAGCTAATAAAATCATTATTTAAAATAAAACTATAAGGATTATCATTAATTAATAAAATACTGTGTTTTTGAGTAAAATCCACCAATTCACTCAACTGACTTAAACTTGCACAGGAGCCCGTGGGCATGTGAGGATAGTTAATCCACATGATTTTTACTTTTGATAAATCTCTTTTTTCTAATTCAATCAAATTAGGGAACCAATTATTTTCTTTAAATAAATCATAAAAAACAGGTTTAGCTTCAACTAATTTGGTAACTGATAAATAAGTTGGATAACCAGGGTTTGGAATTAACACTTCATCCCCAGGATTTAAAAATGCTAGTGAGATATGCATAATTCCCTCTTTCGAGCCCATTAATGGTAACACTTCATTAACTGGATTAGATTGGACTTTGAAAAATTTTAAATAAAAATCAGATATTGCTTTTCTTAATTCAAAAATTCCTTGATAACTCTGATATTTATGAGCTGTTTGATCTGTTAAACTATTTTTTAACACTTCAATTACCGATTTAGATGGAAATAAATCTGGGCTTCCGATTGCCATATTAATAACAGGCTCTCCCGACTTAATCAAATCATCTACCTCTCTCAATTTTTTTGAGAAATAATATTCTTTTACTGTCTTAAGTCTGTTAGATTCTTTAATCATTTATATTATTTTGATAAACTCCTAAAAGTTTTAGAGATTCAGATTTTTCATCAATTAATTTTAAAGCATTTTTAAGATTGTCATATAAATCAAATGTTATATCAACAAAAAATGAGTATTTCCAAGGAATTTCAATAATTGGTAAAGATTGAATCTTTGTTAAATTCAAACTACATTGATTAAAAATATTTAAAATAAGGGCTAAACTACCGGTCTTATGACTCAATGAAAATTTTAAAGATGCTTTATTGTTTATTGAATTACCTTCAAAATCACTTTTTGAAATAATAACAAATCTTGTTTCATTATTTTTAATAGTCTGAATATTTTCTTTTAAAATTTCTAAACCATACATTTTAGAAGCTTGAATACTAGCTATAGCACCCATTTTTTTAATATTATCTCTTTTGATTGTGTATGCCACATGAGCAGTATCCTTATCCTCAACTAATGTTATTTTAGGATGATTTTTGAAAAATTTTTTACATTGTAAAAGAGCCATCGGATGAGACGCTACGGTGTCTAAATCTTGTATTTTTGATCCTGGAATTGCCATTAACTGATGATTAATATTTATATAATATTCTCCAATAATTTTTAAATTTAAATCATCTATTAAAGCATAATTAGGAATAATTGAACCAGCTATTGAATTCTCTATAGCCATCACTCCAAATTCACATTTATTATTTGCAACTGAACTTGCCAATTCATTAAATGATAAAAACTCGGCTAATTCTATTTCTGTTTCAAAATATTCTAAAGCCACTTGATGGTGGTAAGATCCTTTAATTCCCTGTATTGCTACTTTATTCATTTTATTAAAAAAAAAAAGTCCTGAAAAATCAGGACTTTAAATTATATATTTTGAAAATATCTTATTTAAGTGAAAGTCCTTGTTCATCTCCAAAATAGAAGAAGAAATAAAGGTTTTCAAAATAATAAGATATATAAATGTTAATCATAACATTGTAAATGTAATATTAGTTATTGAAAAAACAAAAAAACGAAATAAAAAAATTTTATAATTAGGCTTCTGTAGCTTGTTTATTGTCTTTAAAAATCTCTTTGAGTAAATCTATTAATTGGTCAAACTCAATTAAAAATGCATCATGACCATGAACAGACTTGATGATTTTATAAAACACATTATTCTTTAATTTACACAGTTTATAAAATGTATCTCTATTTTGAAAATCCGTAAAAAACAAATCAGAATTAACAGAAACAATATATATATTTCCTTTAATTTTTGAGGCAATTTCTGTAAACTCCTTACCAGTATCTCTAGTTATATCGGCTGTAGAAAGTAAATGATTCATTAGTTTATAAGAGCCTAATTGAAATCTTTTTTGCAATTTATTACCATGATGTAAAAGCCAACTTTCTACATTAAATATTTTTAAATCGTCATTCAAAGATCTGTTAAATTTTTTCGAAAAAGATTCTGGTGATCGATAGCAGAGCATTGAATGAATTCTTGCGTCATGAACAGGGTTAGATGAATTATTTAATATTTGACTTTGAAGCATTGTATTGGCTATAATCCAGTCAGAGGACTTCCAGTCACCAGCAACTGGAATTATATTTTGAGAAATATTTGGAGATATTACCGCCATTTCCCAAGTTAAACTTGCGCCAATAGAACCTCCAATTATTGCAAATAAAGATTCTATTTTTAATTTATTTAAACCTATTAAAAAAATTTTAGCAATGTCTTTAAGTATTAAGTCTTTATAATTTTCAATTAATTTTCCGCCATATCCATTTCCAGGAAAATTGAAAGATAAAATAGAATATTTTTCAGTATCTATTAGTTTTTCTTTTCCAATTATAGGATTCCACCATCCATTTTTTCCGGTAACAGTAGAATTACCGGTTAAAGCATGATTCACTAAAACTATAGGCGCCTTTCCAATTGGTAATCCAAAGACTTCATAAGTAAGCTCAATATGAAAATTAGTTCCATTAAAAGAAATGAAGTTTTCAATATCAATCTTATTTAAATTCATAATTACAATAATACTCTAGCTTTTAATTTTAGAAAAGGCTATTTCAAGATCATTTTTTAAATCTTCAATATCTTCTAGCCCAATGGAAAGCCTTATAAGGTCACTAGTCACTCCAGTTAAAGCCTGATCTTCGTTAGAAAGTTGTTGATGAGTTGTACTAGCTGGATGAATAATTAAAGATTTTGTGTCGCCAATATTGGCTAAAAGAGAAAAAACAGTTGTATTATCAGCAATAGTTTTTGCCGATTCAAAACCTCCTTTAACACCAAAAGTAATTAAACCACTTTGACCTTTAGGTAAATATTTTTTAGACAATAAATTGAAATTACTTGATGACAAACCAGGATAATTAACCCAATTCACCTCTTTTCTGTTCTCCAACCATTTTGCTAAACACAAAGCATTTTCACTATGTTTTTTCATTCTTATGTCCAATGTTTCCAAACCTTGAATTATTTGAAATGCATTAAAAGGACTTAATGCTCCTCCCAAATCTCTTAAACCTTCAATTCTTACCTTGGCTATAAATGCTGCTGGACCTAAAGCATCATGATAAACCAGTCCATGATAACCAGGTGAGGGATTAGTAAATTCAGGAAATTTTCCGCTGGACCAATCAAAAGTTCCGGCATCTATTATTGCTCCTCCTAAAGCGGTTCCATTACCATTAATGTATTTTGTTAAAGAATGTATAACAATATTTGCACCATGCTCTATTGGATTTAATAATGCAGGTGTTGCAACAGTATTATCAACAATTAATGGAACTTTTAGAGATTTTGCATGTTTTGAAATGATTTTTAAATCTAGTACATCTAATTTTGGGTTCCCTAAGGATTCTACAAAAAATACTTTAGTATTTTCTTTGATTTCTTTTTTAAAATTTTCAGGATCTGAAGAATCTACAAAAGTTGTAGTAATACCAAATCTGGGTAATGTTACATTTAATAAATTAAATGTTCCGCCATACAAACTACTTGAAGCAATTATATGATCTCCTGACTTTAACATAACCAATAAAGCTGTAGAGATAGCAGCTGTTCCCGATGCAGTTACAACTGAAGCTATCCCACCCTCAACAGATGCTAATCTTTTTTCTAAAACATCATTGGTTGGATTATTTAATCTTGTGTAAATATATCCTGGTTCTGAAAGAGCAAATAAATTTGCTGCATGTTCGGAATCATTAAAAACATAAGATGTTGATTGATAAATTGGAACGGCTCTTGTTCCTTGTGTTAAGCTCGTATCATGACCAGCATGTAAAGCTTTGGTAGGTAATTTTTGATCACTCATAGTTATAAATATAATTTTTTAATTAATCTATAATTAGAGGAGATTTGACAAATAATGGTGAAAAATGTCTGCTTTAGCATTTTTTTAAAGAGGTTGCAATCAGTCAAATCGGTCCTCAAACAATAAATTATAAATCTAAGTTAAAGGTTTTTTGTTAAAAAAAAACAATAATTATCTAAAATTGACAGACATGCCTGCAGATAAAGTATTGTACTCTTGAAAAGTAAAGTCGACAAAAGCGCTAAAAATTAAAAATTTGAATTTTGCTCCTAGTGTCGTTTGAAAACCAGAAGCATTGAAATCCATATCGATGGGGTCTTTTAAAGATCTAGTCACTGGAATATTAGATTGAGTTTGGTACTCCAAATCATATTGGCCAAGCATTTTAAAAGAAGAGGTTCCTCCACTTAAACCAAATCCTCCATAAAAATTAACTACTAAAACATCTAAAGAAGCCAACAGTAATAAATTATAATTATTTAAACTAAATTGAGCTACTTGATTACTGCCCTCTAAAGAACTAAAGGATTGAATATCGTAATCTATTTTCATTTTAGAAAAAGAAGCAAATGCCGAAACGTTAAAAGGAAACTTGTCAATAGGTCCAAAGTACTGTAATAAATTATGTTTAATTCCAATTCCTTTCAAAGACATGTCTACTCCTTTTCTATGGTATTCTGGGCTATACCTAATTATTATTTCTGTATCTAAAGGAATGCCAACTCCCAATTGCAGGACTGGAGCAGGAACAGCCCCAAATGGCAGTCGACTTTTAATACCCTTTGGAGCTTTTATAGTTGTATTTAGTTCTGGGTAAATTCCCTGAGGCGGTATAGTTATTAATAAATCTTCTTGTCTATTTTCACCAACAATTGTTGGTAGATTAGCGGCATCGGTTGTTATATAATCTAAATCATTAATAGAATATGTTTGATCAGCTGAGGGAACAAATGAGGCATTAAACTTAAGACTCAAATCCACCCCTAATTTCTTATGGACTTTGGCTGAATTGAACCAACCACCATTTGAGCTATAAATAGCTCCTTTCATAATTGGATTCATGTATCCTTGAAATATTTTTTTCGAATCACTTTCTACCGCCAACAAAATGGATTCAAATCCTGACTGAGAATAAATTACAAAAGGAAAAAGAAAAGAAATAATTAAAGAATAAAACTTCAAGCTATAAATTTTAATTAAAGTTAATGCCTTTAGTTTTAAAAACTGATTTTTACCTCAATCTAGCCCTGCCACCTCCGCCTCTGGAAGAAGAGTTTAAAGCGGTTAAATCATATTTAACTCTAAAAACAGCATATCTAGGTTGAATAATATAAGACCTAGTTTGGCTGTAAAGTTGATTAAAACTATCTCTATTAATCGAAGTGTCATTAAAAAGGTTGGTAACTCCAATACCAAATTCCCATTTTGAACCATCTTTATTATAAGCTAAATCTGCTTCTAGAAATTTGTATTCATTTAGAGTTACATCCTGGTTTCTATAATAATTATATGAATATTCAGCCGTAAACACAAAACCATTTCCAAAATAAGCATCTAGTTCTACAAAAGGTGAATCTGTGTAGAAATAATTAACATTATCTCCCAATTCATACTTTCTTTTATTGTAACTGTATCCAATTTCTATGTTTGGTTTGTCTCTAAAATTAGTTGCTAATGAAGCTCTGTAGGACTGGGTAAAATTGACGGATTTTAAAGAATTTCCATTTACTACATTATTAAAGTCACTGTAGTTAAAATTCATGTTAAATCCAGCCTTGAAATTTTTAAATCTTTTATCGATTCTACCAGATGCACTGTAAGATTCTCGTGGTATATTGGAATTTTCGGCTGATCTAACACTGTTTATCCCACTAATTAAAGTTTTATTTTGTATCGAATTACTTCTTTCAGAATAATTTAATCTGGCAAAAATATTGGTAAAAGTAAAAATATTGATGCTTTGATAATTGAGACTATAATTATATACTTTGGCAGCCTCTAGACTTGGGTTTCCTTGAAAAAATGAATTATAATTATTAAATATATATCCCTTTGCTAAATTATTAACGTCCGTAAATTGAGTAGTCGCTCTATAATTAAATCTTAAACTTTCTGCATCTTTAAATTTCATAAAAATTCTCATATTAGGCCTTATGTCTGAATAAGAATTTGACACTGTATTGTTTAACTGTAGGCTATTTGTTTTATAAGAATGAATGGTGAAACCAGGATCAAAAGTAAAAATTCCAGTAATAAATCTGTATCTAAAAGAAAGGTAAGTATCTGTAAAATTAAAGTCGACATCATTTACTAATAAATCTTGATCAAATTTATTTTGAGAATTATTATCTAAAATTTGAAAAATATTTGAAGTAAATTTTTGACCAACATCTGTAATTCCAAGACTCAAATTTATATTTGATTTAGGAGTTAATATATAATAATAATCTAATTTGCCTTCAATTTTATCAGTTTGAGTATCTCTGAACTGATTGATGTTAAAACTTGATTGATTAGTGTCAAGTGGTAGAATATTTCTAAATGGTTGAATTTCTTTTATTGCCTGATAAAAAGGATCTTCATTTTGAGATAGATGTTGAGCTTCAAAAGAAAAAATATGGTTCTCATTTAAAGTATAATAAGCTTTTAATTCTTGATTTATTGAACTAGGTTCTTGACTTTTTAAAATAGCTATATTCTCTGTCTCTAAACTTACAGAACCTCGGTTATTTGAACTTGATACCAAATCAGTATTTTCAAAATTACTTGCAGATCTTATAAGTAAATTGTACTCCGTTTGAAGCCTATCATTAGGTTTAAATTCTGTAGAAAATTTGTAAATCTGTTGATCATTTTCTTGAACAACGTAATCTGAAGTCTTCTGAACGGCATTAGATGCTGTGTAAACTCTATCCACTTTTTCTTCCAAAATATTTTGAGTTTTAGCTATTATGGCGAAACCACTTAATTCCCATTTTTCGTTTGGAGAATGACTAAAGTTATAGGCACCAAGTTTAGCATCAATAGATTTGGCTCTGTTATTTTGAAGATTACCAATTCCGGCGCCATCAGAGGAAATATTTATGGAAGTCCCTGTTTGAGCATTTAAATTATTAAACCCTCCACTAAATCTGTAAAAATCTCTTCTTGACAAAACAGGATCTCCAATATTATTACTATTTCCAAATAAACTCATGCTAAGATCTTTAGCGTAATAGAATATCTTTGGAGCAGCTAAAAATGTATCGTCATTTCCAACACCACCAAGAATCTCTCCAAACCAGAATTTATCTTTTCCACTTTTCAAACTAATATTAATAGCTATGTTATCCTCGTTGTTAGTTACATTTCTTAACTGACCCACTTCGGTAAAATTCCTCAAAACTTCGACTTTTCCAACAGCATTAGCAGGCAGGTTTTGGGTAGCAAGTTTTGAATCACCATCAAAAAAATCTTTTCCTTCTACTGTAATTTTAGTGATTTCTTTTCCTTCAACTTCAATAGTTCCATCGTCATTTACTTCAATACCGGGAAGATTTTTAAGTACATCTCCTAATTTTTTTTCAGTACCTGTATTAAATGAATCCGCATTATATACTATGGTATCTCCTTTAATTGTAACAGGCATTTCATAGACAATCTCAACCTCATCCAAAGCTTCTGCTTGCTCCTCTAAAATAAAGTTTTTCTCAAAGTCTTCACTTAAATTTAAATCTATTTCTATTTGTTGAAATCCAATAAAAGAAATTTTTATTTGATAATCTGTATTTTTCTTTAGTGAAACTCTATAAAAACCAGTATCACTTGATATTCCAAAACCATCCAAAATTTTAGTTTCTTTTTCTATGGCGATAACATTTGCTCCCATAATTGTATTACCCATTGAATCGGTAATTGTACCTTCAAATCTAACTTGGGAATAAACAATAGAGTTAAATAAAAGTAAAGTAATTAGTAATGTTTTTTTCATTTAATTAAAAAAATGTTGTTAATAAAAATTGTTTTTTAAAAAAGTTTAATTAGAAATTCTTGTAGACCCCCTTGAACTTCCCCCTCTTCTTCCTCTGTACATGTTACTCATTTCTTCTGCTTTATCTTTAGCGATTTGTTCAAACTCTAGGCTAGTAACTTCTTTGCCCTTAGATGGAGCCTTTACCTTAACTTTCTCTTTTGGATTAATAATCACTTTAGTACAAAGCATAGTAGTTCTGTCGTCATTTACTTCCAAAATAAGACCAGGCAAACCTCCATACATTGAGGGACCAGTTGAAACAGGTATTTCAGGCGTAAACCAAGCGGACATAACTACGTCACGCATTTTCATTTCTGGTGGCTCAGGTGGAGCTCCGCCGCCTCTTTGTCTATTACCAAAATTAAAAGCTCTTTCTTCTACTTGCTTAGTTATAGTTGCTTTATAAGCGTTATAAATTCCAATTTTTTTAGTTTCTCCTGTTAAAACCCATTTACTTGGAGCTATACTGTCTTTAACTAAAAAAACTTTTCCAAATAATTCTTTTTTATTGATGTATGTTTTTGATTGAAGATCTTTATAAATAGATCCTCCCTCAGGACCTGTAACAAATTGCATCCAGTTAAATCCACCACCTTGTCCATTAGGATCCAGTCTTTCTTCTTCTTTAAAGAAGGAGGCATTACTATTAAAATCTAATATGTAGTTTTTTTCTGTGGCTGTTTTCATTCTTCCTTTAATGGCAGCTTGTCTGTCAGGTGGCATGTTTTTCATGAAATCCATATTTACATTAACCTTGGACATGTAATAAGCCTTGCCTTGGAAATCTTGAGTATACCCATTCAATCCCAAAAAAATTATAATAATTAGTATTTTTTTCATAGTTATATATTTTGTTACAAAGCGCAATTCTAATGATTTATTACTAAATAGACAATTTGAATGCAATAAAGTTTAATAAGTATGAATTTTTTAAAATTTATATTTTAAATTAGTTGGATTGTTAAAAATTATAAATATTAATTAATATGCACATAGGAATTGCAGGTAATATAGGGGCTGGAAAAACATCATTAACAAAATTGCTGGCGAAACACTTCAAGTTCGAGGGACATTATGAAGACGTTTTAAAAAATCCTTATTTAGACGATTTCTATGAACAAATGGAAAGATGGTCCTTTAATCTTCAAATCTATTTTTTAAATAGTCGATTTCGTCAAATAAGAGATTTTGAAAAAAGTGGGAAAAAAATTATTCAAGACAGAACAATTTACGAAGATGCCTATATTTTTGCTCCCAATCTTAAGGCCATGGGCTTAATGACCAATAGAGATTTTGATAATTATAAATCTATTTTTGATTTAATGGAATCTTATGTTAAAGGTCCTGATCTTTTAGTCTACTTAAGAAGTGGAATCCCAAATTTAGTGGATCAAATTCATAAAAGAGGAAGAGATTATGAAAACTCCATCAGTATTGAATATTTAAGCAGGTTAAATGAAAGATATGAAGCATGGATTGAAACCTACGATAAAGGAAAGCTACTTATTATTGATGTAGATGGATTAGATTTCGTAACAAACAAGGCAGATCTAAATTATATTATTGAAAAAATTGATAAAGAAATCTAATAATTTATTAATTTTCTTGATTAACTGTTGAAGTTGGTATTTTTAAAATTTCTCCCTCAATTTTTAACTCATCTAATTTATCCATTATTTCATCTTTAGAACCTTCATAAACTTTAGTAGTTTCAGTTGCAACTCCATTCTCTACTTTACTTGAAATAATCTTTAAAGTTGCATTTGTATTGGTCTCATCAAAATTAACAGAAATTTCCTGATTAACTTGAGTGTCAATTGAATTCACCACTTGTGAAGATTCTATAGAATGTCCACCTAATATCGGAGCAATTACAAGTCCAATTAAACAAGTTAGTTTGATTAAAATATTCATTGATGGTCCTGAGGTATCTTTAAAAGGATCTCCAACAGTATCACCTGTTACGGCTGCTTTATGAGCTTCCGAACCTTTATAGGTCATTTCTCCATTAATTTCTACACCTGCTTCAAATGATTTCTTTGCATTATCCCATGCACCACCTGCATTATTTTGAAAAATTGCCCAAAGTACTCCACTCACTGTTACTCCAGCCATATATCCTCCTAGCATTTCAGCAATTGCTAAATTATCCATTCCAAAAATCATTGGAACAAAAGCTATTACTAATGGAAAACCTATTGTTAAAACTCCAGGAAGAACCATTTCTTTTAGAGAAGCTTGTGTTGAAATCGCTACACATTTATCGTATTCTGGCTTACCAGTTCCCTCCATAATTCCAGGGATTTCTTTAAATTGTCTCCTTACTTCTTCAACCATTTCCATAGCTGCTTTTCCCACAGCATTCATAGCTAATGCTGAAAATACAACAGGAACCATTCCACCAACAAATAACATAGCCAACACAGGGGCTTTAAAAATATTTATACCATCAATACCAGTAAAAGTGACATAAGCTGCAAAAAGAGCTAATGAAGTCAAAGCTGCAGAAGCTATAGCAAAACCTTTACCTGTTGCTGCAGTTGTATTACCTACTGAATCTAAAATATCAGTTCTTTCTCTTACAATAGGTTCTTGTTCACTCATTTCAGCAATTCCTCCTGCATTATCAGAAATTGGTCCAAAAGCATCAATAGCTAGTTGCATGGCCGTAGTAGCCATCATCGCAGAAGCAGCCAAGGCAACTCCATAAAAACCTGCAAAGAAATAAGAAGCCCAAATTGCACCTGCAAATAATAAAACAGATGGAAATGTGGAAATCATACCAGTTGCTAATCCTGCAATAATATTAGTTCCTGCTCCAGTACTAGATTGTTGTACAATTTTTAAAATTGGTTTTTTACCAAGTCCCGTATAATATTCAGTAACTGATGAAATAACAGCACCTACTACTAAGCCAACTAATGTTGCAAAAAATACACTCATTGAAGATATATCTTTCAATCCTTCTCCAAAAAATTCCATTTTCATAGTTTCAGGAAGCATCCAGTCACATAATACATAACATGCAACAGCGACCAGAAATATAGAAGTCCAATTTCCAATATTTAAAGCTCTCATAACCTCATCTTCCTTTGCACTATTATTTTTTATATTAACAAGCATCGTTCCAATTATAGAAATAATGATTCCTACGCCAGCTATAAAAACTGGTAATAGTATTGGACCTATTCCTCCAAATGCATCATCTATACTTCCTCCCATATCTTTAATTACATAATTTCCTAAAACCATTGAGGCTAAAACGGTAGCAACGTAGGAACCAAATAAATCTGCTCCCATTCCTGCAACATCTCCAACATTATCTCCAACATTATCGGCAATAGTAGCTGGATTTCTAGGATCATCCTCAGGAATTCCTGCTTCCACTTTTCCTACTAAATCTGCTCCTACATCAGCAGCTTTTGTATATATACCTCCGCCTACTCTTGCAAATAATGCAATTGATTCAGCTCCAAGAGAAAATCCTGCTAAAGTTTCTAAAACAATTGTCATGTCTTCAGAAGATGTCCAAACACCACCCATAAAAACTTTATAGAATATGATAAAAAAAGCAGTCAAACCAAGTACAGCTAAACCAGCTACACCCAATCCCATTACAGTTCCTCCTCCAAAGGAAATTTTTAATGCATTTGGAAGACTAGTTCTAGCTGCTTGCGTAGTTCTAACATTTGTCTTTGTAGCAATTTTCATTCCCATATTTCCAGCCCAAGCTGAAAATAATGCTCCAAAAATGAAAGCCACAACTATTAATATGTGGGTTGTTGGAACTATTACAGAAACTGCTGCTAATGCTAAACTTACAACAACAACAAATATGGATAATAATTTATATTCTGCATTTAAAAAAGCCAAAGCGCCCTCATAAATATAATCAGAAATTTCTTTCATTTTACCATCTCCGGCATCTTGCTTCATAACCCAAGATTTTTTATAAGTCATGTAAGCAAGTCCTAGTAAGGCAAGTGCTATTGGTAAAAAAATTATTGTAGTTTCCATGCGTTTGTATTTTTTATATTTTTTTAATCGGATGCAAAAATAGACAAATAGGTTTAAATAAAAAACCTCTTTATTGTAGAGTTATTTATTTAAGATTTATAAAGTACTTTTTTAACTGATTTAATAACGTCTTTACTATTAGGAATCCATTCCGCTAATAAAACAGGAGAATAAGGCGCGGGAGTATCTGCTGTATTAATTTTTTCAATTGGAGCGTCTAAATAATCAAATATTTGATTTTGAACTTGATAGGTAATTTCTGTTGAAATATTTCCAAATGGCCATGACTCCTCTAATATTACTAGTCTGTTGGTTTTTTTAACAGACTCAATAATAGTATTCATGTCTAGTGGCCTAATAGTTCTAAGATCAATAAGTTCAGCTTCTATTCCCTCCTTTTTTAATTCTTCTATAGCAATTATTGCTTCTTTCATGATTTTTCCAAATGACACTATAGTTACGTCTTTTCCAGGTATTTTAACCTCTGCTTTTCCAATAGGAATCAAATACTCTTCTTCTGGAACTTCACCCTTATCACCATACATCTGTTCAGATTCCATAAATATTACAGGATCGTTATCTCTAATTGCAGATTTTAATAAACCTTTAGCATCATATGGGTTAGATGGTACTATTACTTTTAATCCAGGACAATTTGCATACCAGCTTTCGAAAGCTTGAGAATGAGTGGCAGCTAATTGACCGGCAGATCCAGTTGGCCCTCTAAATACTATGGGGCAAGGAAACTGGCCTCCAGACATTTGTCTAATCTTGGCGGCGTTATTTATGATTTGATCAATTCCAACTAAAGCAAAATTAAATGTCATAAACTCAATAATTGGTCTATTTCCAGTCATGGTAGAACCAACTCCAATTCCACTAAAGCCTAACTCAGAAATTGGAGTGTCAATTACTCTTTTTTCACCAAATTCATCTAACATACCTTTTGAAGCTTTGTAAGCACCATTGTATTCCGCTACTTCCTCTCCCATTAAATAAATTGTTTGATCCAATCTCATTTCTTCTGACATCGCCTCACATATTGCTTCTCTAAATTGAATAATTCTCATAAAAGTATTTTAGAAATAATTTTCTTTGCAAAAATATTAAATAATTTAGACTTACAATTTTTTTTTAATTTAAAAAAAGCTATGCACGCATAGTATTTTCTTAATATTTATTTATATTTGTAATTCAATTATATTAAATATTTATATGAAGATTCTAGTTTGTATAAGTCATGTTCCTGATACTACATCAAAAATTAATTTTTCTGATGACAACAAGGTGTTTGATAATCAAGGAGTTCAGTTTGTAATCAATCCTAATGATGAGTTTGGATTAACAAGAGCTATGTGGTTTAAAGAAAAGCAAAATGCTACAGTGGACGTAATAAACGTTGGTAAATCTAATACAGAATCTACTTTAAGAAAAGCATTAGCAATTGGTGCTGACAAAGCAATTAGAATTGATTCCGATCCTATTGATGGTTTTTTTGTTGCAAAACAAATTGTAGATTATGTGTCTTCTAATCCTTATGATTTGATTATTGCCGGAAGAGAATCTATAGATTATAATGGAGGAATGGTTCCAGGGCTAATCGCTGGTATGATAAAAATGAATTTTGTTACTAATTGTACAAATTTGGAAATTGAAAACAGTTCTGCCACAATAGAGAGAGAAATTGATGGTGGTAAAGAAATTTTAACATGTGATCTTCCGCTCATAATAGGAGGTCAAAAAGGTTTGGTTGAAGAAAGTGATTTAAGAATTCCCAATATGCGTGGAATTATGCAAGCAAGACAAAAACCATTTGAGGTCATAGCATGTACTAATTCTGATTCAAAAACTAAATCTATAAGGTTTTACAAACCTGCTCCAAGGGAAGAAGTCAAACTTGTTTCACCAGATAACTTAGATCAATTAATTGATATGCTTCATAATGAAGCTAAAGTTTTATAAACATAAATTATGTCAGTACTAGCTTACGTAGAATCTTCAAAAGGAAAAATAAGAAAAAATGCCTTTGAAATAGTTTCATATTCAAGTGCATTAGCAAAAAAACTAGGTTCAGAGTTAATTGTTCTTACTATCAACACGGAAGATAGTAGTGAGTTAAATAAATTTGGTGCAACCAAAATAATAAAGGTTTCTAGCCCTGATTTAGATAATTTTGATGCACATCTGATTAGCAATGTAATTTCTCAGGTTGCCAAAAGCACGAAATCAAATCACCTGGTAGTTAGCAGTAGTGTGAATTCAAGATATATGGCTCCTTTATTAGCTGTCGAATTAGATGCTGGATATCTCAGTAATGTAGTGGAGCTTCCTAGCGAGTTAAACCCTTTCACAATTAAAAGAACTTCCTTTACAAACAAAGCATTTTGTGATGCTACTATTGACTCTGATATTAAAATTATTGGATTATCAAGTAATGCGTTTGGAATCATAGAGAACCAGACTAATAGTTCTGAAGAAGAATTTAGCGTTACTTTATTAGATAAAAAAATCACTTTAAAATCAACAGAAAAAGTTTCAGGAAAAATTTCAATTGCTGATGCGGACATAGTTATTTCAGGAGGAAGAGGTTTGAAAGGTCCTGAAAACTGGCACCTTATTGAAGATTTAGCTGAAACACTGAGTGCAGCTACTGCATGCTCAAAACCAGTTTCAGATATGGGCTGGAGACCTCACAGTGAACATGTTGGTCAAACTGGAAAACCAGTTGCTACAAATCTTTATATCGCAATTGGAGTTTCTGGCGCCATTCAACATTTAGCAGGAATTAATGCTTCAAAAGTGAAAGTAGTAATTAATAATGATCCTGAAGCTCCTTTTTTCAAAGCAGCTGACTATGGAGTGGTTGGAGATGCATTTGATGTAGTTCCAAGATTAAACGAAAAATTGAAAGCGTTTAAAGCACAAAACTCTTAATTATTTTATTATTTTAGAGCATCAATATCTCTAACTAAATGAGTTTAATCCGCCTAACAATTAATCGAATTTCTTATAGTCAAACTCATAATGGGGCATATGCTTTACTACTAAATGAAAAGAACGGAAACAGAAAACTTCCTATTGTAATTGGTGGTTTCGAAGCTCAATCCATTGCAGTTGCTTTAGAAAATGAAATTAGACCACCCAGACCATTAACACATGATTTATTTAAAAGTTTTTCAGATTGCTTTGAAATCACAATAAAGCAAGTCATAATTCATAAAATTGTAGATGGAGTATTTTTTTCGAGTTTGATTTGTGTTAGAGATAAAATTGAAGAAATAATAGATTCCAGAACGTCAGATGCTATTGCTTTAGCAATTAGGTTTAATTCCCCCATTTTTACGTACGAAAATGTACTTGAAAAAGCAGGGATTATTTTAAAACCTGGTGAAAAGAAAAAAAACACAGATACAGTTTCTAATGATGATGCTCTTGCAAAAAAAGTAGATTACACAAAACTTTCCATAATGCAACTCGAAAAAGCTATAGCTGTAGCAGTGAAAAATGAAGATTACGAACTTGCTGCGCATCTCAGAGATGAGATAAATAAAAGAAAATAATTAATATTACTTTATTATAAGCTATGTTTTTTTCCTTCTCAAACAATTTAGAATTTCAAACATCAAAAGAAATCATTTTGAATGAAGGGTTTTCTCTTGAAAGCTTGGCAAGAGGATTAATTGGAATGTTTACTCTGATATTAATCGCTTATATATTTAGTAATGATCGAAAAGCAATCAATTGGAAAACTACAGCGATTGGATTAGCAACTCAACTTATATTAGCAATTGCCGTTTTGAAAATTGAATTTGTACAAAAAGTGTTTGAATTTTTTGGAAAAATCTTTATCAAAACACTTGATTTCACAATGGAAGGAAGTAAATTTCTTCTTGGAGACATGGTCAATATAGAAAGCTTTGGATATGTTTTTTTATTTCAAGTTCTTCCTACCATTATATTCTTCTCAGCATTAACTTCTGTGCTTTTTTACCTTGGAATTATTCAAAAAGTAGTCAAGGGCCTAGCTTGGTCTTTAAGTAAACTTCTAAATATTTCGGGAGCAGAAAGTCTTAGTGTTGCTGGAAATATCTTTTTAGGCCAAACCGAAGCACCATTAATGATAAAAGCATATTTAGAAAAAATGTCAAAATCAGAAATTCTTCTTGTTATGATTGGAGGAATGGCCACTGTGGCTGGTGGAGTTTTAGCAGCATATATCAGTTTTTTAGGTGGAGATGATGAAGTTGCAAGATTGTTTTACGCCAAACATTTACTTACAGCTTCTGTTATGGCTGCTCCTGGAGCAATTGTAATATCAAAAATATTATATCCACAAAAAGAATCTATTAATAAAGAATTAGATGTTTCTCAGAACAAGATTGGATCTAATTTATTAGATGCTATTTCTAACGGAACAACTGAGGGTTTGAAATTAGCTGCTAATGTTGGAGCCATGCTTTTAGTTTTTATAGCTTTTATAGCAATGATTAATTTTGGTTTTGAAAAAATTGGATCTTTATCGAATATTAATAATTGGATAAGTGAAAATACACCATACGACTTGCTTTCTCTTGAATTTATTTTAGGCTATATTTTTTCTCCTCTTATGTGGATTATTGGAGTTGCTAAAGAGGATATGGCGATGATGGGGCAATTATTAGGCATCAAGTTAGCTGCTAGTGAATTTATTGGATACATGCAATTAGGAGAATTAAAAAACATCTCAAATGCAATCCATTTGAATTATGAAAAATCCATAATAATGGCAACCTATATGCTATGTGGTTTTGCAAATTTTGCATCTATTGGAATTCAAATTGGAGGAATAGGTTCTCTGGCTCCAAATCAAAGAGAAAATTTATCAAAATTTGGTTTTTTAGCTGTCATTGGTGGAACTTTAGCTTCCTTACTTTCTGCAACTATTGCTGGAATGATAATTGGTTAATATATTTTGATAAAGTTCTTGAAAATTTAATCTAAAATTACCCATTATTCCTATTTTTATGTTTTTGAATATTTAATTATATGAAACAATATTTAGATTTAGTAAAACACGTCTTAAAGTCTGGAAATGAAAAATCTGACAGAACTGGGACAGGAACCAAGAGTGTTTTTGGATACCAAATGCGCTTTGATTTATCTAAAGGTTTTCCTATGGTAACTACCAAGAAGCTCCATTTAAAGTCTATTGTTTATGAGTTGTTATGGTTTTTAAAAGGAGATACTAACACTAATTATCTTAATGAAAATGGAGTAAAAATATGGAATGAATGGGCTGATTCTAAAGGAAATTTAGGGCCTGTCTATGGTCACCAGTGGAGAAATTGGAACAACAGTGGAATAGATCAAATTGAAGACATAATAGAAACGCTTAAAAAAAACCCTGATAGCAGAAGAATGCTGGTAACTGCTTGGAATCCCGGGGTACTTCCAGACACAAGCATTAGTTTTGAAGAAAATGTAAAAAACGGAAAAGCAGCGCTACCTCCTTGTCATGCTTTTTTTCAATTTTATGTACATAACAACAAACTATCTTGCCAACTGTATCAAAGAAGTGCTGATATATTTTTAGGTGTTCCTTTTAATATAGCATCTTACGCTCTTTTGACAGAAATGATTGCTCACGTTTGCGGATATGAAAGTGGAGATTTTGTTCATACTTTTGGAGATGCCCATATTTACAACAACCATTTGGATCAATTAAATCTTCAATTGACAAGACATCCTAAGCCTCTGCCCAAACTAAAAATAAATAAAAAAATATCAAATATTTTTGACTTTAAATTTGAGGATTTTGAGATTTTAAATTATGATCCCCATCCCCATATTAAAGGAAAAGTAGCTGTATGATTATTTATTTTTATTGTATTATATTTGACTATTAAATAAATTTATATTGAATTCCAAAAATAAAAATCGACTTATAATTGCATTATCTTCTTTAATAATAATCTTTTTATTCAATTACGATGCTATATCAAATGAAGCTACAAAAGTCATTCTTAAAGAAAATTTAAAAAAAAATTCCTTAAATGATGTTTATGGGTTAACTAAAACCGAAAGAAGAGATCTTAAACTTCCTCCCAATCAGTACTTTGAACAATTATGGAAGTGGTCTATGGATCCAATTAAGGGAAGACCTCTTTTCGAAGAGTTATTTGATTTGCAAGAAGAGTTGAACAAATCTAGAAATGTTAGAGAGTTAACAGTTCCTGGTGAATCAGTTGCTGCAAAATGGAATGAAAGAGGGCCAAATAATGTTGGTGGAAGAACAAAAGGCGCCATGTTTGACCCTAATGACTCTAGCGATGAAACAGTATTTACAGGTGGAATAACGGGTGGATTATTTAAAAATACAAAAATATCAGACCCAACTTCACAATGGATTAAAATTGAAGGAATTCCAGAAAATCTTCCGGTAACCTCAATAACATTTGATCCAAATAATAATCAAATTTTTTATGTTGGATCTGGAGAATCCTACACCAATGATGGTCCAGGGAATGGATTATGGCAATCAAAAGATGCAGGAGCAACTTGGGCAAAAATATATGGGGGAAGAGATGGTTTAGGCGGAATCCCGTTTATTAATGATGTAATTGTTAGGGACAACTCTGGGAGTTCAGAAGTTTATTTTGTTTCAAGTTTTGGTTGGAATTGGGATACTGGTCAATGGTTAGGAACAAGTGATTACGGATTGTATAGATCTACAGACAATGGCGTTTCCTTTTCAAAGATTGATGTTAAAATTTCAGGAACTAATTCTCAGCATCAGGGAATGGATTTAGAAATTGCGCCAGATAATAAAATTTGGATGTGCACAACAAATCGAGGTAATGGAAATAGTGGCGGTGGAACTATACTTGTTTCCAATGCGAATGGAACTTCATTTGAGGAAAAATATAAAATTAGCGGAGGTTCAAGAACCGAAATGGAAATTGCCTCAAATGGAAATATTTATGTTCTTGCAGCAACTAGCGATCCTGTTAAAATAATTAAATCTACTGACGAATTTGCTACAGAACCCACAGTACTAACTTTACCAAATGATAAGGATGGTGGAATTTCAGCAAACGATTTCACAAGGGGGCAATCATTTTATGATTTGATGCTAGACTCTGATCCAAGCAACCCAGATCACATATTTGTCGGTGGAATCGATGTTTTTAAATCTACTAACGGAGGAGTTAGTTCTGACTCATCAAATCCTTGGACACAAGTTTCACATTGGTACGGAGGTTTTAGTGAACAATATATTCATGCCGATCAACATGGAATGGTTTTTGCCAACAATGATTCATCAAAAAAATTGTTTCTTAATGACGGAGGAGTTTATTTTAGTAAAACAGAGTCTGATGGGACTGAAACAGCGAGTTCTAGGAACAACAACTTAAACACCTCACAAATTTACACAATTGGAGTAGCTCCATCAGAAATGTTTAAAGATGTTGATAAAAGCATTTCTTTAAGAGACATCAGCCAGCTAGGAAACAATACTATTACGATAAAAGGAATGACTGATGTGGTTATAAGTGGTTTACAAGATAACGGAAGTCAATTAATTTCAAACGATAACGACGGCATTACCAATGCTGGTATGGCTTCTGGTGGAGATGGGGCTGCATCCATGTTTTCTCAAGATAATTCCAAGCCATATTTCATTACGAACTATGTATTTAATCAAGCGATTGATGTAATAGATTTGGCCTCTGTTTCTAAAAAAAGTATTAATAGTGAGGATTCAAGAAATGGAGATTTTATCACTACTCAAGCATTAGATTCAGAAAACGGTATTCTTTGGTCTAATTATAGTGCAGGTGGACAATATAAATTAGCTTATTTTTATAATTTTGATGACTTTACTGCTAATCCATACGACCCAAAAAAATATATTATTAGTTCCTCTGATCACCCAGAACTAAACAATAATATTTCTGCAATCAAACCTTATCCACCTGGGAGTATTGCAATATCAAGTCCTAGAGAATCTCGTTCTAATAGTGCTGAAGAAGATTATATTATAAAAGCTGGAGTCATAATTGGTTTAGAGAACGGAACTCTGTTGAAAATTGATGTTGATAATAGTAATGGAGGGCTAGATAAAGCAGATTTTACTTTTACTGACATTACTGGCAGCTCTTTTGTAGGGTCAATCTCTGACATTGAATTTGGTCCCTCTTCTAAAGAAATTTTTGTGACTTTTCACAACTATGGGGTAGATAGTATTTTTTATTCTTCAGATGGTGGAACATCATGGAATTCCAAAGAAGGTGATCTCCCAAATATGCCAGTTAGAACGATTTTACAAAATCCACTGGATGATAAAGAGGTGATTGTTGGTACTGATTTAGGTGTATGGTATACAAAAAATTTCAATGACGAATCACCAACTTGGCTTCAAGGGTTTAACGGAATGAGCAATGTTAGGGTGACAGATTTAGACTTAAGGGATGATTTTAAAGTTTTTGCTGCAACTTATGGAAGAGGCATTTTTTCATCAAAATTTGATACTGAAGATCCGTTACTCTACTTAAAAAACCCTAATCCCTCTAGTATTAATATAAAACAAGGAGAGTCTGGAACTTTTAAAGTAAAACATAGAGTGTTTGGAGGTTACAACAATGTAACTGATTTTACTGTAACAGGAACTCCAGCTGGTACAACAGTTACCTATACACCCTCAAACGGAAGCACTATAAGTGCAGATGGAGAATTAACTATTAAACTTGATGTTGCCGCTGATGATGAAGTAAAAACCTATCCTTTAGTTATTAGCGCCAACGTTCCTAGTCCAGCAACTGTAAACTCTGTAGGGATTAATCTTACTGTTGTACTTAATAATTCGAATGACAAAGACGGAGACGGAATTTTAAATGATGTCGACAACTGCCCTGATAAAGCCAATGCAGATCAAAAAGATACTGACGGAGACGGCATTGGAGATGTTTGTGATGATTCTGATGGGGATGGTATATATGATGATGTAGATAATTGTATTAATACTTCAAATGCTGATCAAGCTGATTTGGATAAAGATGGTATTGGAGATGTTTGTGATGACGACAAAGATGGGGATGGTATAAAAAATGATGTTGATAATTGTCCTATTAACCCTAATTCAGATCAACTAGACAGTGATGGGGATGGTAAAGGGGATGCTTGTGATGATGATGATAAAGATGGGGATGGTGTAATTGACAGAAATGATAATTGCCCAAATAAGGCAAATTCAGATCAAAAAGATATGGACGGAGATGGAATTGGAGATGTTTGTGATGATTCTGATGGAGATGGTATATTTGATTCAGTTGATAATTGTCCAACAAATGCGAATGCAGACCAAGCTGATAGAGATGGTGATGGAGAGGGCGATGCTTGTGATCCTAATCCTCTTCCAAAAGATACTTTTTCTTTAAAAGCTTCGGATGAAACATGTAAAAGTTCAAACAATGGAAGTATTAGTTTAACAATTAAAGGAGAATTCAGTCAACCGTTTGGAATAAAGGTTACAGGAGGTCCTACTGGATTTAATTTTACTCCTCAAAATACTTCTAGTTCTAATTGGTCGCTAGATAATTTAGAAGCTGGAAACTATTGGGTTTGCTTAACTTCAAGCTCTTTTGGTACTTTAAACCAATGTTTTAATGCCAATATAAAAGAACCAGCAGATCTAACTGTGGCTTCTGACGTAGACAGAAATAAAAAATCTATTAGTTTAGATTTAAGTGGAGGAACTAAATACAACGTAATATTAAATGGTAATCTGATTACGACCTATGAAGACAACATTGACCTGTCTCTTAGCCCTGGTATA
>Ga0257106_1000247_pt1 | contig 33879 bp, 31 predicted proteins | sample LP_taG_3_FD_190177 | JGI IMG/M metagenome (GOLD analysis project Ga0257106, IMG submission 190177) | Marine microbial communities from Northeast Subartic Pacific Ocean, Canada - LP_J_2011_P26_10m | ecosystem: Environmental > Aquatic > Marine > Oceanic | place: Canada: Northeast Subartic Pacific...
TACATATATATTTTACGATTAAAAACTCAGGTTTTATTATGTCTCATTTTTTTCATCAGTTTTTCTTGAACAATTTCAACATAACAAGCTACACATACAAAAATGAATCATTAATTCGCGAAGAGTCAATTAAATCGTTTGTAAATAATTCTACTATGTTGCAAAAATATAAATATATTATTAAAATGCTAATAGAATTTGACGATTACTATAGTATTACTAATATTGATAGTAATTTCCCAAAAAACAAACTAGTCGATGTGTTTTCGTTTCTGCTTTCTGATTATTTAACTTATGAATTCTCTCTTATATCAACATTGCGAAGTATTTCAAAATCAAATATTAAATGTGAATTAATTAAATTTAAAAAAATCAACCCGTCTTTTGGTAGAAAAATTATTATTAAAAAATATAATTATTATGATAATAAAAATGGTGCATTTGAATTTGGAAAATATAATGGGAACTATATTAGGGTATATAAATTTATAGATACAATTAATAATGAAAATAAACAGCATATTGTTACTAGAAGAACGAATAAAAAACCTTATAAAAAACCTTATAAAAAACCTTATAAAAAATTTAAACGACAACAGTACACATATAATCTCGATAAATTATTTTCGTGGAAAATAGAGAATGTAGCATATAAACCTACTTTATTTTACACATTAATTACAAAAATAAACAATAATTTTACAAAAAATATAAAAAATATAATTGCGCAATATCTCAATGTTAGTTCTTTCAATATTATAATTTTAAATGACAAAAATATAAAACAAAATATTGAACATAACTCTAATAAAATAGATTATGATAAAATAGATTATGATACAATAGCAAGTGTAACAGAAGACGAAGTCGACGATGATTCACTTGATAATTCAGATGATGAATCCGACCACGATGAATCGGATGAAAGTAATAATACAACCCATAATATTGAAAATGTTAGTAATGTTAGTAATGTTAGTAATGTTATAATTAATAATACTAACAAATAATTTACATCAAATTATATTTTTTTTTAATTTCCGAACTATTGTGGTTACAATCGGAGGGAAGAGCAATATATCTACGACCATTCATATCACAATCACCAGTAGCATGAAGAATATACGTTTGGTTCTTTTGTGATTTACTTTCTTGTGAATTTTTTTCTACATTAATTGGTGTACGGTACCATACATCAGATTTATTCAACTTGTTAATTTCACTGTTAGTATAGTGTTTGTAATCCATATTTGATATGATATATTGTAATTATTATATTATATCAATTTTTTTTTAAAAATTATTTATTTACTTAATCTTGTCGTTACATTTATTTTTCGTGGTTTAGTATTTTTTTTTGTAGGAATATTTTCAATGAGCAAATCAAATACATTTGGTTTAACATTGTTAATAATTTGTTCTTTAAAATCACCACCTAACATTGATAATCCTATTTTCGGATTATTATTTTCCAACAATACCAATTTATAATTTACTATATTTTTTTTATTTTTTTTACAGAATATAAAATAATATTCATCGCTCTTTCTAGTTACATATATATTTGTTGATTTAGATTTGGTTAATATTGATTCATATATGTCATTGTCGGAAAATAAAACCATCGGCATATTAAAATTGCCGACTATGAGTATTATATCAAAATTAGATATATAGTATTCCTTATCTAATATCATTTTCTCAACGGTAATACTGCTATTTTTAAGAAGCTTTACATATTTACTTTTATTTTGTTTAATTAGAATATCTAATAATTTTTCATAATTGTTTGAATATAAATCTTTATACTTTTCAATTAAAATATCTTTTAAATCTTCAATTGTAATACTAGAAATTGTGCTATCAAACATTGTTAATAATGTTAATATAAATTCATATGAACAATTGTTGGATCTATCCGAGTATTGATAATATTTACTATTTTTAGGAAATAGTTCAGACCAAAGCCCTTGTATTTTACCACCTTCGAAATTACAGTCTTTTCCCTTTGTTGTATCTACATTAATATCTTGTGTTATTTCATTAGAATATTTTTGTGTTATTAATGGTTGTGTTGTATCAAATGTATTTTTTTTGATATATTTATTTGGTTCGGTTTCTATTATATCATCGAAGTATTCATTTGATAGTAATGATTCTAGTAGAATCATTTCATTATCATGTAAATTATAGTCGACATTTGTTAATGATATAAACGTTTTTGGTTCAAAAATGAATGATTTGATGCGATTATACCTCACCATTTCATCTGATATTTTCCCAAAATAAATTTCTTTATTTGACTTATTCCCTTCATTAATCAAACTATTATTTGGTATCATCATTCTACACTCATCTTCATCTTTGAAACAATATAATCTTTCATCACAATTATCACTCTTATAACAACTTCTAACATCGTCTATTTCGTTTATTATATCTTCGCTCATATCGGTAAATTCAAAATAATTATCCGTCATATTAATCAAGATATCTTTAATGCGTTCTATTTTATCAACATAGTAAATGCTATTTGAATTAATAATATCTTCAATTGATGTGCGAAGTTCTGTATTTTTGTATTCTCCTAACATAGATCTAATAATATTTCTAAAAATTTTATAAAAATTACTTTCTAGTTTAATGCGTTTAATATAGTTTATTCTCTCTACGTCGATACTATCATCACTAATAACATCTTTATCTACATCAATATAATTAGTTGACGATATTGTTTTTGTTCCATCATCAAAATTTGCTTCGGGTGGATTTATAGGAATAAACTGATTCGTTTGAGTTATAACCCCTATTATCATGTCATCTTCTAATACCTTTATTTCAATACCACAATTTATATCAGGGATTTTCATGGTAACTAGTTTTAAAAAATCTACGGTTTCATTATAAGAATATCCCATTAAATCGTGTATCCATAAGTATTCTATTTGGTCCAAATCAATTATTGGGGCTGATGGAAAACAAGGAATCATTCCCCTTTTTTTATCCTTTTCTGACTCCAACGCAATCACTTTACCATCATAGTTGAATATAAATTTTGTTATTTTAAATGATTTTATTTTCAGTTTTTCTATTAATTTATTTAACATTATATTTTTTTTAAATTTATATATATTTGGCATACTTGATAATCCTTGACAGTTTTTGTATGAATTTTTAATCAATGTAAAAGTTTCTTTTATATTTGATAAAATGTCTTTATTATCTACCTTAATTTTTTTAGTAGTATATTTACCATTATTGTCAATTCTTCTAACATATATGGGTTCAAAATATTTTTTATTTTTTAATAACATAAATGTTTCTTTATTTTCGTCAAATAAATTATTTGAATAAGTGTTAGAAGGACACAATATATCTATTTTATCGGTTATATCATCATTCACTATATCTAAAATAACCATATTATAGCCATGATGGTTTATACCATCTTTCATACATATTAAATCCCACAAATATGTATGGTCTATATTCACTTTATCATCTCTTAAAAATGAAATAAAATTATTATAAGCACTAATAACTTTTTTGAAATATATATTTGCCTCTGGATTTGTTGATTGTAATTTTTTATATATGTTACTTGATTTAAAATCCTCTGTTATAATATCATTACTCGAATCATCAAATATTCTAATTAAGTTTCCATTTTGTAATTTTATGAATTTATCATAATCTAACGCTTTTATCATTCTTTCCTTCATTTCTACGATAGTTGGTTTTTCACCATCATCATCATATAACACGTCTGCAATACTGGCAATAAAAGACTGATTCTTATTATTTTCAACCCCTTTTCTTAAAATACAATCGTGATTTAATTTCAAATTTGTATTATTACTACTTATATAACACAATTTATTGTCTGTTTTCAAGAATGTTTCCACTGCAATAGGTAAATATCCATATCTATTTTCTTGCAAAGGAAACTTCTCCGACCCTTTAATATAATCCTCTTCACTCGTTTTTTTAGTTTTTACTTTTTCATCTTGTTCGTCATTTTTTAAACATAGCTCACGTCTATTTTTCTGCTGGTTGCCTGTAAAACTATTAAAACAACATGGGGCACATAACCCTTTATTATTAGCATTAGGTTTTTGAAATCCAGGATAATGTTTTTTATACGTTCCATCTTCGTTAATATGATATTTACTAGACGAAAACTCATAAATATTTGCACCTTCTGGTATTTTTTTAGAATCCGTAGGTATAATACCTCCATATTTACCAGATTTTGCCTCTTGCTCTGTCAAACTAGTATTGTGCTTAATGCTCCAATAACGAGGACATATATACCAATGTTCTTTATCCTTACTGCTACCATATTTTACTTTTTCATGATATGAATCAGGATGATCCTTATCTATTTTATCTAATTCTTCATCTGTCAAAATTACAGGCTGTTTTCTATATTGAGACGGACAAGAACGCGAATAGGCATTCATATTTCCCTCTCCTTCTACGACAAATAAATCCTTATCTCTTGTTCTCATTCGTTTTGAAAAATAATCGCGGAGAGAGATATTGTCCATATTAATTTCATAGTTGGTATCACTACCATTAGAACCTCCTCCATAATCATCAGGTAATTCTTCTTTATCTTCATCGTCCTCGTCATCGTCTTCACTTTCTTCGCTGTCATCATCACCAAAAAACAAATCATCATCTAGATCTGGGTCTTTATCTTGTTCTAAATTCGTATATATTAATTCATTATTCACTATATCCGGTTTTGTATCTATTTCCTCGTTGTCTATATCTTCAACTTTATCATCTAATTCACTTTCTTCAACCTTTTTACATTTACTACTTAACTCTGTATTTTGTGTCAAGTTAATTAATATATCAATGTATTTCCTAATAGTTGGAATATAGTTTACATTATCAAGACCATAAACATTAATATTAATATTATTGTAACTATCCTTTTCCATTCTAGTTTTAAATCCAGGATTATGTTTTGTTTTTATTTTATGGTTTTCAAAAGCATTTTGAACTGCTTGGAGTGATGATATAAATGAATTAAATTTATCTAATGCCTCTTTCTCTTTTAAATTAAAATTGGCCCGTAGTAATTCTATTATCTCTTTACTGTTTTTTTTTTGTTTAATCAAATCGTTTATTAACGCCTCTTGGTCATCCATTTCGTTGTAATTTTCTACTCTCTTATATCTTAGTTCTATTCCTTTTGTTATGTCAAAATTAGATACTCTAAAAACATTTGATATGCAGGGTAATATTTTATTTAAATCGATGACTTTTTTAACATTTACTTTTAATAAATAATCAATATTAAGAATTTCAATATTTGTATCTTGAATGGATTCAAAATTGTTTATTTTATATCCACTTTGTAATATGTATTCTTTCACATTAGTAATAATAGAATTAACTGCGTCTTTTATAATTTTATCTACATCATCATAAGGTTTTGAAAATTCAATATCTACTGTTATATCACCATTGCTTAAAAAATCACAAATAATAGGAATTTTATCATTTTCAAATGAGTAATCTATGTATATTGATACAGACTTTGATTTCCCTATATTTTTCATGAGTCTGAAAATTGTATACTTATCTAGATAAGGTATTTTTTTTCCATTTGTTGCCAATTTATTAGAATATAAACGATACATTTTCTCCTGTCTTTTTCCTGGATTATATTTAACAAATGGAATTTGTCTTGTGGTATTTACTAATTTAAAAACGACATCTAGTGGTAATTTAAAAAAAGTGTCTGGGTGGATTACAAAATTAATAGATTTTATTCCCTTTTCCAAATATGTTAGTTTTGTATTATTTGATGTATAAATTTCGTTCAAATATTCTAAATTTGACATTGATATTTTAAATTTATCACTAATCATGTTATTGCTGTCAATTAGAAACTCCTGTCTATTTTTATCTAACATATTTTGTGATTTAATATTTTTATCAAACAAATACGGATAATATATTTTAACAGTATATAGCTCAGATAATTTAGTATCAATCATATATGATAACACATCCTCTGCTTTACACATATAGATTATATTATCAAATCTTCCAAAATTCATAATCAAATTGTTGTTTGTCGTTGTTACTATATTGTCGGCGTATTGATTTAAAAAATCATCATATTCTTTTGCGTCGTATGGATTAACAAAGTATGGAAATTTTGTGTCTTCTAATACAAATTTATGACTTATTGATTTGTTTACCAAAAACTCTCTATCGTTTATTTTTAAATTCATAACATCATTAAATGAATAAGTTTCCTTTTCTTCCAACGATTCTATCAAATCTGATTTATTAATGTTATGTAAAAATTCTACTAATCTCAGTTTAGTTAATTCTAGTTTGTTGTTTTGTGTCAAATTTTGATATACATTTACAGCATTTAATATAGTATTTTGTTTAATAAATAAATATATTTCGTAGAAAGAAAAATCAATATTTGTAGCTAGTAATATTTTTTTTTTAATAGTGTCAATACTATCATCTTCGTTTATTGTATTATTTACAAATTCTACATTTGTTTTGTTTTTTATTAAATCTTCAAGAATATTTTTGTCTAGCATTTCGGTAAAGATACTATTATTAGGATTTTCATTGAACAACTTCTTTAGATTTTCCTTATCATATTCGAGACTCTGTGTTTTATTACCAAAAAATATATAAAGAGTTTCAATTACATTATTCTTAAGATGTGCTACTTTATATATTTGTGTCATTTGTATATAAAAGTATATTATAAATTATTTTATATATTATGATTTATAAAATAATATGTGCTATGTGTAATCAAAGAGGTATTGGTAAAGATGGTGATTTGCCTTGGAAAATAAAGGAAGATTTAAATTTTTTTTCTAAATTAACTAAGGGTAATAAGAAAAATGCTGTTGTTATGGGGAAAAATACATGGATTAGTTTAAAAAAACACCTTCCTGACCGTGATAATTTAATAATATCAACGTCGCTTACTATTGATGAAACACGTGATACTAATATAGTAAAAACATTTCAAAGTATTGATGAAATTAATGCATTTTGTGAAAATAAAGATTATGATGATGTATGGGTAATTGGTGGAGGGGAAATATACAAACAATTTATAGACAAAGATTTATGCGACCAATGTATTATTACTTTTGTAAATAATAATTATGAATGTGATACATTCTTTCCAGTTCTTGATAATAAATGGGTAATAAGCAGTATAATGCCTATGGAAACGGAACAGGAATTTAATGTTCAGGTTTGGAATGTAGTTAAGGCTTAGACCAAGGTTTGATGATTTCTTTTATATTTGATTGATTGTCGTCAATAATTATATATCTAAATGCCGAGTTAAATCTTTTATTTTTATATAATTTTTCTAGCTTTAATCTAACTAACAAATGTTCATATATAAATATTTTTATTTTGATTAAATTATATTTATCACAATCGTCATGTTTTGATTTTGAACACATTTGATCTATTTGCGCAATTGATTTATTTTTAGTTACAAAATTATATATAAACCACAATGACCATGTGTGGCAAAATATGTTTTGTGCAATATAATTATATTCGGATTCAGATACACCACCCTGTGCTTCAAAAGTACTACTATTAACAATTATACGCTTAGGATTAAATGTATGTATTAATATTTTATAAGTTTCAGTTTTTGTATATCCTTTTGTAATAGATGAATCAAAATAGTTTAAGGTTTTTGTTTTCTTTTCATAAATAAATGAAACATAGTGGTCTTGGTTTGCGTATTCGTCTTCATGGTTGGGAATAGGAACGCCTATCATACCACATAAATATTTACTTTCGGTGTTTGATATTTGTGTTTTATAGACTGGAACTAGATATTTTTTAATATTAGAGGTTTTATTTATTTCTATATCCTCTTTCTTGTAATATATATTTTTTAAATCGTCATTAAATTCGTTATGTTTTTTATTATTTTTCACTTCGTAGTCCATAAAAGATGTATGGAAATAACAATATGGAATTATTTCATAGTTATTATCATTTCCTATTACATTTTTAATATGATTTGAAATACTACTACTATTCAATGTTTCTGCATACAATTGTGATGCAAATATTACTGGATGTGTGTGATTAACAATATCTTTTAAATAACTCATATTTATTAGTTATTTAATAAATAATAAATAATAACACATTCAATTTTCTTTATAAATCGTAATAGGGGTTGTCAACAATATCTGTTCCACAATATCTACGACTGTTTTTTTTATAGTCTTCTGGTTTATATACATTTATTTTGTCTGCTTCTTTTAATAGAAATTTAAAATTGTTCCAGAATTCTTCCGTATGACCAATACTTTTTGTCGCTACATGTGCTAATTCATGTGTTGCAACAAACATTAATGTGTTTTCATCTATTAATTGTCCATTTTTTTTCTCAGTATTCAAACAGAATGCTATTTTCTCTCCTTTATTTTCACTATATGCGGTATACTCACTTGTAGGCAAAGTTTCGCTTATTTTCTTGGGATTATATCCCTTGAATAATCGTTTTACATTTTCTCTATCTGGGTATTTCTCATTAAGGTGTTGAACCAACTTATTCATTCTTGTATTTATGTTTGCTAGTAAATCTGCTGCTAATTTTAATTTACTTCGTTCGCGAACACAATATCGTTTTCCATCTACATCTGAAATAATACATTTTAAATTTAAATATTCAGATTGCTGGATAATACGATAAGCAATTACTAATACAAATACTATTAATATATAACCTAAAATGTTGATCTTCATATATATATTTAATCAACATTTTAACACTTTGTATTTGTTATCTATTGGACACGTAACCCGGTTGGGTCATGCTCGTTAGTGCTCTGTAACCAAGGACCAATATCAACTTTTTGAATCGAAGGGTCAGCACGAAGTTGTAAATTAGCATTACCACGCGAACCACCAACAGTATCAATACCGATATGATGGCCAGATTTTAACATATTGGCATTTGTTAAATCACCACCAGCACCTTGTAACGAGGAATCGTTGGCTGATTTGGGAAGTAACTCATTCGGTGATACGGTATCTACGGGAATAGCATTCTTCTTACCACCCTCAATATTATTGCTTTGAACCGGTGAATACGATGTTGCATCAATACTGCTGGGAACAACACCTGGTGATAATTGAACCTGTTTAGAACCACTATGCATGTTATCAGTTACATTTGATTTTCTGGTGGAAAATTGAGAAATTGCAACTAATAGAACTAATAATCCTAAAACAGCAATTACGTGATTTGTCTTTATGAATTTCTTGAGATTTTTAATCAACTTCATTATATAAATTAAAAAATAAAAAATTTTTTATACTTTTAATACTTTTTGCTAAAAATCAATAACTTCATCATCAGTATAATCCTCAGAATCTGAATCTTCGATATCATCCAGAACATATTGTGATTTTATTCTCTTTGCTTCTAGAAACGCTTCAATCGATGCTGCGCGCATTTTTTTGGCTTTAATACGAGCAACCCTATATATTTCCTCGTAAATTTCCTTGGGATTCTTTATAGAAATCGAATCCTCTCCATCCGGATTTATAGTAATTTCTTCTAAATCTATTGAAGATTGTTCTAAATCATCATTCTTTTCATAATCTAATATATTTTCGTTCTCTTTTTCCTTAATTGTTTCATTTACATATTGCTCTTCATTGCTTGGTTCTTTATTATCTCGTGTTTCAACGCTTTGTCTTTCATTCGTTTGCTCCTTACTATCTGATGCTTCAATACTTTGCTCCTTACTATCTGATGCTTCAATACTTTGCTCTTGATTATTTAGTTCTTGTGTTGATTTTTCGCTATCTATTTCAGTATTATTTGTTTCCTTCATTTCATATTGTATATTGGATACAACCTCCGATTCTAGTGTTTTAATTTTTTCACCATCGCTGGAATCTAACAAATTCTCTTCTGTATTATTTTTGACTTCCCTCTTAATCATACAAGTTTGCATAATTTCGGGTTCTTTGTTTAGCACCATTGATTGGACTAGTTTTATTTCTATGTCAAAGCTTTTAGATGTAAATTTAATACCTTCAATTTTAATCAAAGGAATTATATTTACTGTATTTGTAATATTATCAACTGATAATTTTATTTCATTCTCATTATATACCATACATTTTCCCATATTAGTACTCTTATCTACATCTAAATTTGTTCTTATTAATAAATTCTTTCCTGATTTATATAACCTGTAAATTGGTGTGGTCATCGATTCTATGTCATCTTCTGTAATTTCTGTTGTAAACCATAAATTCTTTTTATCGTTAATTTTATCTTGAAGATATTTTTCTAAAGCTAATACCCATTCTATCAAGTCGTCACATTGATTTTTACTATACATTAAGTCGCAATATAAACCTCTATTTGTTTTAACTACTCCTTGTTTTGTTGTGCATTTGGGTAACTGTATAAACAATGGTTTATCATTATTGTCAACAACACGTGTAAAATATGATCCACCTTGAACTGGTTGGGGATTTTCTAAACCAAATAAATTAAAATCAAAATCTTTTGAAGGCTTGTATATATCCATTAAAAATCTAATAGATAATATAGCTATTATTAACACGCATTAAAGTTAAAATTATTTTTGTTGTTTATATTAATATGAAAGAGGCTTTGATAGATCAATGTTTAGAAATATTGAGACGAAATGATGTTAAGAATGAATTGAAAAATTTAATGACACCTCTAATTGAAGTTATTTTAATTGAACTATATCCATATATTTATTTGTCGCTAATATTTGTTATCATTAGTTTTTTACTTCATTTAGGAATTTTTATTTTACTGTTTCGTAATAAATCAACTTTTCGTATACTGTGATATTTTCTAGTATTATATTATAATGGCAGGTGATTTAGGATTATTAGCTCAAATTGGCGGCCGTAAAAGACGTTACAAAACTGGAAAGATTAAAAAGAGAAAGTCAAAGGCAGGAAAGAGAAACACTAGACGTGTAAGGAGAAAATCAATGAAGGGTGGTTCAATGGGTAATGCTCTTCTTCCATTAGGTCTTCTTAGTCTTCAACAGTTCTTTATGAACAAATCGCGCAAAAATAAGTCTATTATTCCGAAAAAGATTAAGAAATCGTTAAGACTCTAAATGTATTAAGTTAAAAAACATAAATATTATTTTGAATTATACCATATAATGGAAGAGTTTCAAAATAATATAAAGCAGTGGGTTACTATTGATAATAATATTAAAACGTTAAGTGATAATATTAAAGATTTGAAATCAGAACGTTCTGAAATAAGTGACAACATATTAAATTTTGTTGAAACAGAAAATCTTAATAGTACAACTATTCAAATTAATGATGGTGCTTTGAAATTTTCAAAAACAAAACAAACATCTAATCTAACGCTTTCTTATGTTAAAGAATGTCTGGTTAAATGTATATCTAACGAAGAAGATGTAAATGCTATAATGGACGTAATAAAGAGTTCTAGAGAGAGTAAATATTCTAATGAAATTAAACGTAGTTATAAAAACTAAAAATTAGAACTATATTATATATGTCACTTGGAATCAATGATTTAATATTATCAAATAATAATAATGAAACTATGTGTGCTGGATTTAAGGTAAATAATTTATTATTAAATTCAAATAATCCTGCATTTGTAACATTAAACAATAATAAAAATGTTAATAGCAAAGATGTTAATAGGAAAGCTGTTAGTAATAAAGTTAGTTCGCTATTCGACGATTTAGCAATTCCAACTGGTTTATTATACATTCAAGAAAAGATGAACCCTATTACTAAGGAAGATAGTGTTGGTGTGATTGGAGAATCGTTATATAATAAATTACTCAGTTTAGCAGAAACAAAACCTAAAAATAAATCAAAAAAACGCCTTCGTTTGAACTTAAAAAAAGGCACCAAACAAAGGACCAATAAAATCAAAAGGAAGTAAATAAAAATCGCACCTATTTGATTTAATTCTGGATACTGTATCAAAATATGGTATTTTTCATTTCCCCGTGTAATATTTCTAAAATTTCTACGCTGTTTATTATTCTTATTATTCTTATTATTCTTATTATTTTTGATGGAAATTTTGCAAATTGTATAGCAATATTATTATTTATATTTCTTGTATTTATTTTTCTTGTATTTATTTTTAACCATATTAAATTGTATAATTTCTTTATTATTTAATATGATTTTTGACTAAAATACGGTATGAAATTCTTAAAAAAACTTCTCTCTTTTTTATCTACACGTTGTTTATTATCATTTTTAATATTTACAGCAGCCGGTTTTATAAATGAACGAGACATATTTTGTAGATCACTATCTATAATATAATATACTAAGTTATCGTTTGTTCTAAATGATGAAACGTTTTGTAGTATCACAATACAATATAATAATACTAGTTTCATAGAGATAGTTAATATTATTATCCTTTCTTTATTATATTTAAAATATACTCCAATTATTATGATTGAAAGGGGCTATCAATATATCAGGAATTTTAGTTTTCCAATAATCAACCTTCTTATTAAACTCTATTTCCTTTTTAGTTGTAGGATATAACGGTGTTTCGGCCATTAATACTGCTTCATCAGGAGTAATATTATGTTTATAACCGTAGCAATTAATTCCATATCTAATATCAGGATTTGCTATATATCCGCCATTTATTCCAGGACGCCCACAATCATTTTCATGTCCTTCAATGTCCTGTAATCTTTCCCATTTTTCTAATTGGGTTGGGAATAATGCCATTTGACCATCTGACCAACCATACCCACACCAATCTGCTCCTTTATCATATGCGTCGTTCAATTCTTGATATGTAGCCAGTCTTGAACCACGAGCCTTACATATCGCTTTTGCCGTTTGATAATCATATAAATTATCTGGTATATGATACACTTCTTTTGGTTTTACCTTCTTAATTTTTTTAACACCATCGGTATCAACCACTATTTCAACTTCTGGTATGTTGCCAAATAAGTTTTTTACACTAGTAATAACATCAACATTAAATATGTATAAGATTCCGTTTAATAATAAAAGTAACACAAATACGGACCATAATAATAATTCTAATAAATATTTACCATCCCCCTTATTACCATTACTTGCTTCGCCAGTAACACTTTCTGTGGTTGATTTTACTGATTCGCTTGCAGAAGAGAAAGAGTCTGTTAGCGAATTATTATTAGAAGCACTTTTATTCCCTAAAGATGAAAATAAAAATATATAACATAATAACACTACAGCAAATATAATTATAAATGCGTTTTTTTTAATAAATTGCAATACCTTTTGTAATATACCATCTGTATCTACTGGTTCTATTTCTTTAACTATAATATTTTCCTTTGTAATATCGACATTGCTTTCGCTTGTTGATTCTGTGCTAGCTGTTGATTCTGTGTTATTTTCATTTGTGGCTTCTATATTACTATCATTTACAATTTCACCATTAGATTCCGCAACATTCATATATATATAATTAATTAATTTTTTTTTTCCGATAGAAAAAACAATACGAATGGGAAGTTATTATATTTGGTTCTGTTATTTCATTTATCATTGTATCGTTGAAATCATACCATTTACCATTAGCATTCTTAATTATTGCAGTATAATGACCACCATCTGAAACTCCTGAATGATTACATATTCCAAATAACTCATAAATGTATTTTGTTTTATCATAACCATATACATATTTAATTAAATCAAAATCATCTAATGGAGCATCGACCAATTTATGAATTTTATTACCATGTTCATTCCATCTTTTCAAATCTATTGTTAATACTTCGGGTAAACTCCAAAAAATTATTCCACGATATACATCTTCCTTTTGATTTGTATCGTCATTCATCCACGCATCTTCTCCAAACAATTCTTCTTTTTTACAGTACTCATCTATACAATCATATAAGCTCGGTGCTTCAATGTTTGGTATAGGGAGACTCAAAAGGGAAAAGGGTTCTGGTCTATCTGATAGTATTTCGTCTGTTTTAGATGTAATTCTTGAAATATGAATACCATAAAATATATCTAATATTTCCGAGTATTCATTTTGATACATTGTTTTCATCATATTATAACAATCTACTGCTAATTTATCTGTAACATTTTTAGGATTGCCGGATATTTCCATATCTACTTCTCTCGATAAAGAATTATGAAAACAATCTATTACAAATATAAGAAATTCTTGTATATCATTCTGATTATATCCAGAAAATATATCTCGTTTTTTAATAATAGAAACCTGTTGAACAGCATTGACAAAACCGTGTGGGGCTATCGTACAATTATTACTCCACATCATTTCTCTTAATTTATCCCATTCCAATAATAATATAGAATCTATTTTATTATTTTTATTTATTTTTTGCTTGTAACTTTTATTATTTAAAAATTCATTCAATTCGTATGTATGAGATAAAATTTGCATGCATGCATTCAAATAACAACTATTTCCAACATTTGCTAAACCTGTTAATCCATTATTTTCATATTCTTTATAACTAGCCATATATTAATTCCTATACTTATATTTAAACACATTTATAATATATATCTAACATATATATGTCATATGATAGTTATATTGAAAATATTAATGAATCCAGACGTCTAATGAATAATATGATAAATGTAATGAATCATCAAGAACGAAATATGAGAATTATCATTAATAATCGTAATAATCGTAATCGTAATAATAATGTCAATAATGTCAATAATGTGAATAATGTCAATAATGTGAATAATGCGAATAATGTCAATAATGCGAATAATGTCAATAATGCGAATAATGTCAATAATAATCGAAATAATAGTCAGAGCACTAGAAATAACAGAAATAATATTTGGGACAACTTGTATTTTGTTTCTCCTGATCCATTTAACTATTCTCGCAATACTAGTATTCAATTAACTACGGATGAGTTAAATAGGATTAATCCAGAAAATACAACAACTCCTTCAAACATTGTTAGCAATCTTCCTACAAGGATGCAAATTGAAGCCGCTACAAATACAACAACATATTCTGTTATTGAAAATCCATCTAATAATGTGTGTCCTATAAGTAGAGATGTATTTAATAATGACGATATAGTTACACAGATAATACCATGTGGTCATATATTTTCTAGAAATAATTTACAAGAATGGTTCACATACCATTCTGTGTGTCCTATGTGTAGATATGATATTAGGAACTATACGCCTAATACCACTAGTGGTAATAGTGCTAGAACTAATAGTGCTAGAACTAATGGTGTTAGAACTAATAGTGCTAGAACTAATAGTGCTAGAACTAATGGTGTTAGAATTAATAATAGTAGAAGTAATACCACTAGAAGTAATACCACCAGAAGTAATACCACCAGAAGTAATAATGATACATCTTATGTGAATAATAATTATACGACACTAGATAATCTTGATATAAATAATATTGTCGAACAAATAACAGGCGATATATTAAATAATGTTACTGATATATCTTCAAATAACATATCATTAGAATATTCATTGTATGCACCATATAATATAACTAGCAATTCTAGTTTAAATCCAATATTTAATAGAGCCGTAAATCATAGAACAAGTGTAGACCCGTCATTAAATTTATAATAAAAAAAATATTAATTTATATTAATTTATATTTTTTTTATTAATTCATATTAATTCATATTAATTCATATTAATTCATATTAATTCATATTAATTCATATTAATTTATTTTTTTTTATAATAATTTCCTAATCCACAATCATTATTTTTCATATTATTTGTGGCTATTAAATACTTGTCGAATAATATTGTTTTAACTTCCTTATTTCTTACGTCGTCTATTTTTTTTTTATACTTTTCCTCATCTTGATATTCGGTGCGAATAGTATTCATTTTACGCATCCATTGTTTTTGATAATGTTTATCTCTTTGAACTTGTAGTTTTTCTAACACAAGAGCAAATACTTGTTGTATTGGCTTCATCAATTGATTTGTAATATAAAACGAGTAATTTATTTTTAGTTTACTTTCTATGATGTACTCTGGTGTTTCTATTTTCTCTCCTTGAAGGGCCTTCTTATTTGCATTTTCAATATATACAAATGCTACTCTATCTCCTACACTGGGTTTATTACCTGGGTCTCTCTTACCAATTCTATCTGCTAATACTTTGTGCGCTATTTGTTTTGGATTTTTATAACCACTTCGCAATGACTTTGTAATAACAAGCTTATCCATTCCATATTTTTCATCGACTAAGTCTTTCAAACAATCGTTTAAGAAGTCGACTGCCTTTTCTATGTCCTGTTCTTTCATTAATATGTCAATAATTCCTCCATATACATCCTTGACAATCGGTGCATTGTCGCGACGCTTTAATACGATACCCATCGATTTACGCTTACATTTATTTGGATCTTCTTCATACAACATTCCAACATAACGCTTTTTAGACAATAAACAAAATGGTAGAAACGTTTTTTCATATTCTAAATCGTGTGGATTTTTAAGAAACTTACTTGCCAATTCACCGGCTTGTTTTGCAAGCTCAATAGTTATTTCTAATGCTTTCTTATCGATAATTGGTTTATTATTGAGATCAGACAAATTAAATTTGAAGAATACCGAATCTGTGTCACCATATACATATTCTGCGTTTGTTATCACTGTTCCGTAATTAGTTGTTTCCATTTTTTTATTACAATATGCTTCTTCAATTACACGTTTTGCGTATGTTAATAATTTTCTTCCAGTAGCAGTAGTAGACGCAGCACAGTCTTTTTCATAAAATGAACTGGTTTTTGCACCAGTTTGACCATACAATGAATTTGCTGTTAATTTAATACTTAATTGTCTCTTATCTAGGACGTTTTTCATAAATTCATTTTTTTGTTGTGGAATTAGCTTGCGTGTTGATTTTCTTGCGTGTAGTAGTTCTTCTAAAATCGACGGCATAACTGCTTTGCCTTCTGGAAATTGTGCAAATCTACATGTTTTATATCCAGATTTAACCTTTTCCATTGCTGCTTTTGGATTTCCATTTTTTCTTTGCCATTTAAAAGTATCATACGTAATGTCCACATACTTATAATTAGGTAAATTATCATATATAAAATTTCCTTCTTTGTCTTTTTCACCTGTATCTTTTATTAATTTCCAATCTAATGTGTATTCTTTTGTCCATACCTTACTGTCGTGTGATATATTTTCACTAATCATAGACGATGGATACAATGAACTATAATCTACACACGCAACCGGTTCATTCAAATATAAATCACATTTTGGTTCTAACACGATTGCTCCTTCGAATCCTTCGTTATCAAATCCCTTTTCAACAACCGGGATTAACGTATTTTTTTCTCGGCATTTCTTAGCAATATAGCTTGTAAGTTTAATACCCTGACCCCTCATTACCAAGAAGTCTAGTGGAACACTACATAGATTTGCCATCTCTACAAAACCAGTAATAACGTCTATTTTTCTCATCAAATGATGAACAAGGTTACAATCCTGAATACAATATTTCGCAATCAATGAGCGTTCCTTTGAACCTTCGTTTGTCATTCTGAAAATATCCTGTGGAGTAACATCATCCTTTGCCAATCCCCATCGCACCTTCTTTGTCATATCTGGTTCTTCATTACCAGATATGTAAAAGGTTCCTTCCTCGTAATTAATATCAAATACTTCGAACTTTTCACCATCTTTGTATTGATCAACGCTGTGTGCTTCTTCTTCAAAACTAATAAATGTATTATTTTCTAATCCTGTTAGATTTTTACTATAAATCTTTGTTTTATTTTCTTCTAATTCTAGTTTTTTTACATAATCGCCTATAAAATAACCAGAAACGTAATCTAATTTATATTTTGTTAGTTGAAATTCACGTCTAAAATAATTATACATATCTACTTGCAATCTGCCATTCATTTTGATATATTTAATATCGTGTTGTCCACTTGCGATATATATAGAATTTTGTTCAATTCCCGTTATCTGTTCCAACTTATTTGTATTATTATTCATTTGCCATTTTGTTGTTTCGCAATTTTCCTCCTTATTTCTTGATAGTTCTAAGAATTTTTCAACACAATCCAACTCTTGTGCACGCTCATACATAAATATATAGTCAAATCCAAATATATTATACCCAATTACTATATCTGGGTCTTCCTCTTTGATTAATTTTGTCCACGCCAATAATACTTGCTTCTCAGTCTTATAACTTTCAATAACAGAGTTCTTAACCTGTGGTAAATCATCGCATGTATTTTTAACAATACAGTGGTTTAAATATGGACTTTCTTCACCATATTTGACAAAAGTAGTTCCTATAAACGTAACCTCATCACCCTTCAATGAGGGGAACATATTTTCTACTTCGAAAGATTTTGTTATTTTTGCTAGTTTAATATCTCGTTTTATTTTACTATCATTTAACCAGTTAATAATTGTCCCCTTTTTAATATTAGCATCTTTGTTCGATTTAAAGAGATTTTTTATTTTTGGTTCTTCTACAAAATTGACATTTTGACCCTCGTCACATTCACGTTCTTCATTTTCGTTTTCATCCTCGTCCTCCATATCACTTATATTTAAATTATCCAATTTTATTTGTACCCAATTTGTAAATATTAATTCTAATTTTTCCTTTGATATTTTTTTCTTAGGATAAACAATATCAATATCATCTTCATTATAACCATTTACATTAAAAGCAGTATATATCATTCTTCGCAACGTATCAACATCATCTTTTTCATAATCCCAATTATCAATAATATTTGTAGCCAGTTTTTTGTAATTCTTTTTAGCTAATGGAAAGTCACCATGACTACTAGAAGCCTCAATATCAAAACTTGCTATTTTATATGGAACTAATGTTTCCTTATCAGGTAAAGCCTTGATATTTTTATAATTAATAGTATATTCATATTTACACGTCGTTGATTTTTCTGTATGTGATACAGTTTTAGATTTTGGTAATTCAATCCAACCAGATGGGCTTATTTTACGAATATGAAACATGCGCAACATAGGAGGAATGTTTGCCTCGTATATTTGTGTGCACCAATATCCTTCTGATTTTAGTTTACGATTTTTACCAATTGTATACCATAAATTTTTAGCCTTCTTCATCGCCTTTTCATTATCAAATTGGATTAGTATAAATTTATTTTTAATACCACCGTCGAATCCATATAGTTTCTTCCTCTTTACTATTTTAGAGCTAAATATACTATTTTCATAATATTTACCCATATCACCTCTAAGTGTCGAAATAAATTCTAAACGATTACTATCTGTCCACGAATCGTCTACTTTTACATAGAAGAATGGTGTATAACCGGTTACCATAATAGAGGCGGTCTCTCCTTGTTCGTTAATTCCAAACATCTGTATTAAATACTCATTGTTGTCCTCTTTCTTCTTAAAATTATTGCTACCGTCACTATCGTTATCACTATCTAGTTCTTCTGGTTTGGATTTATCAAAAGGAGTAAATGTTAATAGACGAAATGTATAACTCATTATTAATATTAATAATTAGTTATATATCTAATTCAATTTTAAGAATTATATTTAGTAATATTCTTATCTATATTCTTATCTATATTTAATATATTATGTCTGTTTTAAAACAAAAAAACGCTGTATATATATTTTATTTGCTTGTTGCAAGTATTGGTTGGGTTACTTCCGCGTATGCTAAACGTATTGTTGGTAAAATATCACCCAATGCGTTAGTTTTATTTGATTTAACTGCCAGTTTTATTTTTATAAATATTTTTATTCTATTCGTAAATAAAAAAGGAGAACAAAACCCATTTAATGAGCTGAGAAAATTAACTAATATAGAGTGGCTTGGATTAGCTGGACTGGGATTATTTGGTACATCTGTTCGTGTTTTTGCATCCTCGTTACTTCAACACCACGCAGTAGAGACTATGCGTCTGTCTAGTTTTATGATTTCATTAGCTGTATCTGGTGGTGCAGTATATTTAATGGGTGAACGCGAATTGACTATATACAGAGCAATCGGCTTCTTGTTGATGGCTACTGGTGGTTACATGTTTATGCCTTAATTATTTCATTTACGTGTTTTACGTGTTTTACGTGTTTTACGTGTTTTACGTGTTTTACGTGTTTTGCGCTTAGTTGATTTACGTGATTTTTTCTTCCCCCCACCCGTCATTTTTTTTAATGATTTATTTTTAAAAGTTTTTAAAATAAATTTTTTAAGATCCTTTACATTTCTATTTCCATTATATTCCTTGCCAGCTTTACCATTTTTTTTAACTTCCATTATAGTCGGATAACCAGGTATATTCTTTGCACAATCGCTTTTAATATCACCTAAGGTGTCGGCATGAACCTCAATTATATTTACATTTAATTTAATATTCTTAAACTCGTCTTTTAACGCATCCCATTGAGGAGCCATTTCGCGACAATGCCCACACGATGGGTGATAAAATTTAACAAAAGACGGTTTTTTTTTAATAATTTCATCAAACTTACCTCCATTCTGTAAAATACTAAAGAACTCCATATATAAAATATCTTTATAATTTATATATGTTTGAAAATAATATTTTAAAAAGTTTATTTATTTTCGTGGTATTCAGTTTAGGTTTATATTACGTTGTCAATCAACCTATAATGGAATCTTTTGAAAATAATACTTCTATTAGATGTCCGAATTTATTAATTCAACGTGGTTCAACTCTATATTTAAGTAACAGTAAACTAGCTAATGTCCCTGGTGTCAACCCCATTAAATTTAATAATTTAGATGAATATGCTGAGTTTTCTAAATGGCAACGTAGTCAAGGCATAAGATGTCCTGTGTTATATTTACAAGAAGTATATGACACACAAGGCAAACGCGTATATAAATCTAGACCTAGTCCTGAAAATCCACAGTCAGGGTTACCTGATGCTTTTCCTATTGAAGGTACAAAATTATTAGACGCTGGAAGAGACGATCCACCGTTTAATAAAAATAGTTATCCAGCATATGACCAACAAAGTCAATATATTGGATTGAAAACTCCACTCGATAATATGTATAATTCTAATACCAGAATGATTAATTCCGACTATAATAAGAATTCATATGAAGATGCTGCTCTATATATTCCCGAAAATAATAGCCCCACTATTAATAGTAGTGGTAGAACACACCAAGATTATTTGGATGAAATGGACCCATCTCATAAAGATTATGGAGTTGGAACCAGTTCAAAAGCAATTCAGAGAGCTAAGGATAGAGAAACATAGAGAATTATATGATTAGAAAAAACCCATACTTGATTTTTTTCCTAAATCCATATCCATATCCATATCCACATCCATATCTTTATCTAATACAATACTAATTGCTCGTTTTATATATGTAATTCCTGTTTTACCGTAGTAATCCTTGTACCAGTCGTATTTCTTTTTATAACTTTCGTCAGTTTCTGCCTTTTCTAATATTTCATCAAAAACTATCGCCCCGAAAGAAAATTGGAAATTATATTTCTTAAACTTGGTTTCAGCTAATTCTTTATAGGCCCTTTCTTCCCATTCATCCTCATCTTCATCCCAAAGGTCTTTTACATAATCTATATCCTTTTTAATTCCTCTGTTCATGTTTGTAAACATACCAATGTAAATCTTTCCTTCTGTTTTTTCTATTTCTTTATATAAATCTAATAGTTTTTTAAGCTTCTCTCTAAAATCATCAGGGTCGAATGCATCGTTTATTTCCGTTATCATTTCTTCTCGTTTCTCCTTCTCTGTCTTTTGTTTATCACTTTTATCATCATCGTCATCACCATCTATACCAAGTGAGAATCCTTCACTAATAGTCATGAATCTTAATATATTTGATTGCCAATTTAATGAACGAAATATAATCAATATAGTATAACAAGTAATTGTCATTATTAGAATAATAGCTAAATATTTACATGTATCTATTATCTGTGATGATTTCATTATATAATATTATATGAAAATTAATTATAATATTATACATCTACCGTTATTGATGGTGTGCTGTTTGGTATCAAAAAATTATAGATATTAGCTATGGTTGGTTTAGAAATCTTGCGTGTTTTATTATTTTGAGTAATTTTTATACTTTCTAATACATTGGGGTTCTGTTCCATTTCAATGATTAAATTATATAAATTTGTATATTTCTCCATTATTGCAATCGATATTGATGAACTTACGTTAGGAATTTGCATTAACATAATTGCGCCTATATTTTCCTTTGTTATATTGTCCTTCTTGACTTTGGATACTACATTCACGTAATCATATTGTGTATTTATTTTTTCTGATGTTGGGTTATTTGCATTATCTTTATTATAATAAGGTTGCTTCTTCTTTTCTTTTTGTAATTTATTAGCATATGCTAAAATCCATTCGGCAGATTCGGTTGTATCATCTGTTCTATGAATAGAAAATCCTTTGTAATAAGAAATCGATATGAATGATGATAATAGCGATTTACGTTCTAAGCGTGCTTTTTGTGAATTGTAATATCTTAATACACCTTCTACCAAATAATATATGTTATGATTTGGTATTTCTGAACCAGTTAAACGATAACTCTGTTCAATATATCGCCCATCCTTTATACTAGATGCTAGGTCCTTTAAAGTTTTTCGTTCAATTATTACCAATTCAAGACCATCATCATTACATATAATAACGTCGCCTATGGGTAAGTTTTCTAGTACTAATTTAATATTTTCATAACTACCTATTAATTTCAAAAATTCCATATGTAAACTGGTTTCTCTTACATCTATTTTGATAAGCATTTCATATACTTATTATATAAGGTTTATATTGATTTAAATATTTATTTATATATATATAATATAACAATGAATGAAAGCGATACAATTAAATGTATTACTAACGACGATGATGTAATTAAACAAGATGATAATCTTGTTTTTGATCCATACAATCCTAATAATATTGAGATTACATTGAATGATGTTCAATCTATTCTAAATAAATATGGAATAACTGCTAAAATACACAATATAGATTTATACAAACGTGCTTTTATTCACAAATCATACACAAAAAGACCTAATATAGAAAATAAAGAAGCTAATATTAAAATTGTAAATCAACCAAATGATTGCTTAGCACTAAAAACGAAATCTAATGAACGATTAGAATTTTTAGGAGATGGTGTTTTGGAACTAATAACAAAATATAATTTATATAGACGATTTCCAAAAGCCGATGAAGGATTTATGACGGAAAAAAAAATTGCATTGGTAAAAAACGAACACATAGGTCGATTAGCTTATGAAATGAAACTACATAAATGGCTAATTATATCAAAACACGCCGAAGAAAAAAAAACTCGAACGAATCTTAAAAAATTAGGTTGTTTATTCGAAGCTTTTTTAGGTGCTTTATTTTTAGATTTTAACAAAATTAATATTAATGATGATAATGGATGGTTTCAAAATATATTTCAAACGGGACCAGGATTTCAAATGGCACAAATATTCGTAGAAAAGATCTATGATAAACATGTTGATTTTGTTCAATTGGTTAAAACTGACGATAACTATAAAAATATATTACAAGTTAAAATTCAAAAGGAATTTAAAATTACTCCAGATTATCTTGAAATTTCACATGATAATGAAAAAGGTTACGAAATGGGAGTATATATTTGTCTTAATGAATCAATACACAACATTGATATTGAGAATGCTGAACATTTTTCTAATTATGGTTCATTTACTAAAATCACCGAAATTAACGATGATAAAACCCCTATTTTTATATTTCTAGATAGTGCAACACATAAAATAAAGAAAAAGGCCGAACAATTAGCTTGTGAAAAAGCACTCAGTATTATTGATAATACATAAAACTTTTATATGTTGTAATTTCATAGATGCAAAATAATATTTTAGAAAAATTAAAAATTAAAAATGCTCCTAAACCAGAAATACCAATTGAATATAACATTCCTAGAACCCAAGAAGATATAAATATTAATACTACTATCGTAGACAAGACAAAAGAGGGGAAATTTAACAGAAATGATTATATTGATATTATAAATAAAAAACGACGTGTTAAAAAAAGAAAATTAACTATTCCAGATGAGAAAGAACAAATGGAAGGTATAGAAGAAAGAAAAGACGGCGATGAGAAAGATGATGATGAAAGAGATGGTGAACGAGATGATGAAAGAAATGGTGATGTGATAGACGATGATTTACCAAGAACTGTTATAATAAAACCAACTAAAATCAAAAAATTAAGTAGAAAAATAGTATTAAAAACTAAAGAGCGGGAAGTTAAACAAACTGTGAGAAAAATACAAAGTCCTATTGGTGTAATACAAACGGGTCCTTTATCTTCTATTCAAATTAAAGACGAAAAACTAGAAAATAGATTAACCAAAAAGGAAAAACCTATTCAAATAAAAGCATCGTCATATTATTTAAATAATAGACAACTTTTTATTAACTATATTTCGGGCATTTTTAACAAATATAAAGAGGAAATAAAACAAAGCAAAGAAAGTGCTACTTGCGAACGAGATGAAAATGCAGATTTCAGTCTAATGTCTCATCAAAAAATTGTAAGAGATTATATTTCTACTTTCACACCATATAGAGGACTACTTTTATATCATGGTTTAGGGTCTGGTAAAACATGTTCATCCATAGCTATTGCGGAAGGTATGAAAACTAGTAAAAAAATTATTGTAATGACACCTGCTTCATTGAGAATGAATTACATCGAAGAGTTAAAAAAATGCGGCGATGATTTATACAAGAAAAATCAATATTGGGAATTTATATCTATTGATGAAATTAATAAACAGGAGATAGATGCTTTATCTAATGTGTTATCTATTAGTGTCGAATTTATTAATAAACAACAGGGACTATGGTTAGTCAATGTTAAAAAACCTCCTAATTTTAACACACTTAATTCATTTGAAAAAACAACACTTGATCAACAATTAAATGAAATGATTAGATATAAATATACCTTCTACAATTACAATGGTATGAGAATTTCTAAGTTAAATGAGATGACTCGCAATAACACAATTAATCCATTCGATAATTCAGTAGTTATTATTGACGAATCTCATAATTTTATTAGTAGAATTGTAAATAAATTACAAAATAAATCTTCTCTTTCGGTTAAATTATATGAATATTTGATGAATTCGTCTAATTCTAAAATAATTTTATTGTCGGGAACCCCCATTATTAATAAACCCAATGAAATAGCTATTACATATAATATTTTAAGAGGCAAAATTAAAACATGGACATTTAATTTAAAAATCGAAGATAAAAGCAGAATTAATAAAGCATTTTTTGAAAAAATATTTACAAGTAAGACTTTTGGAGGAAATGTTCTTGATTATATGGAATATAAAAGTTCGGGACCATCCTTAATTGTTACTAGAAACCCTTTTGGATTTGTCAATAAATCTCAAAAAGAAGATTATAAAGGTGTTCATATTGGAGATAGAGGCGAATTGTCAGACGACGATTTCATAACACGATTACGTGGATTATTAACAAAAAAAAATATTAAAATTATTGATTTCAAATTAAACACACACAAAGCCTTGCCTGATAAATTAGACGAGTTCAAGGCAAATTTTATTGACGAGGCAAATAATGACGCTAAAAATATTGATTTATTTAAAAAACGTATATTAGGATTAACATCTTATTTTCGTGATATGGAGATGTTAATGCCTAGATATAATAAAAGTAAGAATTTAATTGTAGTTGAAATTCCTATGAGTGATTTCCAATTTAACATTTACGAAGAGGCTCGCGTTCAAGAACGTAAACGCGAATCACAAAATGCTAAGCGTAATAAAAAGAAAATGGAAGGGGTCTATGAAGAAACGGTATCAACCTATCGTATATTTTCTCGCGCATTCTGTAATTTTGTTTTCCCAAGACCTACTATTATGCGACCATTACCAGGAAACTCAGACGATTTAGAAACTGCTATATTAAATGAAACCAACAACGAAGACGATTTAGATGCTACCAGTAAAGAAGAGAGAATTAATAATGTAGACGGAACATACGAAATAGATGAAATAAATAACATTGATAATATTGATAATAAAAACTATGATGATAGAATCGAAGAGGCGTTAAATAAATTAAATGAAAATAAAGAGGAATATTTATCTTATGAAGGTCTTGAAAAATATAGTCCAAAATTTTTAAATATTATTAAAAATATCGATAACGAAAAACATCGCGGTTGTCATTTGATTTACAGTCAATTTAGAAAATTAGAAGGTATTGGTATATTAAAACTCGCATTAGAATCAAACGGATATGCACAATTTAAAATTAAAAACGTAGCTAACACGTGGCAATTAGATATGAATCCCGAAGACATTGGAAAGGAGACATTTGCTTTATATACTGGTACTGAAAGCCCCGAAGAAAAGGAGATTATTAGAAATGTATTTAATGGAAATTGGGGTTTCTTACCTGCACAACTATCAAGTGAGTTAAATAAAATGTCTTCTAATAATTTATATGGCAACATAATTAAGGTTTTGATGATTACTGCGGCAGGAGCAGAAGGTATATCACTTAAAAATGTAAGATATGTTCATATTACAGAACCATATTGGCATCCTGTTAGAATACAACAGGTAATCGGTCGTGCTCGTCGTATTTGCAGTCATAATGAATTACCAGAAGAATTACAAGATGTAAATGTTTTTGTATATTTGATGAAATTTACAGAAGAACAAATTAAAAGCGACAAATCAATTGAATTACGTTTAAAAGATAAAGGTAAAATGAATCCTGTGAATATATTAACAAGTGACCAAGCTTTATTTGAAATTTCAAATATGAAATTAGAATTAACTAATAAATTTTTAACTGCAATAAAAGAAGCGTCCATAGATTGTATTATTCACTCGGATGATACTGAAAACTTAAAATGTTTTTCGTTCGGTTCTGTTGATTCTAAACAATTCTCATATTTACCGTCGTTTGGAGACGAAGAAAAAGACACATTAGCCGAGCAAAACAAACAAAAAATAAAATGGAAAGCAATTGAAGTTACTTTAACAAACGGCGTTACTTATGCATACAATAAAAGTAATGGTATATTGTATGATTTAGATAGTTATAATAATGGAAATCCTATTCCGATAGGTTCGTTGAAAATTACGAAAATTGGCAATAAAGAAACGTATGAATTCATACCGTTACAAAATGAATAATTGTTTCATAATTTTATTTTATATAATATAAAATAAAATCATATATAAAATGAGGTCATTGATATATGATTTGTTTCAAAATTTTATACTTGGTGGTTTAATTACAGCAAGTATTAGTTACATAGGTACTTATTTGAATCCTTTGTTGGGTGCAATATGGTGGTCCTTTCCAATTTCATTAATTCCTACTATATATTTTATGCAACAAAGTGGGAAAAAAAACAGCTACATATCACAATTTGCTTACAGTACTACTTATGCAATTGGTCTCTTGGTTATTAGTTGTTTATTTTTAGGATATTATTTGAAAACAGAAGACGGAATTATGTATCCTATATTAAAAGCAACATTGGTTTGGTTTATATGTAGTATATTATTTTATTATATTGTCAAACACTATAAATTAGAAGAAAAGTTCATGTAATTTAATATTTTTTTATTTTAATGAAAAATATTGAAGAAATCAAATATTTAGAATGTGAAATTAAAGCTCTTATTGAAGGAATAAGGAGAGAAAATGGATATGTTAATTTCAACAGTAAAGAAGAATTCAACAATATGGTATATGTAAATATTTACAAAGAAAATAGTGTTGGTAATGACCTAGCTATAAATTCTTTTAATAATAAAGGATGTGACTCTTTTTGTAATAATATGAATGTTATTTTAACTTCAATGAAAAATTATTGGAAAGAAGAATTTCAAGAAGAATTAAGTGATACTATGCTTTCTCCACACGATTTATTAAAAACATATATTTATTGTAAGGCTAAAAGTTTTTATACAAAATTATAAAATTATTTATCTTCTTGTTTATCTTCTTCTTTATCTTCTTCTTTATCTTCTTGTATATCTTCTTGTTTATCTTCTTGTTTATCTTCTTGTTTATCTTCTTGTTTATCTTCTTCTTTATTTAGTAAATCGTATATTTTATTTAATTGTTTCAATATGATATCTTGTTTAATTTCCAATTCGTTTAATTTATTTAATACACTCTCTCTATTATCCTTAGTTATAGTTTTAACATTGTCATTTGATATATCTATATTTTCACCGATTGTTATAAATGTGTTTGTTTTTTGACTATCGAATTTTGTATAGTCCACGTTCAAATCTTGTTCTCTACTTGAAATTACAGAGGATAGCACCGAATCCATATCTTTCATTGGAACTTCGGTTTTATCCATAAAATCGATTTCATCTGGTTTATTAACAGTAATTAAATTATCAAATTCTTGTCTTTTTGAAGTTAAATTATCATTGAATTGTTCCTGTCTCTTTAAAATAATTTCTTCTGATGTTATTGCTTCGCGTGTTGTTGGTTGTGAATTATATACAGTATTAATATTTTCATTTAAAGCGTATATTAATTTTTTATTTTTATCAACTAAATTATCACCTTTACTATCGTTATTTATAGTGGTAACAATACTATCATATTTTATATATATTTCTCGTATTTGTTGTTTTGATAATCTATTAAATGAACCATTATCAACTAATAATTTCCAAATAAACAGTTTATTGTCTACACTATTAATATCGTTCATTATATTTCATATAATTATATTTTTAAATATAATTATATTATTCATCATATTATTCATCATATTATTCATCATATTATTCATCATATTATTCACCATCATATTTATTAAAATATTTATATCGTAATTCCTCCATTTTTTTATCGGGAATACGATGTGTTAGAAAGTATTCGGGTTCTTTATTCTTTTCTAATAATTCCGTAATACAGTATAAACAATATATACCACATTCGGTGTTTTCGCGTTGGTGATTTTTTTTATTTTCTAAATATTCGAATTCTAATTTAATTGATATTATAGATTCTGCTTGTTTCATAATACGATCTATTAATGCTTTTATTTCTGGTGTTGGTTCATCCCCCGTACTGTTAAAGAACAATATTTTTTGTTTAAAAATATCTATAAATAATGTAAGCCAATGTGAACCACTCATATCGTGTTTATCTAAATTAAAAATAATACCTATTTTTGTTTTATTTTTTTTTATTTGTTTAATTAATTCAAATTTACATAATTCAGGCCATACACAAACACCATTTATAACGGTGTCGAAATCTATTGGTGTTGGACCTATAAATTCAAAATCATCATATTTATGTTCATATTGTTTCATTACTTTTATAATATCATTACTATTCAACCATTCGTTTGGATTTTCAATCCATTTTTCTGGTGCACTCGGTGCAAAAGTATACAATGTTAAATCCGAAGTTAAATTATTATCCATAAACAGATGTTTCAACCAACATTTTTCATTATTACATACATTATTCATGGTTTGTTTTAAACGATTCCATATTTCCTTAGGATTATTAGAGTCTATCTTAGAATCAGGATGCCTCCTGTTCCATAAAATTTTCATATTAGATAACGATTTATCATTATAACAAGTATAATTTTTCTTTGACATTGGACTGCAAGTGTTTTTCTTGAAATTTTTAATTGGCTTATTGTTTTTAGATTTATTTTTTCCGGATTTATTTTTTATCTTTAATGTGTTATTATTTTTATTCATAATAAAATATTATGATATTATATCTTTCTTATCTTTCTTATTTTTTTTTTCTTTTAATCCTTTCTTTTTAAATTTACTGGTTTTTAGATTAATTTTTTTTTGCTGTGGTATGAAATTATCTTCGATGGGAGGTTTTCTAATATTTAAAAACGTATCTAGATTAGTATTGTTCATAGTTTTCGAATAAAACGCCATATCATTAGTTTTAGTTATATTAAATGATATATCTGTTTTATTATTTACATTATTATCTACATTAGTTAACATATCATATTCCTCCTGTAATATATCTTTTGTATCTGTTATTTTACAATGATTAATAGCTAAATAGATAAAATCTTCATATGTTTTATTCAAAGTATCGCCATAACTAATACCAGAATATATTTCTTTACCTATTAATAAAACACGCTTTCTATAAAAATCTTTATCTTCACCACTAATATTATTGTTAGTGATATTATTATTATTATTATTATTATTACTTTGATATATTGGATTCGTAAGATATTTCAATATATCGCCGTTTGTTTTGCTCATTAAATAATTAGTATTATAAAAATATAATTATTTAAACATTTTTCATTTAAACATCTTTCATTTGTTGTCTTGTAAAATTATAAAATATGTTTTCGCCAATATTGTGTCTATTAGGGTTAAAATTTCCTAAATTATCATTTGAAAATAAATAGCTGTGTGTCTGTAATTCTTTCCGTCCACTAACTGTTACTTCGTATAAATCGCTCTTACTAGAAGGAACATACACCGAACTCTCACAATTTTGAAGTGAAAAATACTGATTGCGTAATCTTGATTCATTATTAATGTTAGAAGCAAAACCATTATATGGACCACTTGACGAACCTGGATTAAAAGTTTCTTCAACAACATAGGGTTCGTGTTTTTTTAATGGAGTATTTGTTTCTTTGCGAATATCAAATATAGGCATTAATGAATATTTTGTAGATACAGCTCTGGTATTAATATTAGGAGCCAAATTAGACGATGGAATATTTCTTTGGTATAGTCTATTATTTAAATCTTGAACTCTATCTATTTGTGTTATATATGACTTGTGTTTGTTAAACATAATATAGAGTATATATAGAATTTAATTATTAATATAAAAACAAAATGTATAAATATGTCATGTGCGGCATATTTGCCATATTGAATAATAAGAGTACATTTGATAATAGCAAAATGGAAAATGCTTTTCATGAATTAAATCCTAGAGGACCAGAAAGTTCTAAATTCAACACATACAGTGAAAAATTGGTTTTGGGTTTTAAAAGGCTTGCTATTAATGGAATAAATGATGTATCTGATCAACCCATTACTATTGATGGTGTTACTCTCATATGTAATGGTGAAATATATAATTATAGAATTCTGTTTAAGGAATTATATGAAACAAATAAAATACTTCCTAAAACAGATTCAGATTGTGAAATTATAATTCATTTATACAAATTATATGGTATTGAACATACTTTACGTTTATTAGATGGTGTATTTTCATTTATATTATATGATAATTGTGATATATCGTGTAATTCTAAAATATATATTGCACGCGATCCTTTTGGTGTTAGACCATTATTCGCAATAAGAAAGCAACAAACACAAGTTGAAAATAAAAATATATTCAATAATTCAAATATCACCACTGAAAATATTATTGGATTTGCATCAGAAATAAAAGCTTTACATCCACTTTTATACAGTAATGAACAAATTTTAATGTATACAAATAAAAGTCATTTATTTAATACTCAATCCACACCAAATGTGTATAATATATATAAATCGTTTGAAATTATTCCATTTGAACCAGGTAGTTATTCTGAATATACTATGAGTTTTAAAGTTAATTCTGAATGGAAATATAAAATACAAAATAAAAAATATATTTCTACCAATTTTCCATCGTGTATACTGAATTATAATTATGATAACAACATCGAAGATACATATTCAAAAATAATTTTCCATCTTGAAAACGCAGTCAAGAAACGTGTAATAGGGACGACTGACAGACCTATTGCTTGTTTATTATCAGGAGGATTGGATAGTAGTTTGATTACTGCTCTTGTTAAAAAACATTATACGGGTGAATTGAAAACATATAGTATTGGAATGAAAGGTTCGGAAGATTTAAAAAAGGCTAAAGAAGTTGCAGAATATTTGAAAACAACACATACTGAAATTATTATGTCCGATGATGAATTTTTTAATTCTATCCCAGAAGTAATCAAAACAATTGAAAGTTATGATACAACTACTATTCGTGCTAGTGTTGGTAACTATCTAGTTGGAAAATATATATCTGAACATAGTGATGTAAAAGTTGTTTTTAACGGAGATGGAAGCGACGAATTAACAGGTGGATATTTATATTTTTTACAAACACCTTGCTCGCTAGAATTTGATAAGGAATGTCGCCGTTTGTTAGAAAATATTCACACTTTTGATGTATTGCGGTCAGATAGGTGCATATCATGTCATGGATTAGAACCGAGAACACCGTTTTTAGATAGGACTTTTGTTAATTTTTATTTATCATTAGCTATAAATATGCGAAATCCATTAACTTCCTCCATAAATAAAAATAGATGCGAAAAACAATTACTGAGAACTGCGGTTGAATATGTATATCCAGAGTTATTACCGAGCAATATATTGTGGAGAACCAAAGAAGCTTTCAGCGATGGCGTATCAGGCGATAATGGTTCATGGTTTGAAATTATTCAAAATAAATTAAAAGACAATAATATGAAATTTACATCTAATTCCAAACATAATATACCTACTTCAACTGAACAAATTTACTATCGGTCCATATATGATAAACATTACTTTGGAACTGAGCGATGCATTCCTTATTTTTGGATGCCAAATTATGTCGACGCCGATGATTGTAGTGCACGTACATTAGATATTTATGATACTGTTAATAATATTATGAAATAAAAATTATAATAAGCTGAAAATTATTATGAAATAAAATCTTTAATTATAATAAAATGAAAATTAAAGATTATAAATTACACCAACAATTTTATTTATATGGAAGTATAATATCATATTCTGTTTTTTTATTAACTCTTACTGGAATAGTAACATTTGCTCCAACACATATTTTATTATTGCAAAAAATGTTAAGATATTACGTTTGTTTGTTTTTAATTATTCGTTTTAATCCCTTTAAAAATGTAAGAAATATTACAAAAAAAGATGTTGAATTTGACAGAAAAGTGGCTTTTTCGGCAGGTATTTTTCTACTATTAACAACGACAATAACCGAAATAATATACAATTTAATGGACGACTTATATAGTTATATTTAATTTTTTTGTTTTATTCTTGCTTTTATTCTTGCTTTTATTCTTGTGTTTTTTTGTTTTCTTTATTGGTAATGTATCCTTAAAAAATTCTTTTAGATGTGTTAATATTTTTTTACTTATAATATTATCTATTTGTTGTTCATTATCGCTTTTTGAATTATATTTGTAATTTGATTTCATATATTTAACAGCAAAATCAACAAAGTCGTCATTATCTATTTTATTAAAATTGTTATTAAATTTATTGTAATATCTTAACGCCATTTCTTCGAAAGATATAGAATGTTCATATGGTTTGAGATTAATATAATATACATTGTCGTGCTCCATTAATGAATGAAATTGGTCATCTAAAAAACATATTCTTGTATTTTCTGGTATTTTCGTGCATTTGATTAAATCACTAACACTTTTATCATGACTAGATCTACACAATTCTACCTTTTCGCCATTTATTTTAAATGCTGCAATAATTTGATCAAAAGTCTTAGTTTTTAATTTTTTATCAAAAAATTTGCAAATCATTTGTGTCCATTTTTTCTCTCCCTGATTATTAGTGTATATCATTATCTTACTACATTTTTTATTTTTTTTTTTTGTAATTACATATTTTAA
>Ga0257106_1000248_pt1 | contig 33832 bp, 43 predicted proteins | sample LP_taG_3_FD_190177 | JGI IMG/M metagenome (GOLD analysis project Ga0257106, IMG submission 190177) | Marine microbial communities from Northeast Subartic Pacific Ocean, Canada - LP_J_2011_P26_10m | ecosystem: Environmental > Aquatic > Marine > Oceanic | place: Canada: Northeast Subartic Pacific...
TTCAGCGAAAAGCTTTTAGTTTAAATAATATGATTAAGAAAATATACATCGCAGGACCACTATTTAACGTACATGAAAAAAAATATCTTGAAGACATAGCAGCAGTTTTAGAAGAAGCGGGATATGATTGTTTCCTGCCACATAGAGATCAGACAGGTATTGATCCAGACGAGTTAAAAGGTAACGATATGTCTCAATCCACAAAAGATATTATCTTTCAAACTGATATCAAAGCATTGAATGAATCAGATTTAGTTGTTGCATTAGTGACTGGTCAAGATATAGATTCAGGAACAGCATCAGAAATTGGATATATGTATGCAAATAATAAACCTGTAATCGCTATTACCGCTGAGGAACGAAGGTACCGCAATTTATTTACAGCTGGAATGTTTAGTTCAACTATAAACAATATTGGTGATCTCTTAGGGGTAATTAAGACAATAGATTCTTAAGTAGAAACGACAATTTCTTTATAACCTCTGATTCCAAAGGCACCTGTTCTAACTGGCTCTTGAACTAAATCTATTTGGTTCTTAAAAAGACTTGTGAAGGAAACTTCTAATTCAAGTCTTGCTAAGTGCGCTCCGAGACAGAAGTGGACACCTCCTCCAAAGCTAGTATGACTCAAGTTATCTCTTTCAAAGTTAATTTCTTCACCATTTTTAAAAGCTAACTCATCTCGGTTTGCAGATCCTAATAAGATTGCAATTTTTGAATTCTTTTTTAATTCGAAGCCACCTAAATCTGTATCTTCTAAAACCCATCTTTGAAAGAATTGAAGAGGACTATCCCAACGTATTAGCTCTTCAATAATCTTTTTCATTTCGTATCTTTTATCAAGATCTTTAGTATCAATATTATTTTTCCTCAATGCAACAATAGAATTTCCAATTGTATTTACAGTTGCTTCATGTCCTGCGTTCAAAAGAAGGATGACAGTACAGATAATTTGATCTTTTGTAAGTTTTTGATTATTTTCTGTCACTTGTGAAAGTCTTGAAATCATGTCATCATCAGGATTTTTTACTTTTTGATCAATCAATTCACTTATATAGTAATAAAAATCTTTAGCAGCGATTTCAGCTTCTTTAGAGCTTTCATTTGAAACTTCAAGATCGTACATCTTTACTATTTTGTTAGACCAATCTAGGAAATTTTCATACTGTTCTTCAGGAACTCCTAATAATTTACCAATTACTGAAACTGAATATGGTTGAGCGTAGTCTGCTAATAAATCAAAACTACTTCCTTGTAAATTGCTTAAGAGCGCAGTGGATTTTTCTTCCATAAATGGTCTAAGTTCTTGAACTTGTCTTGTTGAGAAAGCCTTTGCAACTAATCCTCTTAAATCTCCATGGAGCTCACCTTCAAGATTTAAAAGTGAGAATTCCTCTGTTTTCCAAAAATAGGGATAATTTTCTCCGCTTTCACTTGTTTTTTTAAAAGTATGTAAGTCTTCTGGTTCAGATGAAGAAAAAGATTTACTTGTTTGTACGCCTTTTACACCTTCAAATCTTGTAACAAGAACCAAATCACTATTTATATCTCTGTGTAATGGGGATGACTCCCTTAAAGTTTTTAGATGCGGATAAGGGTTTTCAATAAACTGAGGATCTAAATTTGGGAATTTAATTTCAGGAATATTCATATCATTAAACTATAACTTTTAACAGTGATTTCTACAAATTTCCAAAAAATTTTAGTGACCTTTTATTAATCATTTGATATTATTTCAATCATGACAGAAAAAAAATCTATGCTAGACGGACAAAAACAATACCATATTGGATTAGAACCTGATGATGTTGCTGATTTTGTAATTTTGCCAGGAGACCCAGGAAGGGTTGAGTTTATTGCGGGACATTTTGACGAGGCAAGAGAAGTTGCTTTTAATAGAGAGTACAAAACATACACAGGAACCTATAAAGGAAGACCAGTAAGCGTGATGTCAACTGGAATGGGTTGCCCCTCCACAGCAATAGGTGTAGAAGAATTAGCAAACATTGGTGTAAAAACAATGATAAGACTTGGAACTTCCGGAGCTATGCAAGAACACACAAGAGTAGGAGATTTAGTAATAGCTAATGGTGCTGTTAGACAAGAGGGTACGTCTTTAGAATACATGCCCATCGAATATCCAGCCGTTGGTTCAGCTGATATGATTTTTGCATTGGAACAAGCTGCAAAAGAAAAAGGAAGTACATACCATATCGGAGTTGTCCAAACAAAAGACTCCTTCTATGGGCAACACGACCCTGACTCCAAGCCAGTTTCATATGACCTAAATCAAAAATGGGAAGCCTGGGTTCGGGGTGGAGTACTATGTTCGGAAATGGAAGTTTCAGCCCTATTTGTTGTTGGAAACTACAGACGTGTAAGAACTGGAGCACTACTTGTAATCTATGGTGACCAATCAAGAAAAGAAGCTTTAAACAAAGAGACATATTTGGATGCAGTTAGTAACGCAACAAATATTATTTTGGAATCAAGCTTAACCATAGACCAGTAAAAGTTATTGCTGCATAGATCAACTATAAGAAGATTGAGTACCTTTTTTTGTCACTGACTGACTAGCTTTTGATACCGCCATTTTTATAGACTCCTGTGGAGTATTAGATAACGATAATTCGTATGCAAAGGTTCCTATAAATGAGTCACCAGCTCCAGTGGTGTCGACTGCCTCTACAGTTGGAGCCTCAAAATAATGAATTTCACTTTCTTCAACTAGAACTGCTCCCTTTTCGCCAAGAGTGACTATTAAATTACATGGAATATTTTTCTTAAATTTTAAAAAGTTTTCATTATTTGGTTCCATACCACTTATAACTTGAAACTCATTTTCATTCGGGATTAACCAGCTGACGTGATCTAAAAATTCTTTTTCAAGACTTCTAGCTGGTGCAGGATTAAAAATTGTTGTTATTGAATTATTTTTTGCAAATTGAAATACTTCATTATTGACCTCCATTGGGATTTCACATTGTCCAACTAAAACTGAGATATCTCCAATGTCCTCCATTGAAGAAATGGCTTTCTGTGCATCTATTTTATTATTTGCTCCAGGTATAACAATTATTCTATTTTGTCCAGTGGAATCAACCCAAATAGGAGCAACACCACTGGACCCTTGAACCATTTGTATATGATCAGTATTCACATTATTTGCTTGGTAGTTAGTTACTGTCATTTCTTTATAAACATCATCACCTAAACATGTAATCATATATACATCTGCCCCAAGTAATCCAGCCATAACAGCTTGGTTAGCTCCTTTTCCACCAAAACCCATTTGGAATGAATCTCCAAATAGGGTTTCACCATCGGCAGGAATATTTTGTGTATAAGCTATTTGATCAATATTAGAACTACCAATAACACAAATTTTTGATTTCATGTTGGAAGTATATCTTTCATGACTATTTTTCGCTAGTATCATTTGACCTATGGATATTAATTGGGATTCTAAAGTGCTTAAATCACTAGACCCAGTTATTGACAATCTTCAAAATATAAGACTTAACGAACATGAAATTATAAATGTTGCTGATTGGATTGCGTATGAAGAATTCCCACCTCCAGAACAGAATATTTCTAAAAATAATCCGGAGGAGTACATAAGAACAACAATGTTAATTAATACACTTAATTTTGCTTTTACTGATTTTGAAAGTGGTATTAAGTACGAAATAGTACGCGAAGGTAAAGAGCTTTCAGATAGTGAGGCTATGTTTACTCAAATTCAAGAAGCAATTTCCTCAGGGATAAAGCTATACGATGGGAATATATTAACTAGCTTAGATGACAAGCAGCTTAAAAAAATATTTACTGGAAACATAGAGATGCCAATGATGGCAGAGAGGTTAGAGATATTATTAGATGTTGGGACGAAGCTTTCAGATGACTATGAAGGCGATTGGATGAATTTTATTAATGCTGGTCCTAAAAAACTTTATCACAACGGAGAAGGTCTTATTGAGAGGCTAATCACAGAATTTCCAAGATTTGATGATACATCTAGACATAATGAAAAAAATGATATACATTTTTATAAGCTTGCACAACTTGCTTTTTGGGGAATGCACGCAGAACTCGCAGGGAGTGAAGAATTTTTTATTGAAGACATGGAATCGATGAGTGCATTTGCAGATTACATTGTGCCAGTCGCTTTAGAGGTCATGAAAATTGTTAAATATGGTGATGAGTTAGAAAGTAAAATTATGAATGGAATACTTCTAGCTAAAAACTCTCTTGAAGAGATTGAGATTAGGGCAACAAGTTTGTATGTAACTGCAAAACTTACTGAGGAGATTAATAAGAGAAGACCTGTTGAAAAATCTATAATCATTCCTCAACTTGACTACAGACTTTGGAAGCAGTATCACTCTACACACAGACCGCACCATTTAACAATTACCACTATGTATTAAATGAAAAAATTTATTATTGATGCAGATACGGGTTCAGATGATGCTGTCGCAATTTTACTTGCTCTACAAGACCCACAAGTCGATGTTTTAGGGATAACGGTTGTTTCGGGAAACGTCCCCCTTCAACAAGGAGTAATTAATACTCTCTCAACAATTGAAGCTACAGAACAGAACATTAAAGTTTATGCTGGTGCGCGTAAACCATTGGTACGTGATTACATTGAGATTCACAGTCTTTCAGATTTCACAGAGCATGTTAAGTCTTTAAGTCCAGTGTCAGCAAGTGCTCAGTCGGTACATGGTATTGATGGAATGGGCGATATTGGCATTACATCAAAATTTTCAGAATATGAAGAAAAGAATGCAATAGATTTCTTGGTAGAAACAATTAATAAGAATCCTGATGAAATAACCCTTGTTACATTGGGTCCATTGACAAACATAGCTTTAGCATTAGAAAAAGATCCTTCAATATCGACAAAAATTAAACACTGCTACGTTATGGGCGGCACATCTGATGGAACGGGAAATGTTTCGGCTGCTGCAGAATTTAATATTTGGGTTGATCCTGAAGCGGCAAAACGAGTCTTCGATTCAGGATTAAAAATTACGATGGTTGGTTGGGATAACTCTTACAAGTACGCAATGCTTAAGGAAGATGAGATTAAAAAACTAAGAGCTTTAAATTCAAAGTTGGCTGATTTTTCTGTTGATATTCAAAAAGTTCTAATAAACCTAACAAAAGAATGGTATGACTTTTACGGTTTTGACTTACCCGACCCAATAACTATGGCAATTGCTTTGGATAATTCCATAATTGAAGAGTCACAAGACCTCCATGTGATAATTGACACAAGAGATGGGATTACAAGAGGTCAGACAATAGTTGATTATTTTAATGTTGAAAATAAAAACAAGAATACTCGGGTAGTTACTAAATCTAGCAATAAAAAATTTATGAACATGCTCATGGATTTATTAAGTTAATTAACTTTTTGGCAGGTATATTTATTTATCTACAACAATGTAGTAATGACTGCTGAAGCAACTTATAAAAAATTAGTAAGTCTTAATGGAGCAAAGAATTTAATATTTTTTGGCGCACTAGGGAGAGCTCCCTACTCAATGCTACAAGTCGGAATGGTTATATTCGGAAATTATAAAACTGGCTCTTATGCAATAGGTGGGGCAATGGCAGCAAGTTTTAGTATTTCAAATGCTTTAATTCAACCCATAAATGGAAGATTGGTTGATAAGCTAGGTCAAAAAAAAATTGTAACTATTTTATTAACTGGATTTACAACGGCATCTCTCTTAATAACACTTGGCGACTTTCAAAGTAAATTTGTGTATATTTTTCTTTCAGTACTTCTCGGTGTCTCAGTTCCAAACATTGGCACATATACACGTAGAAATTGGAAAGCGATAACAAAAGAAGAAGATAATCAAAAAGTACAAGCTATAGAGTCTTCTATTGATGAGTTAAACTTTTTAATAGGACCATCGGTATTTGCAACCGTATCAAATTATATAAACCCAATAGTTGCATTATATATTGCAGCAATAAGCTCCATTACTGGGACCATTGGAGTTGTGTTTTTTAATAGTATTGATATCGGTAACCTGAAAGAGATGGCCTCTAAAAATACGTCCGTATGGTTTTCAAAAAATAAGACAGTGCTCCTAGTTTCATTAGTTTTCCTTGGTGCTTGCCTAAGCACTATTTCAGTATTTGTTGTTGCTAAAGAAGATATTGGAAACATAAGAAATTTAACTGCTTTTTATTATCTTGTTAATGGTTCCACTGCACTTATAAGTGCATTGTTATATGGATATTACTTTAAAAACACAACCAGCTTAAAAAATTATAATTATGTATTTTTATTTTTAGCTTTATCAGTTTCAACATTTTATTTTTTTGATACCAGAAATCTTATAATTTTTTCTGGTTTCTTATGTGGACTAGGAATAGGTCCTATATTTTTACTCGCTAATAGCTACGTCTCAAATGTCACCGAAAGTGGGAAGTTAACAGAAGCTTTTTCTTGGTTGGCTAGTTCAGTTGGTTCAGGCATTGCTATTGGATCTACAGTTACAGGTTATTTTATTGAGACCTTTTCATTAAATACAGCTCAAAATCTATTCCTAGTCTTCACCATTACTCCGATTTTCCTCCTACCCTTTAATAGAGGGTGGCATGATGAGCAATAAAAAGTATTTAGTTGTTTTTTTACTTTTTGCATTCTGCTCAGACCTCGAATCCTCTTCCGAAGAAAAGATAGATGACTGTATTCAGTTGGCAGATGAAATTGAAAGAGTATTTGATGAGATTCAAATTGAAGCATATGAAAGTGAAATTTATAGAACTTATTCGTATATTGATGCAACCAAGTTAGATTACGTAAACGAAGCTCTGAGGATAAACAAAATCGGCCTTGACGGTTTAGATAGTGTAATTGCTAACTATGAAATTAAAAATTTAGATTTAGAGAGTGTTATTGATGGTTTCTATAATAATTTTCTAGATTCAAAGAATGCAAACACCGCTTTAGAAAAGCATTTAATTTCAATTAATAATATTTGGACTATTCAAGATGAAGTTCAATGGTGGGATGATAATCAAGATTACAGCATTAAATATTGGAGAACTTCAGACGAATACAGAGATCTTTTATCCTCAAAATCACAAAACACACTCACACCTGATCCAGATTTTGTTGTAAGTGACAACTATCCCCAAGGGGTTTTAAGAAAATATTGTGGAACTCTTTAGGTTGTGACAAATAATATCAGAGGCTCTCTTTGGATGGTTGGAGGAGTTTTTTGCCTTACCTCCATGGCTGTGGCAGGAAAAGAAATTTCACTTCAGATAGATACTTTTGAAATATTATTTTTTCGAAGTGTAATAGGTGTATCTATTATTTTATTTTTTCTAATAAGGAAGAACTTACTTAAAGAAATAAATTTAAAAGAGATACGAACTCATATGAAAAGAAATATTGCTCACTTCACAGGACAAAATCTTTGGTTATATGCATTGGCCTCTATAACTCTTGCTGAGGTTACGTCATTAGAATTTACAATGCCAATTTGGATAGTTCTTTTTTCATTTTTGATGCTGAATGAAAAATTAAATAAGTACAAAATTTTATCTGTACTTATCGGTTTAGTTGGTGTTCTAATAACTGTTAGGCCAGATATTGAAAGTATTAATTTAGGAATAGTTGCTGCAGCAATTTCAGCAGTAGTTTTTGCTCTTACAAACATCTACACCAGAAGACTCACTAGCACGGAATCAACACTCACAATCCTATTTTTCTTAACAACTATTCAATTAGTATTTGGACTTGTAGCATCTCTTATTGATGGCAAGTTAGATTTACCAACTACTGAAAATATTGCTTGGATAGTAGTAATTGGCTTTGCTGGTTTAGGTGCGCACTTTTGTATAACTACTGCTCTTTCTCTTGCAGAACCAACTGTAGTTGCGCCGATTGACTTACTAAGATTACCGATTGTAGTTTTGATAGGAGTAGTTTTTTATTCAGAACCAGGTGATATTTTTATTTATATTGGTGCGGGTTTAATTATATTTGCAAATTTTATAAATTTAAAATATGCAAAAAGTTCGTAATCTATAACTTAAAACTACTTATCAATTTAAAAGATTGTTTTACTTACTTTTGATATCCTTTAATAGCATATGAAAAATAAATATTTTATAGATACGGATACAGCTTCTGATGACGCGGTTGCATTATTAATGGCTCTTGAGTGGGATGATGTTGAAGTGTTAGGAATCAGTATTGTTTCAGGAAATATGTCAGTTCAGCAAGGAAGTATTAATGCAAGGTACACAGTTGAACTTTGTAAGAAAGATGTACCAGTATACGTTGGAGCGGACGCCCCTTTAGTAAAAAAAAGAGAACATGCTGATTGGTTTCACGGGCCAGATGGAATGGGCAATATGAATTACCCAGCACCAAGTCTTCAAGAAACAGACGAAGATTTTATTGAGGTTTTAAATAATCACATTAATCAAAATCTCGACGAGGTAACATTAGTTACTTTAGGGCCACTAACTAATGTAGCTAACTTTATAAAAAAATATCCAGAATCTTTTTTAAGATTAAAAAATATTGTCATCATGGGGGGAGCTTCTAATACAGTTGGGAACGTTACTCCAGCAGCTGAGTACAACATTTGGTGTGACCCCGAAGCAGCAGATATAGTTTTTAAGTCTAATCATCATGACATAACAATGGTTGGTTGGGAACTTTGTAGGGGCGAAGCAAATTTAACAGAAGAGGAAATGGATTTAGCGTATAGTTTTAAGACAGAAAAAGCAGACTTCACTATTGATTGTAACAAACATGCTCTTGATTCAAGTCAAAATTGGTTAGGTGATCCTGGTCTTGGATTACCAGATCCAGTAGCCATGGCAGTAGCTCTAAACCCAGAGGTAACTACAAAAGCTTCAAGACACAATGTACAAGTTGTAATTGATGGCCCAGCTAGAGGGATGACAATCGTTGATCAACTACATGTTGGTGAAAGCGATCCCCATATTGACGAGCATTGGAGCCATACAAAAAGAAATATAAATGTTATTTGGGAGATTAATAGTAGTGAGTGGAAAGAAACGCTATATAAAACTATTCGTAACTAGTCATTACCCCAAGTTTCCTCAATATACCCTTTTCGTCCACTTGCCTTTGCGTACATCTCATAACGCATAGCCTGCTTTTTATAGAAATCTTGATGATATTCTTCAGCAATATAAAACATCGGGGCAGCTGAGATTGCAGTAACAATTGGTTTGTCAAACTTTCCTGAATCTCCCAATTCTTTCTTTGATGTTTCTGCCAACTGCATTTGATTTTCTCCTACAGTGAAAATTTCAGTTCTATATTGAGAACCTACATCTGCAAACTGATAATTTAAAGCAGTTGGATCAATGTTTCTCCAAAACACTTCAAGTAATTCTTCATAAGACACAACGTTTGGATCATACAATATTTCGACAACCTCAGCATGTCCTGTTTCGCCAGTTACAACATCTTCATAAGTCGGATTATCCATTGTTCCACCCATGTACCCAGAAGTTGCACCAAGAACACCTTCCAATGCTTCGAATGGTGGCTCCATACACCAAAAACACCCACCAGCAAAATATGCTTTTTGGTTTTCAGTATTATTCAATTCATCATTTTGGGTTTTCATAGTTATCTCTTCCTCAGCAGTTTCTAATGTTGCTGTGCATGATATCAATATTAATAAGAGTGTGATTTTTAAAAACTTCATATAAAGAATGTTATTGGATAATAATTCGTATCGTAAACTACAAAAAATAATAATTGCTTTAGTTTGTAAATAAAGAGTTGCTTAATTAGACAAAAATAATAAAATTAGAATAATCCTTCGACTTTTAAAGCGGAGAGAGGAAAAAGTGAAAAAAACAGTACCTTATATTGTAAATTTAAAAAATAAAGAAATCATCTCTATGGTTACTGCATATGATTATCCCTCAGCAAAAGCAGCCTCAGAAGCAGATATTGATATCATTTTAGTTGGAGACTCACTTGCTCAAGTTGTCTTAGGTCATGAAGATACTCTTTCTGTCACGGTTGAAGAAATGTTGCATCATGTAAAAGCTGTAACTAATGCAAAACCTAAGCCCCTCGTAGTTGCAGATATGCCATATATGTCCTATCACGTAGATTTAGCGGACACATTGAGAAATGCAGCTAAGTTTATTCAAATAGGAAAAGCTGATGCCGTTAAAGTTGAAGGCGGATCAAAGAGAAGAGAGACTATTCAAGCTTTGGTAAATGCAGAAATACCAGTGATGGGTCACTTAGGACTAACTCCCCAGTCTAAAAATATGATGGGAGGCTACAAAGTACAAGGTAAAACTCTCGAGCTAGCAAAGAAATTGTTTGAAGATGCACTTCTCATACAAGAACTAGGCTGTTTTTCAATGGTCCTTGAAGGTGTTCCATCTATAGTTGCTGAATCTATATCTGAAGCACTTGAAATACCAACAATAGGAATTGGTGCTGGAAAATCAACAGATGGACAAGTACTTGTCTTACATGACATATTAGGAATGAAATCAAAGGAATATGTAGATGCTAAATTTGTGAAAAGGTACTCCAAACAATATGAGGATACCGTAGAAGCACTCAAGAGTTATAAGTCAGAAGTACAAAATAAAAAATTTCCAACAGAAAATCATTCTTATGCCATGGGGGCAGATTTGCAAGAATCCCTTGAAGAATGGAAAAAAGAAATTAAAAAAATTCTGTCATAAGCCATTTCTAGTATTAAATTGTAAGTACCTGCTTCAAAAGAAGCCACGTACAAGTGTCCATAGGAGAAAAAATGACTAAATATGACTTGGTCTCAATTGTTAGACCAACAGCAGACGACAGTCTTGTTGAAGAAATCCACAAAAGTATAACTGAAATTATTACTACTAATGGTGGTTCAATTTCAGAGCAAGCTGTATGGCAAAAGAGAAAACTAGCCTATCAAATAGAAACTTTTAATGAAGGTATCTATTCAATTACAACTTTCGAAGCACCCCCAACAGTACCAAGTGAATTAGATAGAGTGCTAAAAATATCTGATGATGTTATTAGACACAAAGTCTTAAAGATGGAAAGCTAGAGGTAGGAACATGGTAGATAATACAGTAACAATAGTAGGAACCATTACAATGGATCCCGAACTTAGAACAACTAATTCAGGTATGTCTGTTTTAGATATCAACTTTGCGGGACCAAAGAAAAGAAGATTTACAGATGGTGAATGGCAAAACGTTGACGATGATCCACAGTACTTTAGTGGCGTAGTTTTTGGTCAACAGGCAGAAAACGTTAGTTCATCTTTAACCAAAGGTATGAGAGTAATAATCGTTGGAAAACTTAATTACTCTACATGGGAAGATCAACAAGGTGGAAATCGATCAAAAGTTTCAATTGTGATTGATGAAGTTGGACCAGCTTTAAAATGGGCAACAGCAAGTGTAGATTCAGGCTCTTCAGGATCTTCAGATATGCCAAAAGCTAGAGATAATTTTGAAGAGAATGAAGCACCATTTTAGGAGGTATGTAAATGGGACAAGCACAAGGTCAAAAAAGAGCTCCAAAGTTTAAGTCTTCAAAATATGATGCACCTAAACCAAGAAGAGTTACAAAAGAACAAATTTCAAGAGCTACATATAAAGATGTTAAGTTACTAGAAAAATTTGTATCAGATAGAGGAAAAATACGATCAAGTTTGATTACTGGGATCACTAAACAAGAACAAGCAAAAGTAGCACGTCTTGTAAAGGTTGCTAGAGAACTAGCTTTACTTCCTTACGTTACAACAAGTACTTACAAACAATCCTACAACAGACGATGAAGTTAATACTTAAAGAAGATATATCTAAGTTGGGTCGTAAGGGCGATATAGTAAATGTTGCTAAAGGGTATGGTCGAAATTATTTAATACCAAAGAATATGGCAATGGTAGCCACAACTAAAAACGTAACAATGGCTGAAAGAATGCAACAAAAACGGCAAGCTGTACTTGAAGAAAGTAGTGAACTTGCGGATTCTATTCAACAGGCATTAGCTGATGCGCACTTAGTTATATCTCAAACCTCAACTGATGAAGGAACACTATATGCAGCCGTAACCAATGCTCAAATAATTGAATCGATTGAGAAATTCTCAACATTTAAATTAGAAGAGCAGCAAGTTATTGTAGAGAATCAGGTTAAAGAGATTGGTTTACACACAATAAAAATACAACTAAGTTCAGACGTCAATTTTGACGTAACTTTGGAAATAGTTCCTGAAACAAAATAATGGCTGGACCAGAAGCAGTTTCATCCGGCGACTCGCTTGGAGTTCGAAAAGCTCCACCAAATAGTATTGAGGCTGAAGAAGCTCTTTTAGGTAGCGCACTTTTGTCAAGAGACGCTTCAAACAGATTGATGGAGGCAGTAAAGCCAAGAGATTTCTACAGTCCAAATAATGAAAAAATATTTGATGCCATGAAGGAATTGTTTGATTCTGGAAAGCCTATTGATAGTGTTACAGTTTCCGAAATTGTTTTTAAGGGTAAGAATACAACTAGCTTAAATGCATCATACATAGCTCGCTTAGTCGAGAATGTACCTAGCTCAGCAAACTTTGAAAGATATATTGAGATTGTATTAGAACACTCCAACAGAAGAAAATTATTAAAAGCTAGTGGGAGAATAGAACTTCTTGCATACGCACTAGACAAAGATATCTCATCAGTTATGGATGAGTCCGAGCAGTCAATTTTTAATGCATCAGATGATGCAATCGGGGATGGCTTGATAGGTGTTTCAGATTTCTTAAACGAAGCTATTGAACAAATTGAAGAAATCGAAAATCAAGGTACAGGACTTTCGGGCCTAGCAACTCATTTTGTAGATCTTGATAACACATTAGCTGGGCTACAAGATGGTAATCTAATCATCATTGCTGCTCGTCCAAGTATGGGTAAATCATCCTTAGCTCTGAACATTGCGACTAATGCAGCAAAAGAAAGTAAAACGGTTGCATTCTTTTCACTTGAAATGACCAAAGAAGAGTTAGTGCAAAGAGTCTTATTTTCAGAAGCAAAAGTAGCTTCTGGCGATGCACGAAAAGGTCAACTCGGTCCTGAAAAATGGTCAAGAGTCGTCGAAGCAGCTTCCAAAGTAAATACAATGCCACTTTATTTTGATGACGCTTCTGTCAGTACTGTGACAGATATTCGAGCTAAATCAAGAAGGCTAAAAGCATCTAAGAGTTTAGATTTAATAGTCGTTGATTATATTCAGTTAATGCAAGGTAATTCTGGTGATAATAGACAACAAGAAATTGCAGAAATCAGCAGAAACTTAAAAGGGTTAGCTAGAGAATTAAAAGTTCCAATTATTGCTCTTTCACAACTAAATAGAGCAGCAGAAGCTAGAGAAGACAAAAGACCAAGACTTGGAGACTTAAGAGAGTCAGGTGCAATTGAGCAAGATGCTGATATTGTTATGATGATTTATAGAGATGACTACTACAATCCCGCAACTGAAAAACCTGGTGTTGCAGAAATCAATATTGTTAAAAACAGATCAGGATCTACTGGTAAAGTAGATCTCTATTTCAGTAAGGAATATACACAATTTACAAATTACTCAAAACAATCTGGGTAAATGAAGCCAACAACAAAAGCCTATTCTGGAATAATCTTATTAACTATTTCTTGGGGAACAATACCGTTAATAATAAGAACATCAGAAGTTACCTCTATTGAATTAGTTGGTATCCGAACATTTTTGGGGACATTTTTCTTGGCAACACTGTTGATAAGAAAAGATTTTAATATAAAAGAGCTAATCAAACCAGGATTAATTCTAGGCCCATTACTGGCAATTCACTGGGTAACAATGTTTGAATCAATTGAATTAAACTCAATTGCTGTTGGAATAGGTTTAGTTTTTTCATACCCACTTTTTGTATTATTAATCGAATTCCTGCGAGGCAATAAACCCAAAAGTTATCAAGTATTTTTGATACTTGTAGGTTTTATTGGTCTGTATTATCTATTAGATATTTCAAACATAACTTCTTTAGAAGGGGTTCTTTATGGATTAATAAGTGCTATTAGCTTGTCTTTAATTATCACTATTGGGGAAAGATTTAGTTCGCAACTTGGAGGATTAAAAGTTGCATTCTCCCAGCTACTCGTTGCTTCATTAATTCTTATTAAATTTACCTATGACTCAAAAGAGTGGTTAATTGATAACATTGCCGTAAGTATTTTCTTAGGCTTCTTTTTAACAGGCATTGGTCTTACAACATATTGGTATGTCGTGAAGATAATAAAACCTATAGCTGTTAGTACAATTTCTTATCTAGAACCAGTTACTGGCGTTATGCTAGGTGCTTTTTTACTGAATGAGACACTCACGACAAAGCAGTTGGTTGGTTTTGTTTTAGTTCTTTTTGTAGGTATGGGTCAGATTTACTTTGAATCTAGGATTAAAACAGCATCAATAGTCTGATAGTCTTCGTATGAATGATTGTTTAACTTTAGATATTTTTCAAAATCCCATGACGAATTTTCAGCAAAGTACTCACTAATTGAATCAGTAGTAGCCTTAAGGGGAGTTGAAAGCCTTTGGTAACTTTCTCTATCAAGATGTTTTACAACTTTTCCTGATGCATCAATTTTTTTTAAAGCATTGGTTACTTTTTGTGTTGTTATGGAGTATTTTGCTTTAAGAATGTTTTCTAGAGAGATTGAAAGAGTTGGTTCATCTGCAGCATGATTATCAATTACTATACATATTTCATTTTTGGCCAAGTGACTAATTTGCTGGTAGTTGTTAAAACTTATTTGTTCAGATAGTTCAAGACCATTTTTATCAGAATACTCAACCCAACCATAAGTTGGTATACCTTTGAAATTTAAAAGTAAATATTTCATATAATAAAAATAATGTTGTTTTGAAGTAATCCAACATTGCAAAAACCTTTTTTTCCGTGTAACTTGAAGAAATAATGAAAAGTGTTAATGGAAAAGGTGTCTCTATAGGTAGCTGCATTGGCAATGCCTTTGTATACCAAAATAAAATTGACCTAAAGACAGATAGTAAAATTGTATTCCAAGATGCTACTGAAAAGCTTACAGCAAAGTTTGAAGCACAAATAGAAGCTTTCAAAAATAGTAATAGAAATGAAGAAGCTGATGTATTGGATGCTTATATTTTAATTCTTAAGGATCCAGAAATTACAGGACAGATTACTGAAGAGAATGAATCCTCCGTGCAAGAGGTCTATAATATTTTTGAAACCAGTGCAAATATTCTTGCAAGTATGGAAGATGAGTACTTTCAACAAAGAGCTGAAGATATCACTTCCGTAGGTAAACATTTAATTAACACAATGCAAGAAAAAGAAGTAACTGTTGAATTAAATGAAAATTCTATATTGGTGGCGGATGACTTAACACCTGCTGACACCTCCTCTATGAATATGGGAAATGTAGTTGGTATTATTCTTAAAGATGGTGGACCAACTTCCCATGCAGTAATTGTTGCAAAAAATCTAGGCATCCCTTGTGTTATCGGCGTTGGGGATAGTATTAGAGAGATTCAGAATGATGATTTAATCGCTTTAGATGGATCGAGCGGCGATCTAAATATAAATCCAGATAAAGAAGTTATCGCAAACATGAATAAAAGTAAAAAACAAGAAGAAGAAATTAGAAATAATTTTACGATGTCTGAATATGAAGCACAAGATTTTGAATTTTTAATCAATGTTGGTTCTGGAGAAGAAATAGAGTCTTTCAATCATGATTTCTTAAATTCAATTGGACTTTTTAGATCTGAGTTTATCTACTTAGATAGGTCATCTATTCCAACCATTGAAGAACAAAGAGATACATTGGAAAAAATACAAGATAAATTTAGTGGAGCAATTACGTATAGAACTCTTGATATAGGTGGAGATAAACAAGTAGATTATTTAAGTTTACCGGTTGAAGAAAATCCATTTTTAGGTGTTAGAGGTATCCGTTTATCTTTACAAATTGAGGAACTTTTTAGATCTCAAATCGAATCAATTCTTACGTCTAGAGACTCAAACAGAGTAAAGATTATGTTCCCTATGATTTCAACAATTGAAGACTTCATAAGAAGTAAAAACATAATTATAGAAATTGCTAAAAACTTAAATAAAGAATTACCAGAAGTCGGCATCATGATTGAAACGCCATCCTCAACTATTCTTATAGAAGATTTTGCAGAATATGTAGATTTCTTCTCAATTGGTACGAATGATTTAACACAATATATTATGGCTGCAGATAGAGGGAACCCAAACTTAATGGAATATCAAGATCCACTTCATCCTGCTGTTTTAAGAGTTTTAGAAAATGTTTTTAGTGTAAGCAAAGAACAAAATAAAGAAGTATCTGTGTGTGGAGAAATGGCTTCTGATCCAGTTTCAGCATTAGTTCTTTACATATTAGGATTACGAAAGTTTAGTATGTCTCCTTCAGCTGCTCCTTTCGTTTTTGAAAAGTTAATTAAATTAAAATCTTTAGATAGTGAAAATTTAAAATCTAGAATTCTTAAAACAAAAAACAGTCAAGAAGTTAAAGATTTAATAAACGATTTAAAAATATGAAGACCCATGCCATCCTATTAGCTGGTGGTTCTAGCCATAGATTTACAGACGAAGAGAACAAAGTTTATTTTCCCGTTGGAAGAAAACCTGCGCTCTGCTGGCCACTAGAAACTTTGGAAAACTCAGGACTAGTAGATTCAATTCTTCTTGTTATTCGTGAAGAGGATTGGGAAAAAACTAATAGAGTTATTGAGCTTGTAGAAACCGAGAAGTTAATTGGAATAACAGTAGGTGGCAAGACAAGGCATGAAAGTGAATACGAAGGCCTCATTTATTTAAAAGATTCAGGAAAGGTATCAGAAGATGATCTAATCCTAATTCACGATGGAGCTAGGCCATTGTTGCCTTTATATTTACTTGATGAGTTAATAAATGTGGCAAAAAGAAATGGAGCATCAGCACCTGGTTTCAACTCTAAAAATTTATCAGTTAAAAATAGTTCAGATACAAAGAATGGGCAAGAAGAAACGATTGTAGAAATTCAAACCCCACAGGTTTTTCCAGCAGATGAATTATGGAAGTCATATGAATTAGCAAAAATAGATAACTGGCAAGCAGTCGATACAACAGAATGTGTATCCAAATATGTTGGAAGAGAAGCAGTCATTGTTCCAGGAGATCCAAAAAATATGAAAGTTACTTTCATTGAAGATATCTTTGAGCTTGAAAAAATTATCACTCAAGAATAGTCTCTTTTACCTATACCATTTTTACTCTGACCGGTTACACAATAAATGATATTTTTGGTTGTAAAAATTGCAAACCAAAAGAGTTCACATATAAAATGGACATAGGAAGTAAGGAAAAAACATTATTTTAGAATCACCAATTGCAATGGGAGCATTATTTTTAGGTCTTGCTGGAATGTGGGTTTTGCAAATGCAACTTGGAAAAAAACAAGCAGTCAGCTTTATGAATGTAGTTAAAGAACTTCACGGAGATAACTTAACTGTCGCTATTGGAACCAATCAACCGAAATGGGGAAGAAAAAGAGTTTATCTTGCTATGTCTGCAAATCCTCAAAAAATAATTGTTGATGCAATCACTCTAAAAGGAACAACTGTTTTTGCAAAAGGACAACAAGTTGAAGAGTTGATTAATAAAAGTTTATTAGAGTTTACGGACTCTAATGGAAAGGATCCACTTTATGATGCTGCAGCTATGGCTGCTGACACGTTAATTAAAAAAATTAATGAAGATTCAGAGAGTGTTTCTAATTAGAAATAAAAAGAAGGGGGAAAAATGGACACGTTAGTTAGTATGGCCGATGCATTTATTGGTGTTTTTAGAACATCAGCAGATGTATTTGTTAGCTTGACTACTGGTATTATCCCGTTGATAGTAGTGTTTTTGACTGCAGTAAATGCATTAGTCAAATTCATTGGTGAAGATAAGGTTGAAAACTTTGCCAAGTGGGCTGCTCAGGAGGGCTGGATGTACGTTCCGGTTCGATATACATTGCTACCGTTTGTAGCTGTGTTTATGCTGACAAACCCAGTTTGCTATACATTCGGAACATTCTTACCAGAAAAAAACAAACCAGCATTTTACGATGCTGCTGTTAGTTTTGTTCATCCAATTACAGGAATCTTTCCACATGCAAATGGTGGAGAGTTATTCGTATGGTTGGGAATCGCAGCTGGAGTTGAGATTGCAGCTCCAGAATTAGTAACGCCGTTAGCAGTAAGATACTTACTTGCTGGGCTTGTTGTTATTTTGATTAGAGGTGTCACAACAGATATCATCTATTCAATAATGTCATCAAGAAAGGCCGGTGCTGAATAATGCAAAGTATGATCGAAAAAATAGGTAGGTCCGTTGGTGGAGTAGTTGGAAAATTATTTCAAGCGGGTCGTGATGCTGTACAGTTATGTATCCAAACAATAATTCCATTCATGGCATTCGTTGCCGGTGTAATTGGATTAATCCTTTCAACAGGAGTTGGCGATTTCATAGCTGAAGGAATTAAAGGATTCGCATCTAGCTTAACTGGCTTGATGATTGTCTGTATTGTATGTTCAATTCCTTTCTTGTCTCCATTACTAGGACCAGGAGCCGTAATAGCTCAAATAGTTGGTGTACTAGTTGGAACTGAGATTGGACGTGGAAATATTGATGTTTCTATGGCACTACCGGCATTGTTTGCAATCAACCCACAAGTTGGTTGTGACTTCGTTCCAGTTGGTCTCGCATTAGGTGAGGCGGAGCCGGAAACAGTAGAGATTGGTGTACCAGCCGTTCTAACAAGTAGAATGATTACTGGACCCATTTCAGTTGTTGTTGGTTATTTGTTTGCATTAGGATTGTAAACTTCTAAGACAACAATTATATTTTTTGTGGCGCTTTGTGTAAAACCAGAGCGTCACAGATAATTTAAGGAGTAAAAATGGCAGAATATAAAAAAGTAAAAATTGAAAGAGGCAGAGGTGGCTGGGGAGGACCTTTAGAGGTTAAACCTACAGATGAGAGAAAATATGTAGTTTGTATCACCGGTGGAGGCATTCATCCAGTAGCTCAAAAAATTGCTGACATGACAGGTGCAGAAGCTTTTGATGGCTTCAAATCATCCCCTGAAGGTGGTTTTAAAGCAATGGCATGTGCTGTAATTGATTGTGGAGGGACTGCAAGAATTGGGGTTTATCCAATGAAAGGTGTCCCAACTATAGATATTCACGATACTTCACCTGCTGGCCCATTAGCTCAATTCATAAGAGAAGAAAACTTTGTTTCAGGAGTATCAGAAGAGCAGATTACTGAAATATAGTGGTCGTATACTCTTCAAAAATAGTAAAAATTGGTGATCAAGCACACTTATTTTTAGAAGAGGGAATTGTTGTCTTTTTTGGAGATAATGCTCCTGAAGAACTTCAAGATGTAGCCGTCGTTCATGAACTACAAGAGGTAGTTGGAGAAATTGTGGTTGGAACAAAAATAAATTTATCTGGTGAAGAACTAATAGTTACAGCTGTTGGACCTGTAGCAAATGAAAATTTTGTTAATTTAGGACACCTTGTTTTAAAGTTGGACTCAGCAACAGAAGCAGCATTACCAGGTGATGTTAGCTGTAGCTATACAAATGTACCTGAAATAAAAATAGATGACAGGATAGAGATTAATTAAATGAATTTTACAAAAGAACTTATTAAGAGACAAAAAGAACTTGGTAGACCTGTTCGTATTGGACTTGCAGGTGCCGGGCAAATGGGTTCTGGGTTAGCTGCGCAAATTGGTCGTATACCTGGCATGGAATTAGTTGCTTGTGCAGACATAGATCAAAAAAGGGCAGAAAATGCCTTACGTCTTGCTGGAATGACAAGTATTGGTCACGATAAAGATGCAAGCACCTCCATCTCAAATGGTCATGGTGGAATTGTAAGCAATGCAAAAGACCTGGCAGAACTCCCTATAGACATTGTTTTTGAAGCTACAGGTGTTCCTTGGGTAGGTGCTGAGGTTGCTTCAAGTTGTATAGAGGCTGGAAAGCATATCTTAATGTTAAATGTTGAAACTGATATAACAATTGGACTTTACCTTGCCGAACAAGCAAAAGAAAAAGGAATTGTTTATAGTGTTGCAAATGGTGATGAGCCTGTTGCTTGTAAAGAGCTATACGACTTCTCTGTTGATATAGGCTTTGAAGTGGTATGTATTGGGAAGGGTAAGAATAATCCATTAGATCAAACTGCTACACCCGAATCTTTAAAAGATAGAGCTATGCAGAAAAATATGAATCCAAAAATGCTTGCAAGCTTTGTAGACGGAAGTAAAACTATGATTGAGATGACAGCCCTATCAAATGGTATAGGGATGCCTTTGGATAAAGTAGGAATGAACGGTCCTATCAGTGAAGTTTCAGAACTAAACAAAAATTTGATACCCGAATCAGATGGAGGGGTTTTAAAAGAATCAGGAAGAGTTGACTTCGCCTTCGGACCAGCACCAGGTGTCTTTTCAATTGTCACAACTGACAACCCAACAATTATAGAAGAGATGGAGTATCTCTCAATGGGAGAGGGGCCTTATTACACTCTCTACAGGCCCTATCACCTTGCCTCTGTTGAGGCTCCTCGTAGTGTAGGAATGGCAATAATAAATAATGAAGCTGGACTTCAGCCAACAACATGGATATCAGAAGTCATAGGCCATGCAAAAAAAGATTTGAAACCAGGAGATAAGATTGATGGTATTGGAGGCTTCTCTTCTTACGGGGTTGCTTATCCTTATTCCGAAACTGAAGGATTAGCTCCTCTTGGTTTAATTGAAGGAGCAACAGTAGTTGGTGAAATAAAACAAGGTGAGCCAATTCCAAGAGACTCTATCGAGTTACCAGATAATTTAATAAATAAATTACGTAATAAACAAAATAATTAAAAAAGGTTCATGTGAATAAAGAAAATAAATTAGAACTTTATAGAATGATGCTTCTAATACGTTTATTTGAAGAAGCTTTAGAAGAAATGTTCTCTAGAGGTCTATTACACGGGACAATGCATTTATCTATTGGCCAGGAAGCTACGGCAACCGGTGCTTGCCTTGCTCTAGAGAGAGAAGATTTAATTACTTCAACGCATCGAGGACATGGTCACTGTTTAGCAAAAGGTGCAGACCCCTATAAAATGTTTGCCGAATTACTTGGAAGAGAAGACGGCTACTGTCGTGGAAGAGGCGGGTCTATGCATATTGCAGATCTATCGAATGGAAATTTAGGAGCAAATGGAATTGTAGCCGGAAGTTTAACAATTTCTGTCGGCGCAGCTTTATCACTCAAGATACAAAAACAAGATAATATTGTTCTTTGTTTTTTTGGCGATGGAGCGGTTAACGAAGGTTCCTTTCATGAAGCATTAAACCTGGCATCTTTATGGGACTTACCTGTTCTATTTGTTTGTGAGAATAACCAGTATGGCATGTCCATGGCATCAGAGAATGCTGTTGCCGGTGGATCTATAGCTCAAAGAGCCGAGTCCTATGGTATCAAAAGTATTTCTATTGATGGAAACAATGTAGAAGAGGTCTACAATTCAGTTTTAGAATTTAAAGAAACGATAAAAAGTTCTGGAAAACCTATGTTTATTGAATCTGTGACATACAGATACAGAGGGCATTCGAAGTCTGACCGTAACCTTTATAGGACATCAGAGGAAATTGAATTTTGGAAAGAGGAAAAAGATCCTTTAAAACGATTTATCGGAAAGCTAACAGAAGAAGGTGTAGAAATAGAGACATTAAAAGAGATTGAATCAGAGGTAAGAGAAGTAATTAGAGACTCTGTAAAAAAAGCACTTCAGTCTCCTGAAAGTCCTAAAACCAACCTGGAGGAAGACTCTTATGCCTGAAATGACGACTGGCCAAGCAATAAAAGAGGCACTTTCATTGTGTCTTGATAGCAACAACACCACGTTCATTGCAGGTGAAGATATTGGCGTATATGGAGGAGCATTTGGTGTTACTGATGGATTATTAGAAAAATACGGTGAAGAGAGAATAAAAGATACACCAATTTCAGAAGATGTAATAGCTGGGTTAGCTGTAGGTGCAGCAATTACAGGTTCAAAACCAATTGTCGAAATGCAATTTAGCGATTTCATTGTTAATGCGATGGATCCAATTGTTAATCAAGCTGCAAAATTACATTTTATGTATGGGGGTGCAGTTAACGTTCCGATGATTGTTAGAGGAGCAAGTGGGGCCGGAACGGGTGCCGCCGCTCAACATAGTCAATCTCTGGAATCATGGTTTTGTCATGTACCTGGTTTAAAAGTAGTGACCCCATCAAATCCACAAAATGCATATGATTTGCTTCTTGCTTCATTCGTTGATCCTAATCCGATAATTTTCATGGAACATAAGTTAATTTATAAACTGAAATCTGAAGTCACACTTGGACCCCTACCCAAAGATTCCTCTATACTCGGAAACTCAAAAGTTGTTCTGGAGGGAAGTGATATCACAATTGCCTCATACTCAAATATGGTAAATACAGTTTTGAATGCTGTTAAAGATGACTCTCTTAAGGACTACTCTATAGAAGTAATTGACTTGTTAACACTTTCACCACTCGATACGGAAACAGTAATCACTTCTGTGGAAAAAACTCATAAACTTTTAATGTGCCAAGAGGCACCAGGCAGCAGTTCTATCGGTACAACTTTAATTTCAGAAGTAGTTTCCTCTCGTGCATTTAATTCTTTGAAAAAACCACCAAAACTTTTGGCAGGTTTACATAGTCCCATGCCTTCCGCTAAACATTTAGAGACAACAGTAATTCCTCAGGAAGAGGATATTGTAATAAAAATAAAGGAGATGATCGATAATGAGTAATGAAAATATTATTTTACCTGCAATGTCTGATCAAATGACAGAAGCAGAGCTTTTAACCTGGAAAGTAAGTGTGGGAGATGAAGTAAAAAAAGGTGATGTTATAGCTGAGATCGCTACAGACAAAGTAGATATGGATCTGGACAGTCCTTATGATGGGAAAATAATAAAACTTAACACCGAAGAAGGCTCAATGGTTAATGTTGGAGAGACGCTTGCTGAGATAGAGGTTGAAGGTGACAGTCTACTGGGTTCACTATTTGACTAACAGCTGCTGTTGTAATCTAAAGTTATTGACTCTTCAGAATCTTTTTTAACCAGCACTCCAGTAAGGTAATTACAACTATCGTCAATAATAATATTTGTTCTGACTACTAAATCACATGTGTACTCTGTAAGTTCAGGATATTTTGCAGAGTAAAAATTTAAACAATCAATAACTGCTTTTTCTGAGTTCTCTTTCTCTTTTTGGTTTATAGATATGAATAATTTATTATCTTCTAGGATAACTTCACTAGAAGTTTCTTGAAAAACTTCACCTTGGACTTTATTAAATACTCCAGAAGTCCCTGTAACTAAAGAACCTGTTGCACCAAGAGACAATAAAGCTAAAAAAGCTAATAAAATCAATGAAATTGCAGCATTTTTCAAAAAAACCTCTTTTTCTAATGTTAATATTTTATTAACTAATAATTACATAAAAAACGACCGTAAATGATTTATTTAGTTACATACTTAATTTTAGGTTAACAAAAGTCAAAGTGAAACACCAAAAAGTACTTTTATACTTAGATAGTTGAAAATCAACACAAACGATCGTTAGGGGGATTGTAATATGAAAGAATCCATACAACGCGTTGGCGGTGCTATGTCAGGAATGGTTATTCCGAACATTGGTGCTTTCATCGCTTGGGGTTTGATTACAGCACTTTATATACCAACTGGTTGGCTGCCAAATGAAGAATTGTCAACAATGGTTGGTCCTATGATACTTACTCTTCTTCCGCTTCTGTTAGGTTACACAGGTGGAAAAATGGTTCATGGTCATAGAGGTGGTGTGATTGGTGCTATCGTTACAACAGCAATAATTGTTGCAACGTCTTCACCACAGTTCTTAGGTGCTATGGCCATTGGTCCAGCAGCAGCTTGGATACTTAAGCAAATAGATAGTAGATTACAAGACAATATACCAGAAGGTTTCGAAATGTTATATGATAACTTTTCACTTGGTATTTTGGGTTGGGGTCTAGCTGTTTTAGCTTTTAACATTATCAGTCCAATACTTGATGCAATAACAAATGCATTAGGAAATGGTGCAGCAGCGTTAGTAGACAGTGGTCTAGTTCCGTTAGCTGACATTCCTATTGAAGTTGCAAAAGTATTGTTCTTAAACAATGCTGTCAACCAAGGTGTGTTAACACCTCTTGGAGCAGCTGAGTCAGCAGAAACTGGTCAATCAATTTACTTTTTGCTAGAAACTAACCCAGGCCCAGGTCTTGGTTTGTTACTTGCATATTGGTTTGCTGGTACAGGAATGTGGAAAGAATCCGCACCTGGCTCAATAATTATCCATTTCTTTGGAGGAATTCACGAAATCTATTTCCCATATGTTCTTGGTCATCCAATTATGATCATTGCAATGTGGGCTGGTGGAATTTCAGCTGACCTTTGGTTCGTAGCAACCGGAGCAGGCCTTGTAGGACCTCCATCACCAGGAAGTATCTTTGCATATATTGCAATGCTTCCAAAGGGTGGGGCATTCGCAGTTCTAGGTGGAGTAGCAATCGCAACAGCAGCATCTGCTGTAGTCGGTGTTATTTTACTAAAAGCTCGTCCAATCAAAGAAACAGACGCAGGTGTAGAAGCTACTATCGAAAGCAATATACCTACTGTTTAACATAAACTATTAAGTTATAATTGGCTTGGGATGTAAAAGTCCCAGGTCAATTTTTTTTGGAGGAAAAATGAATTCAATACAAGCATCAGAAGTAAAAAAAATATGCTTAGCATGTGAAGCAGGGGCAGGTTCAAGTTTGATGGTTAAAAATGGATTAATCAAAAAAGCAAAAAAAGCAGGCTTAGATGTAGAAATTGTCCATGCTCCAGCAACCCAGATACCAAGTGATTCAGATATAGTCGTTTGTCACACTGGACTCTCTGGAGCGGCAAAAGCTGCAGCACCTGAAAATGCTGTAATAGTTCAATTTACAATGTTTATGAATGATCCGTCATTAAAAAAGCTTATCTCAGATCTATCAGAGGGTAATGAAATCTCTTCTTCATGAACCAGTATGAAGTTTTAATTAAAGAATCTATACTTACTGAGCAATCTTTTTCATCAAAAGAAGAAGCCACGATTATGGCTGGCGAAATTCTTTTTAAAAATGGTTATGTTGAGAAAGAATACATTGACTCTATGCTCGAAAAACTCGAAACGCAATCATTTGCAACATATATAGGCAATGGTGTAGCTATACCTCATGGCATGGCGGAAGGCTCAAAGTATGTAAAACATACGGGAATTAGCGTTATGCAGGTTCCTGAGGGTGTTCAGTGGAATGAGGAAGTAGCATATGTTATCGTTGGCATTGCAGCAAACTCTGATGATCACATGGGTGTATTATCTGCATTAGCTGATGCAATTGAAGAAGAGGAAGATGCTAAAAAACTGTGGGAAGAAACTTCTACAGAGAATATTTTTAATCTTTTATCCATGAGTCTATGAAACGAGCTGTTCACTTTGGTGCTGGAAATATAGGACGTGGATTTATAGCTCCAACATTACAAGCAAATAATTATCAAGTAACTTTTATTGATGTAAACACGGATGTCATAAAACGAATTAATGATGAAGGTTCATATACTGTTAAATCCCTAAGCATAGAGGGAACATCTGAACAAAAAGTCAAAGATGTCAACGCAGTTGAATTAAATGATACAGATACCTTAAATAAAATACTTCTTGATGCTGACATTATCACCACTTCAGTTGGGCCTAAATTTGTAAAAGGCGTCTACGAAAAAATCGCAACACTGGAAAATCAGAAAGACCAAATCTTTGTAGCCTTTGAAAACATGTACAGAGCATCTAGTAGTGCGAGCTCAGAAATTAATTCTTATAATGAGAATTTAAAAATTATCGATGCTGTAGTTGATAAAATTGTTCCTCCTCAATCAACAACAACCTTGGATGTGGTTGTAGAAACATATGGATCAATCATTTTGGATGAAACAGCAGAGTTGCAACCATTAGATGTATCAGAAATTGTTTCTTATAGAAATTATGACAATGAGTTTTATAAGAAACTTTGGCTTCTAAACGGACTTCACCTACAACTTGCCTATTACGGACTAGCTAATGACCATACATATATTGATGAAGTTATTTCAAATAAAGATGGAAGAGAGTTTGGAGAGGAAGCAGTCAAGAGCTTAGCACTAGCGTATACACTTCTATCAAATTCAGAAGAAGTATTAGATGAATTTAGCAAAACAATTATTAATAGATTCGCACTTCCAGAAATAAAAGATGAAGTAACACGTATTGCCAGAAATCCAGAAATAAAATTTTCAAAAAATGAAAGATTTGAATATCCTCTTAGACTACTGATCGACAATAATAAAAATGTTGAAACTTTTAGTCAAATCCTAAATATTATTACCTCAGGAAACTTTCCGAAGGTTGAAGGTTTTAGCAACTTTAAAAAAGACGTATTAGAAAAGGGTAAAAGTAATATATATAATGACTTTTGGGAATTAGAAAATTATAGTGAGAACTACATTGAAAGGCTGGGTTCGTAAATGTTAGAGAAAGAATTAGTTGTTACAGATGAGGTAGGCTTGCACGCAAGACCTGCAAGTTTATTTGTCAAAATTGCTCAAGAATTTAATGGGACAGTAACAGTAAAATTTAATAAAAAAAATCCTCAAACAGGTGAAGAAGAACTTGTCGAAAAAGATGGGAAAAGTATGATTGGAATTCTAAGCTTAGGAATCGGAAAAGATAAACCATTCACTCTTACATTAGATGGAGATGATGAAGATTTGTATTTTTCTAAATTCGAGGAGTTGTTAGATAATGAGTAGCTCACTTCTTGATACATTATTACTTTCTTCAAAGATTGAACCATCTGAAACTTATGATGCAATCTACGAATCACTACCCGTGGTAATTGCTGAATCAACAAAAGAGCTTGATGCTGCATTTGAAAAACTTGATGAAGCCGGTGGATATGGATATATTGCTACGTGGAGAAAAAACTTATTTGCATTCAATACAAAACTTTTATCTAAAAGATGCGGGCTTATTGATGAAAATGGGAATCTTCTAAAGGCAGCAAGGGTTCCTAAGAATTAATCTCTGTTTCTATAGTTATAGACTTGTAGTCTGATTATCTGTATTGTATACATCGCAACTATTGTGACAGCAATTTTAAGTAATTCTCTCATCCACCATAGGTTTTGAGGAATATCCATTCCGGCCCCAATAGAACCCCCTATGAGCCCTCCTATGAGCCCTGATGAGATTAATAGTAAGTAATCCCTACTATTGGCTCTTTTAAGGAATAGTGAGGCTATTAGCCCGTAAACCAACCAACCACCAAGAAGTGGGATAAGTGCATAGAGTTCTCTCATACTTCAACTTTAGTGGATTTTTTTTGATTATTTCTTAGCTATTTTTTTAACAACAACTGACTCTATTCTCCTGCTGTCTAATTCAACAACAGTTATTTCGAGTCCATTTATAGTAATTTTTTCACCCTCGGATGGTAATTGTTCACTATGACTTAGATATAACCCACCAACGGTTGCCACATCTTTATCATTTTCTTCAAGGCCAAAAAATTCCTCAAAATCATCAATATCAGTTTTACCATCAATACGCCATTGTCCTGGACCAAGTCTTCTGATTCCAGAAAATCTCTGATCATGTTCATCTGGAAGATCTCCAACAAACTCTGAGAGAACATCCTTAATAGTTACGACACCCTCAATGCCACCATTTTCATCAATCACACAAGCAAAACTTGATTTGTTTTCTCTAAGAATATTCAAAGCAGACAGAACAGTTGTATATTCAGGAAGGTAAATTGCATCCTTTATCAAATTTTCAATTTCGATACTTTCTGTTGTGGTGCTTGAATTGATTAAATCTTTGACATACACAACACCAAAAGTATCATCAAGTGATTCTGTCTTAGATACAGGAACTCTTGAAATTCTTTTTTCATTCACTATGTCTGTTATCGCTTTCATAGAGAGAGGAAGGGAAACGAATAAAACATCAACACGTGGTGTCATTATTTCTTTTATGGGTCTGTCAGAGAACTCCAATAGCGAGTCTATGATTTCTCTCTCTGCAGGTAGAATCTGCCCTTCTTGTTCTCCGAGTGCAGTTAGAGCCTGAATATCAGCTTCAGTTATTTCTCCATCACCATCTATATCTCCAGGTCCTTTAGATCCGTATCTATTTATAGAGTTTGTTATTAAATTTGTAAATGGGGCAAAAATTCTTGCAAGGTAATCAATAAGTATTGAAGTTCGAGAAATAAACTCAATAGGCTTCCTAGTCGCAATAGTTTTTGGAGTAACTTCACCAAAAACTAATACAAGGATGGTAATAAAGAGTGTTGCCAAGATGCTTCCAGTACTTTCTCCAAATCTTCTAACAAAAAGAATTGTTGCTAATGATGCCATCAGGATATTAACAAAGTTGTTTGCAACTAAAATACCCCCTATTGTCTTCTCAATGTCATCTTTTGCTCTTTTTATTCTCTTATTTTTCTTTGAATCATCAAGTTGATGTATCTTTTCTCTTGGTACTGAGGTAATTGCTGTTTCAGACCCAGAAAGCATGGCAGAAAATACTAAACAGATAATAATTAATATATAAAGAATGATGTCTAAGTTTGTACTCAATTTATACATTAGATTTTAAAGCATATTTGTTTAAATAGGGAGTTTTTTTTAAATTCATTATATAACTTTGGGTTTTAATTAATTCAAACTAATCTAACAATGGCGAGTTTATGGTTGATGAAAGAGTAGTAAGAGCTCAACAAAAATATGATGAAGTTCATAAAGAACTACTAGAAGCTGGTATCAAACTCCTTAGCACCAAGCCTATTTCAAGTTTATCTTTAAATTCACTAGCTAAATATACAAAAGTCTCTAAAACAAGTATTTATAACCATTTCAATAGCAGTCCAGAACTTTTTTACTATGATCTTTTAGTTCATCTAAGAAACTACGTTCTCAATGAGTTTAATCAAAATGAACCAGATGACCCCAAAGAAAAAATTGTGTATTTTTATGAAATTTATATAAAGTTGATGAAAGAAAACAAAATTTTATGCTTAAATCTTTATTCACAGTTTTTTATTGTTAATTACAAAGCAAGGTTTAAATTATTTAAAAATAAAATACTTTCAAAGCTTCTTAAAGAGGTGGGAATTAAGGATGATGCGACTGCTCAGAGGCTTGCACTAGAATTTGCTGTATTATTAAATAGATTTTTTGTTTATGACTTAACATCAAGAGAATTCGGTGAGTATGAAAAGGAATTTTTTGAAAGGTTAAAAAAGATTATTAACTACTAAAAACCAGGTTCATAGCTGCTTTAGACACTGGTTTTACTATGAAATAATCTGCACCGACTCTTTTAGCTTGAAATTCGTCATCTTCTCTATCAGCAAGCAAAATAAATTTAGAATTCTTAGTAAGATCATTTCTTTTTAGCTCCCTAATGAGAGATGGACCACCATTACTTTTAACCTGCATGTCAACGAATATGAAGTCATAAACATCTTTAAGATCTTCAATCTCTGTACTTGTATTTATGGAATTCTCAAAATCGAGGTATTTCTCTACTGATTCCTTGACCCAGTTATTATCGGTAATTATAAAAATCTTCACAGTTTTCAAAGAATAGTATCCTGTAATTTTAAAATGGAATAAGAATGATTAATATAATATCCTCAATTGTGTTTCTTGTAATAAGCGTTAGCCAGCTTAATATATTTGAAATAGATGGAGTTTTTTCCTCAGCACACGTACGTTCGATAGAACGACATATTGAAGATACCCAATATAGCCAAAATGACTTACTGGTGATTCAATATAGCTCTACTAAATATAGCGATAAAGCAGTATCTGACTTTGAAGAACTAATAACAGATCAAAATTTTGTAAAAGCTATGTGGGTTGGCCCTTATTCCATTGAGATAGATTATGCAATCACTACTGGATTTGACATACTTGGATATGTTCCGGGAACAGAAATAATTAATGTTCCATTTTCTACAGAGTTAGAAGAGAAATTTTGCTCCTTACATACTTGTAATATTTCAGAACAAAAAATTACCATTGTTGATGAGGAGGGTATTTTTAGTGACTATTTAGTTGTTGGATCTATAGGGGCGTTCTTAGAAAATATTAACGATTCAGAAAGTTTTTCTAATGACGTACAGCTTTCAATAAAAGAGGATACCTTTGAATCAATTAACTTCTTAAAGCCTTCACTTATGGAGAGATTTTATATTTCAATTTCAGAACCAATTTTTACATACATGTTTTTTGTTCTAGGATTTGCTCTCATTGGTCTTGAATTATTTGCTATTGGTCCAGGGATAATGGCCTTCATCGGTGGGCTATTAGTAATTATATCCTCACTGCCATTTCAAGAATTTGGTATTAACTACATTGGAATTGGAATATTTTTAATCGCTTATCTTATATATTTAAAAATACTTTCAAGAGGATATTTTTCTTTTTTAGGAGTTGTTGCTTTTGGAATTCTTGTTCTCTCATCAATTGTTATGTTTAGTGACTATGTCATCAATGTGAATAAGTTTTTACTAGGATTTATTTCCGTTGGGCTAGCCTTCTTTTATTTTATAGCCATCCCAACAGTTATTCGTTCACGTTTAACAACTGATACAAGCGCTATGACATCCTATGTAGACACTGAAGCTGTTTTTGTAAAACAATTAGATGGAAATGCTGTACTAGTAAATATAGATGAAAATGAGATACGCGTTGAATCTGATTCCGAAAAAAAATATGTCAAAGGCAAGTCGTATAAAATTAAAGAAAATGATGGAAATCTAACAATATAAAGTAAAACTTCGCGAAAAAAACCTTTTGCCATTTCTTATTTCTTAAATATCGTCTATGTATGTTACAAATAAGCACTTCGACATGGCAGTACGATGCACTTTGCAGACAACATAGCAGTAATCTTTTCTTCCCACCTGCTACATTTGAAAAAAAAGAGGATAGAGAAAAAAGAGAAGTAAAAGCAAAATCAGTATGCAATGGTTGTCCCGTAAGATTTGATTGTTTAGAAGAGGCTTATGAGATTTCAGAACCATTTGGAGTTTGGGGCGGAATGAATGAAGTTGAAAGAAAGAGAAACCTAGTTCTAGCTGAGTAGTTTTTCTCTGGTTCCTTCAGAGTCTATCTTTTTTATAATCTGTTTACTATCTAAATTTTCCAACAATGGAATTGTGTATTTTCTAGAGAGACCACTCAGAGATTTGAATTCACCAATTGTAAAAATATTTGGTAGGAGTTCAATAATGCTTACTATTTTTTTAAAATGAACCTCAGTATAAAGAATATTTTTTGCAACCCTTATTAACTTATCCTCTAGGAATAAATTTTTAATAACCTCTCTATCAAACTTTTGTAGATTTATATCAGGAACACTTAACTCTGCCCCTAGTTCTGTATTTATAAGCTCAAGCGTTTTTATATTATCCTCAGTGGTGTCAGAATTTAATCTAATCTGATTTTCTTGAATTAAGATATCTTCAAAGTTAGAAAAAAGAGAGTCTATATTGTCTTCTTCAACAAAAAATGTTTGATATAGATATTTTTGAATGCCGAATTTATTAATACTTTCCACTTCGACCTTTAGCATCTTATTTATTTGGTCCAAGGTAGATTTATTAGTGAAAACTTCTCCTACTTTAAAAAAACTATCATCGTATTTAAAAGGTAAAAAATAAAGTAAGTCGACTAAATTACTGTGAGAGACTTCATCCCTTGAATTCTTAATCAAGTGCTTTATAAGGCTGTTATTGCTTATTGGCATTATGAACTTGCAGGCAATAAATTCATCAGTATCAATATTATGTAATACAACTTTTTCACCTTCTGGAACTGCAATGGCTTCATTCAACCTAACAACTGCATAGGATCGCTCATTTACATTTAGAGGAAAAATTTTCTCAACAAGTTTATTTGTAGTCCCAGCAAAGAGTTTCATTGTATTTTTTTTAATCTTCTGAAAGTTTTCAGTTCCTACTTCAATGAATAAATGATTGGATATAGCAAATGTTATATTCGACAATAAGTCACCTCTTTTCGGAACTGGACCACTTGATTTTTTAAGAGATATAGCAACTCTCTGAGATGAATTTTCTTGGAAGTATTCTTTATTAACACTTTCAATACTTTTTACTTCTAACTTTTGACCACTTGATGAATGGATTATATTATCTACTGAAAATCCTGGACCAGCAGTTCCTGTTACTATTCGGCCAATTCCATCAATTACAAAACTTCTATCAATCCAAAGAGATGAATAGTCACTTGTACATGTTGATAAAAATGTTTGTATCTCCTCAATCATTGAAGATTTGCTTGTAGAACTTTTATCAAATTTTGTAATTTTGTAGTTCAGATTCTTAATCGAAGATACTTTATCAATTAGGAATTTTTCATCACTGTTAGATTCTTTCAAGTCTAATTTTGTAAATACAAAAATGATATTGAGTTTTGATAAACCAATAAGAGCTTTTAAGTGCTGCTCAGATTGTTCAGACCAACCTTGTGTACTATCTATTACGAACAAGACTGCATCAGCATTTGAAAAACCCGCCACAGTATTTTTAAAGAAGTCTCTATGTCCTGGAACGTCGACAATTGAGGTTATTTGATCTTTATATTCGTAATAGGTGTATCCAAGATTTATTGTTAAGCCACGTTTTTTTTCTTCTGCCAGTCGATCTGTTTCTTGTCCTGTTAAAAAGCTTACAAGAGTTGATTTACCATGATCAACGTGGCCGGCAGTAGCTATTACGGTCATTGACTATTTAGGGCATCAACAATATGAATATCATCATCAATAAATACAGATCTTAAGTCAAAGAGAATGTTATTTTCTCTTGTTCTTGGAATTATAGGTAAATCTAATTTTGCTAAAACACTCTGTATCTGGTTGTTTTCTTTATTATTTATGCAGATGACAGGCGAGGGTATTTTAACATCAGGCATAGTTCCACCTCCAACAAGAGAGAAATCTTCAAGAATTGTGTGCTCAAGTGTGAGTTTTTTTGACATTTTATTAACTCGTTTATCTAATTCTTCTAGGGAGATACTCATAAATGCCCAGAAAGGTATTTTCTTTTCGTCTTTGGACAAATAGAACTCAGTAGTTTTCTGCAGCTCATAGGTCACCATTGGTGAGCAACGATAGGTTCTAAAGAGAGGGTGCTCCTTAATTTTTGTAACTATATTTTTTGAGCCTGCAATTATTCCAGCCTGCATTGATCCAAATAATTTATCCCCAGAAAATAAAACAACATCAGAACCTTCTTCTAAAGACTCCTGAACGCTTATTTCTTTATTGAAAAAAGTAATATTTTGCATTTCTAAAAATTTTCTATCAATAACTAATCCACTACCTAAATCATGAACTAACAATACTTCAAATTCATCAGTGATAGTTTTTAATTCTTTTATAGAGACCTCTTCAACAAACCCTGAGAGTGAAAAGTTAGATCTATGAACTTTTAAGACAAGGGCATTTGGATTTTCTCTCAATGCTTTCCTGTAGTCTTTTGGGTGAGTTTTGTTAGTTGTTCCCACTTCAATCAATTG
>Ga0257106_1000250_pt1 | contig 33741 bp, 23 predicted proteins | sample LP_taG_3_FD_190177 | JGI IMG/M metagenome (GOLD analysis project Ga0257106, IMG submission 190177) | Marine microbial communities from Northeast Subartic Pacific Ocean, Canada - LP_J_2011_P26_10m | ecosystem: Environmental > Aquatic > Marine > Oceanic | place: Canada: Northeast Subartic Pacific...
CATCATCATCATCATCATCAACATCGCCCGATGAGAAGGAAGATTCTGGTACCACAGAAGAAGAAGGCAAAATGACTGCTGCCACGAACCACGCGAAGATGCGAGAACCAGCAGAGGAGGAAAAACAAGGAGAACATAATGAAGAAGAAGAGAAAGTCATGTCAGTAAAAGTTGCGGTGATGGTCCGACCAATGCTTGAGGAAGAACTCGTGGACGGTAACGACATTGCGATATTCGCGGACGAAGAGAAGCAAAGCATATCCTGCGCAACATCCGACCACACGTTCACGTACGACCACGTGTATAGCGGAGAAGATAAGAAGTCTGAAAAGAAATTATACGATAACTGCGTTGAACCGCTTGTTTCTGGTTTACTTAACGGTTTGAACGGTACGGTATTGGCGTATGGGCAAACCGGAAGCGGGAAGACGTATACGATGGGAACGAGCGCGGGGGCTACGTTTGGGGTCGTGCCCAGAGTCGTTAGAGCCTTGTTCGAGGAGAAGGATAAAATTACAGAGAGTGGAAGTACAGATACGATTTCCATTCGCGTTGGCTTCGTAGAGATTCATAAGGAAGAGATTCGGGATTTACTCTCCTCTTCGTCGGCGGCCGCAAAGAAACTGGTACAAACTGTCATCACGTTACGTGAGAATGCCAACGGAGGGATATGCTTAAATGGAGCGAGCGAAATTGAGGTGAAAGATGAAAGCGAAATGGCTGAGTTGCTTTCGTCAGGAGCGAAAACACGAGCGACTGGTTCGACGAACATGAACAAGACGTCGAGCCGAAGTCACGCAATTTTCACGATCTATCTCGAACGAAGGAGCACATCACCGGAGTCGTCGAGCGAAGTCACGTTGGCAAAGTTGCACTTGGTCGATCTTGCTGGGTCTGAAAGGCAAAAGCGAACGAAAGCAGAAGGAAAGAGGTTACAAGAGGGTATCGATATTAATAAAGGACTATTAGCGCTCGGAAACGTGATTTCGGCTTTGGGCGATGACACGCGTCGAGCCGCGAATGGACACGTCCCATACCGAGACTCGAAGTTAACGCGCGTGTTGCAAGACTCATTGGGAGGGAATTCGCAAACTGTCTTTATTGCTTGCGCGTCTCCAGCAGATTCAAATGCTGAAGAAACACTCAATACTTTGAAATACGCGAACCGTGCTCGCAATATTAAAAATATGGTGCGTGAGAATAAAGAAGAAGCGTCGACAGCTGAACTTTCCCGGTGTAAAGCACAACTTGCAGCGATGCGGTCGCAAGTTATCGCGTTAACGCAAGCTTTGAATAAAGCAAAAGGTGGCGATGGCGAAGTAAAAGAGGACGAAGTAGTTGTAGTTTCTGATGAACTTTCTGGGAAACTCGCCGCGTCGGAACGAGAAGTTCGAAGGTTAAAAGCAGAACTCGCCTTTGCCGAAGCAGCTCAGCGAGAAGCATCGGAGAAAGAGTTACTGGCAACTACTGAAAGAGATGCCCTGAGAGTGGCTTTGGAGAAAGCTGGAGGTATCGATCCAACGACAGCAGGTTGTATGAGCAAAGAAGCCGAGGACGATGATACTGGAATTTTCCGTGGGTACAACGCGACCATTCAAGCACTGCGAGCGGAAGTGAAGATTTTGAGACGACAGGTAAAACGCAATTTAGAAAGCGAGGATGAAGAATACAAAACACAATGCATCTCAGAGCGCGTCGACGAGGAGGGAGAGGAGGAGGAGGAGGACATCGACAACGACTACGACGAGGAAGAGCAAAATCAAAACGAGCTTGACTCTGTTGAAAAGACTTTGCGGATGAAAGAGAAGCGGATGTTAGAACTCGCAAAGAAAGCTGGAACAAACAGCAGCGCGGACGAGTTGCGAAAGCGTTACGAAGAGTTAGTAGAAGAAGTTGAAAATGAAAGAAAGTTGCTTGTGGAGGAGCGAGAGCGCGTTCATCAAGCGGTTCTGAAAGCGAAATCTACCGGTGGTCAAGTGTTGCAGAAAAGAGTCGAGAAAGAGCAAGGTGGGAAGTTAAAAGAATTGGAGATGAAGCTTCAAGGATTACAAAAGCAGTTGAAGTCGCATAAAGAGACGCTTCGGGCGAAAGAGCAATCTGATATGATGCAAAAGCAGCTGAAAAACGATATTTTGCAGCTGAAACGGTCTCGCGTCGAGTTGGTTCGAAAGATGGAAGAAAAGACAAAGGAGCGCATAGCAAAACAGCGAGAGACCGAAAAAGCGCTGATGCAGGCAAAGAAAGAAGGATTGAAAATGCAGCGCGAAGCTCAAAAGTTCAAGAACCAGTCCGAGAAGCAGTCGTTGGTGTTGAAAAGACGAACGGAAGAAGCGCAGGCTGTGAAGAAAAGATTAAACGACCTTCAGATGAAAGGAAGAATACAATCACACACGGCCTCCAGTTTAGCTAACGTCCGATCTCCGATACGGAAGAACAACACGAATGCTCCTGCAAATGATTTAATCAAATCTGCGTCATTGAGCACTCGTCGCAAATGGGTCGATGCGGAAATTAAAACCGCTGCTACCCGACTAGCAATGCGTGAGAAACTTGACGAACTCTACGCACTTCGAGCGAAGGGAGACACGACTGTATCGAACGAATTAATCGCTGAAATCAACGAAAAAGTCACGCGAGCGGATGAAATAGAAGACAAAACTGGCGGTGTAGCACGGCGTTGGGCTGGCGTTAGAGCTCTCGGTGAAGCTCGGCAGCTGCTCCAGCTTGTTTTCAACGCTGCTGTCAAGGCGGAGAAAAAATCTCTGAAAATCGAGGATGTTTCTGCAAATGAAACGCATAGCTCTCTGGACACACATATTAATGGTAAAACAGAAAAAGATTCTAGAAGAGGAGGAGGAGAAGAAGAAGAAGTGATGATTAACGAGGAGTTGTATAAAGATGTCCCAGCATTGGAAGACACTACTCCTCAGCGTCGCAAATTTGTGGGCACGGAAAAATCTCCTGCATCTCAACAGTATATTTCTTCCGCCGAAGATAGCGACGGTGAAGAGGAAATAGAATCGACTGAAAATGACGACCCAGACTATACGCCCGAAACGCCTGAGAGGACATTATTGAAGGAAAATAGCGTCGGTTTCGCGACGCCTTTGAATTACGTCTTTCGGAAAGCTGCGACTTTTTTTGGTCGTGGAGCAGATGCGAGAGAGCCGCTTCAAGAGAATAATAACATATAGATGCAGAAATATTACGTTAGGAATCATTAAGAATACTGTTCGTTGGATATTGAATACTAACCTAAGAGTATTCGATATAGAAAAACTACTTCTGTGCTTCTTCTTTTTCTTTTTCTTCTCCACCCAAAGCTGATTTTTCAGGCGCTTCTTCATCTGTGTGTTTCTTCTTTTTCTTCCGGTTGCGCTTCTTTTTCTTTTTCTTCTTCTCTCCATCAGGGGCACCTAACCCCTCAGTAAAGAGAGCTCTTTTAGCATCTATTTCCTCCCCGTGCGTTGGAAATTTTTCCAACACAGAGAGAGCTCGCTTCATTCGTTCGATGACTGCATTCGCCCCGTCTCTCACTCTGTCGCGATGCTTTGCCTCCATCTTCTCCAGATATTTCAGAAACAAATCATAGACTTCATCCTTCATTAAAGGGTCAAACGATGCATTCCTTACGCACCATTCGTGTTCCTGATTTGAAAACGTCCAGTTTTTGTCCTCCTTTAACTTTCCATTCAAGTATTCTCTCGCCCCGTGGTTACCTTGCTTCATGTTGGTCTCTATCGCCTTTGGGTACGAACATCGGAAGCATTTATCTTTTTGCTTCCGATAGTTGTGCGCACCGCATTTTCTGCACGTCCAGTCACCAAAAGACCACTTTGTTGTACCGTTCACTGCTGTTTCTGTCGAAGGAATAATCTTAGCTTTCTTAGCTACGTTGCCGTCCTGGCCAGCTTCCTTGGTGGCGAGCGCTTCGCGTTCTCTTTTTCGCGCTTTCTTGGACTTCTTCTTTTTCTTCTTCTCCAGTCCCCTCTCAATCTGTTCTGGGGTTTGCTGCCTTTTCACCTTCTTCTTGCTGTGATGATGTTCGTGTTGTTGCTGTTGCTGTTGTTGTCGAGACTGTTGAATTTCATCGAGCTTCCTTTTCTCCTTTGCGGCGATTTCGCCCATAGTCGGCGTTGGCGTCACCGTTTTCTCTTTCGAAGAAGCATCCTTTCCTTTCTTGGAGGACTGTTTTTCATTCGTCGCCGGCAGTGGCTTCTTCGCATCTGCAGTCTTCTTTTTCTCGTCCTTCGATGATGGAGTTTTAGCATCACCGTCGCTCTTCTTCTTCTTGTTCTTTTCCTCCGCTTCTTTTTTCTTCCCGTCCTCAACTTTATTCGATATTGCAGCGTCAGCCTTTTTCTTCGTCGGTGTTTTCCGCTTCGAAACCGGAGTTAAGGGTAATTCGGCTAAATCCATATCCCCACCTCCGTTCAATCGAGAAGAGCGGCGCGTACCAACCTGTCGTGTGTGTTTGTGTGTGCGTATTCAAGAAGAGCAAATTTGGTCAGTTCCCGGCTTTTTCTGGCGGCGGCTGATGATGAGAAAAAAACTCGCGCGCTGACTGAGCACACGATGATCAATACTAACAGCGAATAATGGCGCCAAGAATAGAAAGAAGAAGAAATAGAAGAAGATAGGAAATTTGTACTCACCATGATGACGCGATGTTGTGTTAATTTGACGACAGTGTTTAATCGGGGGAAAGGTTGTGGAACAAACAAGAAAGTTTGGAGTTGTTTGCTTGTTTTCATCGAAGCAAAAAAGAGAGAGAAAGAGCTCATCAATTTCCCCACTCTCCACATACACACAATGATGAGCGAGAGAACGAGACGAACGACAAGGAGGACAACATCGACGACGGCAACAAAATCTCTTCACCTGTCCTTTTCCTTTTTCGTGCTGCCGCTGCTCTTGTTGTCGTCTTCATCTTTTCTGTTATTCTCCACGAACGCGTACGATGCGACCGCGAACGAACGTCTCATCGGTTGGCTCGGTGAAGTCAACACGCAAGAAGAAACGAACAGTTCAAAACCGTGGATCGAGGCTTTGAGTTGGGACCCGAGAGCGTTTTTATATCACAACTTTCTGAGCAAAGAAGAGGCGAAACATTTGGTAGATTTAGGCGAACCGAGAGTGACGCGGTCGACGGTTGTTGGTGGGCAAACCGGACGCGTTTCGGATATTCGGACGTCTTTTGGGACGTTCATACCGAAAAAGTACGACGAAGTTTTAGAGAAGATTGAAGACCGGTGCGCGGTGTTTAGTGGGATTCCCGTGGCACACCAAGAGCAAATGCAATTGCTGAGATACCGAGACGGGCAAAAGTATTCGGACCACACGGATGGTTTGATCTCTGAAAATGGCGGCAAGCGCATAGCGACTATTCTGATGTTTCTCCACGAACCGACGGAAGGCGGAGAGACGAGTTTTGTGCTTGGAAATCCGTTAGGGAAAGTGAAAGAGAGAATCGAGAGGACAAAAGATCAGTTTTCCGATTGCGGATACAGGAGTGGTAAAGGATTTGCGGTGAAACCAAAAGTCGGGGACGCTATTTTGTTTTTCAGTTTTAGCGAAGCCGGGATTACGGACAATAATTCCATGCACGCAAGTTGCCCGACGTTAGGGGGGACGAAGTGGACGGCGACAATGTGGATACACGAAAGACCTTTCGATACGGCGACGTGGAGGAAACCAGATTGCAAAGATCTTCACCAGGAATGCGCGAACTGGGCGAACCGAGGCGAGTGTAAAAAGAATCCAATTTACATGTTAGGTAACGAAGTCGTCGGTACTTGTTCAAGGTCGTGCTGTGCAAAGGTTGAAGAGAAAGACATGACGTACACGCAGACGTTATTTTGCAAACCTTGCAAAGAAGATAGTACGTGGCAAAGATAATAGAGCAAATAGTAGAGGGAATTCAGAGAATGTAGAATAGAATTGGCGCGTGACGTGTATCATCCTCGCCTGCGCGATTCACCTAAAAAGCCTAAAAGTGGAGGTCTCTCTAAAACTCTCCTCTACATTATTTTTTCACTCGTTCAAACACTTACTCAAAGCTTCATAATGTCCCTGTCCGTGGAATAAAAGCATTAATTTCGTTTTAGAATCTTTCGTGGTTCCATAATCTTCGTTACCGTAGATACCAATCGAACGAAGTGGCTCCCCGGCCACGGCCATGTGCACCTCGATTGGGCGTTGCAAAACATGCGCGGCGACTAAGATTTCTGGTTCACCTCCCCATGCTCCAGGATATCGCATGTTCGCGCAGTACTCCTCAAAATCACCTTCGACGATCCATTCTAATTCCTCTCTTCTTTTCATTAATTCATTAATCGTTTGTTCTCTCAATGTATCCGCCTCTAACACTTCTCGCTCTGCGCTCAATCGAGCGTTCTCATCTTCTATACCTTTACTCACAACTAACGAACGAAACAAACATCTACCATCACCGGCGATTTTGTGAATGTCGTAAAAATCGTTCGGATTACCGCCTTCTTTGAGAAGCGCGTGCGTGCGACACGGCATCGCGCGTCTTTTCTTTGTGCTCTGTCGATTCGATGATGAATATTGATGAGGTGAATACGCGTTCACAAAAGCAAAAGAAGGCATCATTATCATCGCTCTGTTGTTGTTGTTGTTTTTGTTGTTGTTGTTTCCATATCGCGACCAAGAGGAAGAGAAAGAGGAAGAGGAGGAAGAAGAGGAGGAGGTGGACGTCGACGAAGAAGATGTGAACACCACCGCGGTGAAAAAGACCGCTAAGGGAGACGCGTTCATCGTTGGGAGATGGATAAATGGGTAGAGAGATATTTATTAGGGGAGAGAGAGTGTGTGTTTGATTTTTAAGACTCTCGTAAACTTCATTCAGTCAGGTTGGAAAATTTAGGTTTGAGACCTCTCTCAAAGCCTGTAAAATGTTTCTCTCTCTCTGACTTTACGTTCCTTTCAATCTCTTCTTGCTCGACTTGTGATGATGATGCTTTTTATCTTTCTTCTTATCCTTCTTCTTATCCTTATCATCGTCGCCGTCTTTACTGCTCTTCTCTTTCTTCTTCGCGTCCCATGGGATGTCTTTCATCGAGTCTTTTTGTCTGTGCACGGAGAGGATTTTACCGTCGCCGCGAGCGCTCTTGGCGTCGATGGCGGCGGCCCACTCTCGGTCCGTACCAGCGATGGCGTAACGTTGAAGCTCGGTTTCCTGGAGTAGTTCTTGTTGCTTTTTACGAACTTCTGTGCTCACTTTATCCGCCCTGTTGTATGTGTGTGTGTGTGTATGAAAGAATTTTTACGATTCGTTAGTTAGTACTCTCTCGCTCGCGAAACGAATAAGAAGAGAGAAAGCATAGAAATGAAATCAAACGGATCAGATCTGTTGAGCTTTATATTTAGCCACATGGTAACTCGACGACTTATAACCCCAAATACATGGTGGCGCCGCCAAGCGTATGTTTCAGATAAATCCCTTAAAGTTTAATCCATCACCTCCGTTTTGAAATCTCGATGCAGAACTCGAAACGCGAAACAAATAAATATAATAAAAAAAGAGACGTACCCTTCTTGCAAATCTTCATCGACACCAATAGCGTGCGGTGTTAAGTTTGGCATGACGTAACTCGGAAGCGCTGCTTCTATTTCCTTGACTCGTCCCAATTTTAATGCCCCGTATATTCTCCGCATAGCTTTGTTAAACAGCGCCATCACTTGTTGTGGAGGCAAATCCAACTGTTTCGAGCTATCGTCCAACGTTCGTTGTTGTAACCCCATGCCTAACAATATCGCTGCTTGCGCGTACGATAGCGTCACTGGTATTCTCTTAGCAAAGTATGCTCGCGTTATCGGTGGAACAAGATCCGTAATGACGTGATGATCTACCAAGGAACTCGAGTATTTCTCCAAACGTCGTAAATCGTGCGGCGATAAAATTTCGTTATCGGTTCGAATAACCGCGTCTCTTCCTGCTCCGCTTTGCTTATCATTATCGTCGTATTGAACCTGCGGGTTTAACACGGATAGTGCCAACGAAGGTGGAAGTTCTCGAAAAGGTGCTCCGAGCAATGAACGGAATCGGACTCTGAAATCGTCCGAAAATGGTGCGAGCCACTCCCCTTCCGGAGCGTCGTCGTCGTTGTCGTCGTTCGCATTGCACACGCGAAGCATTACGCACGAGTGTTCCCCAGTTATATCCGACGGCACTTGACGCACGTAGACTGGTTCATACCCTGATTTTGACCAAAATCGATAGAGTTCAGAGGTCAAACCGAACGCCGTTCCGGTCCAGTGCACTCGCTCGCGTTCCCGTTCGGCTAGATTCACTAAAAGCGGCGGTAAATCTTCTCTCGGTTTTACGGTTTCGCTACTTAATCCACCGTTCATTTTGTTGTGCCCATTTTCTCTATCGTTTTTATCTTTATTTTTCTTACCAATATCCATATTTTCGCGCATATCGATGAGTTTTCCTTCGTAATATTCGTGTAGTAATTCGAGTGCTCTCGTGCCATATCCTTGCCTCGGCAAATCTGGGTGGACCGCAATCCGAACTATTCTCGCTCCAGTTAAACCAGGAAATGCGTCGTCTTGAAATTGCCCAGAGATTGTCCATGGAATCAAATCACCTGAAGGTGCGCTACCAGCTGCTAACGACGCTCTCGCCGACACTTTCGAGATGGCACCTTCGAGTGCAATTTGCAAGACGCACAAAATCTCCGGCAACGCGTTTGATTGCTCGTTGACAGGTGCCAATAACACGTACAATCTGTGTGCTGGTGCGTCCGACATCAACTGTAAATCGTCTGGTGTATTCTTATAATGCGATGAAACGTACAAAGCCATCATGCGTTTAAGGAACTGTTCCGAAGCTTTGTGCGCGGAGAACAAAGTATCCCTGGAGACTTCGTACAACTCGCACGCTGATGGCGGTGGGATCGTATTAATGAGCGGTGGTAAAGCATCAGCGGCGTCTAAACAGAGGAGTTGATTCAACCACGACTCGATTCGATCTCCTGGAGCGTATCTGCAAGGCTCCGAGAGTTGCACTTCTCGCAGCAACCGACCACTACCTCCTCCTTCTCCTTTATTGCTATTGTTGTTATTATGTTTGTTATTCTTTCCGTGCCTGCCTTGTTGCCCGGAAGAACTCGACGAAGCTTCCCGTCTTAAATTCCCAATTAACTTAATCGACAACGCTCTCCCAGTACCTTCGTAGCCATTAATCGTCGAGCACAAAAAGACTAAATACGGCCCCAATAATGCTTTCACCGTCGGCAAAGGAATCGCCGCAGCTTCATCAATCACCAACAACTCCGCCGTCGCCGCTCTTTCGTGGTGCTGAGGTAATATATACTGAATCGTCTGTCGATGGTTCCTCGTGACGTTAATTCGAACGATTGATTTCCCAAACGCCGGGTTTGACGATTCCACTAAATCGTAATCCAAATGTTCTTTATAGCCGAGCTTATCGAAACCTTTCAATACAAATTCGAAAAATGTCTTCAAGTTCTCCGGCGACGGCGAAGTGACGAAAATGTTCGAGTATCCCATGGCGACTGCGCCGGCAATGGCAATACCCATAGCGGCAGATTTCCCTCGACCTCTCGCCGCAGTCAACGCCACGGTCGAACGCAACGTTTTTTCGCTCGCGGCATCCAAAAATGTCACCACTGCTTTCGCTTGGTCTAATGTTCTACACTGCGAGACTAAAGGCCCAGCCGGCTCGGTTTCTTTCAAGGATTCTTTCAAATCCGTTAAATCCGCGTGTTCCTGCGCCGCTTGCTCGCTCGTCACCGGCGCGATCGATCTAATGTGCGAAGAAATCGGCAAAATATTCAACTCATCGTCCATAATTGCGCACGTTTGACACGCTCCCAAAGACAAAATGAACCGTTCGTTAAATCTCGGGACCACTTTATCGTGAGACTCGGTTCTAAATCTCGCGTGCACATCCATCGACATCGTGTACAATTGCGTCAAAGACTCTAAATTCGACAACAATAAAACGATAATCCCGCCTCCTTCGACGGTTTCAATCGTTCTCGCCAACAAGTTCGGCGTCAACGCTTCAAAATCTTGTAAAACTGCCATCCCGAACGTATTCCCGAGTACTTTTTGTGTCTCGTGGTAATAACAGTATCGAATCTGCGTACTCGAAACGAACAAGTTGAACGGATCTTCGTTCTCTTCGTCCATCGCCCCGCTGTTTTGCATCATTTTCACTTGTTTCTGTCGTTTTCTTTTGTTCGAACTCAGGTATAAATCTTTCTTGTAACACCACAACACGCTCGGTCGCGCTTTCACGACGGCTTTGGAAAGCATGTAATGAATGTTGACGATTTGTTCTCTCGCGTTGTCCCCGACGACGACGAATAAAGTTCGCTCGTTCAGTTTCACTCCATTTTCCACGAGCGTTCGAATTCGAGAGTCCACTTTCTTCCTCATTCTTTCTGTTGTTGTTGATATTATTCTTACTACTAAATAGTAGTGTTTGTGAGGCGTCTGTCTGCGCACTTATTAGGTGGCGGCTCTGATTTTGGCGATTTGCTTCACACAAGCAGCTTTTTCATTATTTTCTCCATTTAATAAAAAGAATGGGCAAATCATCGAAAGACAAGAGAGACATATACTACAGAAAAGCGAAAGAGGAAGGATGGAGAGCGCGGTCGGCATTTAAGTTGATACAAATAGACGAGAGTTTTCACCTGTTTAAAGAGAACGTGAAAAACGTGGTGGACTTGTGCGCCGCGCCTGGGAGCTGGTCGCAAGTGTTGAGCAGGAAATTGTATTTACCCACGTTGAACAAAATAGAAAAGAGAGAAGAAGATGTGAATACTACCAATAAGCCGCCGAAAATCGTTGCGGTTGATTTACAACCCATGGCGCCCATCGAAGGTGTCGTCTGCATTCAAGGGGACATTACCAACGTCGATTGCATGAGACAAATAATATCTGAATTTGAAGGTGAGAAAGCAGATTTAATCGTCGGCGATGGCGCGCCAGACGTGACTGGATTGCACGATTTAGACGAGTTCATGCAAGCGCAGTTAATTTTAGCCGGTTTGAAAGTGTGCGCGCACGTGTTAAAGGAAGGAGGGACATACGTGGCGAAAATATTCCGCGGGAAAGATATCGGGTTGCTGTATAATCAGTTGAAGTGCTTCTTTCCGAAGGTGACGTGCGCGAAACCGAAATCGAGTCGAAATTCAAGCATAGAAGCGTTCGTGGTGTGCGAGAACTATTCGCCTCCGAAAAATTTCCAACCGAACGATTTAAGAGACGTTTTAGAAAAGAAGTTTAGATGGGGGCTCACACAAGACGGCAAAGAGAGATTACCGGACGATTTCGAACGAACAATAGCGGTTCCGTTCGTCGCCTGCGGAGATTTGAGCGGTTACGATGCCGACCAATCGTATTCGCTCAACGAAGAATCGAAGGACGGCAGATACGAGTTTAGCGAGCCCGTCATGCCTCCAATAGCCCCGCCGTATCGCGAAGCTATGATGAAGAATTAGAGAGTAGAAATAGCGCGCGAAGTAGCGTATGATACAAATACTACTTGGAATCTGTACCATGATCTTTCGAGCTCCCGGCGCTCGTTCCAAAACCGCATCCTCCCAAACAATATACAATTAATTGTTAGTTTAGATTTTCCTCGCGTGCAAAAAATCCAAACACCTTCCTTCATAGATTCACCGTCCGTCCCGTCCTCGTCAGATTTTTGTGCGTTATTACACGGCTCACTTGGAAATCAAACAGACAGACAGACAGACACGTACATATAATAAATCGATGGATTACTATCAAAATTTTGCGCAGTAAAAGGACGACACACAATAAGAGTCGCCGTTATTCCACGCTTAGTATTACATCAATTCTAATCGAATTATCGAATTAGAAAGAAAGTACGGGTAAAAAACAAAGAGAGTTTAATAATAATCAGAAGAAGAAACATACGCGTGTGATAAAAGATGATGCTACGAAAATCGTTAGAGTTCGATAACCGATGGGATCCAAGGGCTCCGTACTCCATTCCTGCGTTCTCTTGGAAATTCATCAGACCGGATCACTCGTTCTCGGAACAAAACTCCGAAGAGGCGCTTCAAGAGAGAGCTGCGAAGGGAAACGTAGTTTTGTTCGAATCAGAAATTGGCCAGAAAAGATTCGATTTTTGCTTACGAACGTTTGAAGAGGAACGAAGGCAGAATCCAGAGTTAGTGGAGTTGGTGATAACATCTCTGTTGAGAGCTACGGATTGCGATATGAAGACGGCGATACCTCGAATGCAGAATTATTTTGAGTTTTACGTGGAAATATTCGGCGCATTATCGTTCAAGCAGAGTTTGACGAATGATTCGGAGCTACGAGAAATGGTAGAGTCTGGGATAGTACATGCTTTTGAGAACTGCGACGCTAAAGGTAGATGCATGCGCGTTATGCAGTATAACCAGATAAGAACTGGGCTCAATTCGGACGCGTTGCAGATTATAAAAATGTTTCATTACGTTACCATGAGGACGCTAAAGAACTATCCGATGACGCAAAAGAATGGGTTCATAGATGTTTGCGATATGGGTGGGTTATCGTTTGAAAACTTTTCGTTACGGATTACGCGATCGAACCTTTTGATGTCTAGCCGCTTCTTGCCATGCAAAGTCCATAAGATTTGCTTATTGAGACCATTGTATTTCATGAAGTTTTTATTAAGGGCGGTGAAGCCGTATGCTTTTCCAGGCCCGATGGCGAGGCACTTTCTCATATTGTCGCAAGATCCGAAAGATTTACTTAAGGACCCCGTTTCTTGTCGTCCGGAGATATTGCCGCCTCTATATGGTGGCACGAATACGAATTACAGTTGGCCAATGCGAGTCCGAGGGTGGACGCTGGAGGAAGAGGAGTTGGAGTTTAGTAGCGAGATGGGGAGTTCGTGTAGAAGCGAGAGCAACTTAAATGATGACAACACCAACAGTAGTTACAACACTGGAAGTGAAACCAACAACTATACCGGTTTTAAGGGCAGTAGCTGCGAGTCTGTCGGATTGTTTAGAAGATTTTTGTAAAAGTAAAAGTAGAGCACCCAAGCTCCACAAAAAGAAGTTCCGCCCTCTTTCGAGGAATAAAATTATGTCCATCCCGAACACGGCACATTCCAACGTATTCGTCTACGGCACGCTCAAACGAGAGATGTTCAATCACAAAATACTTGCAGAAGGCGTAAACAGCGGCAAATTTATCGGCGTCGGAGAGACGTCAAAAGCATTCAAGTTTTCTCTTTTGCTTTCAAGTTATGGATTTCCGTATCTCATTCAAAACGAAAAAGGAGACGTGTCTTCCTCGAACACGGCCGTGAGAGGCGAAGTATACACCGTAAACGAAGAAAAATTAGCAGAGTTAGACATTTTAGAAAACATAGCGTCGGGTTTGTACAAAAGAAGCGTGATTGAGGTGGAGTTATTGACCGACGAAAACGATGAGAAAATTCCAGTTGAACAGGGAGAAAAGAATATTCTGTTAGCCTTTGCCTACATCGCAGGCGACCAAGAAGACAAGAGTGATTTACCGCGGATAGAAGAGTATACGAAAGAAATTCACGACGAGAAATACGTGCCAAAAGGCTCGCGACCCGGGTTTTGGTAGAAGAAGGAAGTTTATATATAGTGTAAAATAATTGTCATCACCTACCTAGGAGTAGTTTAAAACCGCGTAGAAGAAGAGTACGAGTAAAGTTTGATGCGAGAGGAAAAAAGAAATCACCTTCTTCGTCGTTTACAATCCTAATACCTAAACATCCTAAACCTACACGCGTATGCTACTGCTTCCTTTATTTTCTATCTCTTCTAAAAGTCCTCCTCGTCCTCCTCGTCCTCGTCCTGATGTACAAATCCCGGCATCACGCCGACTTGACATTCCCGCATCATGAACTCTCCGTTGACGTATTTGTGAAACTTATCGAACAACGCGGTGCAGTCGGTCCCAAACGCTTGCAATAAAATCTTCGCCCCGCCCGGGTGGAAGTGAATATACGGCGTTAAATTGTACACTTTCCCTCGAAATCCAATCCAAGCGTCTTCTTCGGTGTTGTGTTGTGCGATTTCTTCTAAAGTAATCACTCTTTTCGAGACGTTTATTTTCTTCCCTCCCAAACCGTTCAAGTTGTTGTTTTTGGTCTTTGTTAATCGCATCCAATCCATTTGCGAGTATCCCGGCGCTAACTGCACTTTGCCCACTTTCTGTTGTTGCTTTGAAGAAGAGGACGCGTGGGTCCCCGCGCTGACGGGTGCGACGACGACAGGCATCGCCCGTTTGCGCCCGTCTTTGTCCACGTGAGAAACCGTGGCGTTTTTCAACAACCCCCCGTACGAAGAAGAAGGAGACGTTGTGGTGTTGTCGTCTCCACTCGTCGTCGGGTTGTTAGCATTACTATTATTATTATTCGGTCTCTGATAGTGGACGTTTGTATTCCTCAGAGGATTATTCGCGTCTCGCGGGGACGACATCACAACGTATTTTGGCTCCTCCTCGTGCGCTTCTTAATGGCGCCAGAAACGTCATTACCTCTACATACAACAATGACGACGACGACGATTAGTAGTAGTATTCATCATCGTCAGGCTGGTGCTTCTCGCGCTTCGTGTAGCGGACGACGACGACGAGCGCTGCTTTCGTCCTCTTTGTCCTCTTCGTCGCCTTCGCTTCATCTTCATCGTCTTCGTCGTCGTCGCGACAACAACGTTCAGATAACGACGAAGGCGACAACATCATCAATCACTGCCGCGCAAAGAGAAAGAAGAAGAAGAGGAAAAACGAAAATAAGAACGCGTTTATCAAAACTATCATCATCGTTATCATCATCATCAGAGGATATCGTGATGAACGCTGTTACGGTGGAAAGCACGAGCAATGAAAGAGGTTGGGGCCCGACCCGAGAGGAAATCGAAACGATAGAAGAAGACTTGGAGTATGATTCTTTAGACCGAGTTGGATGGTTCGAGCTCTTATCGTTCGTCAGCGAGTTTACTTCTACGGCTTTAGGGAAAGCGCGGTTGTCGTCAAGTGAAGGCGAGAATTTGATTTCGGAAGTGTATTCGCAGGAAATGTCGGAGTTGCTTCTGGATGAAACAGAATCAGCGATGTACATGGAATCCGTCGCGGGCGTTTCGTTGGATTTTGGCGGGATGCTCACAATCGAGACGAGGAGAAGCGTGCACAAAGCGTCGCAAGGAGCACCATTGGGTGGAGATGAATTGATGGCAGTGGCAAACTTTTTAGAAAACGCGCGGCGATTGAAACTTTCCATCGAAAATGTCTCCCACGAAGACGACGAGACAGGCGAGATTGAGGTACCGAGAGCAATGATGCCGCTGAGAAATATTGCGGTACAAATGGAAACATTTTCTGAGGTGGCGGATATCATTAAATCAAAAGTTGATGACACTGGATCGTTCAAAGATAACGCGAGTCCCGAATTACGCAGGGCGCGAGCGCATTTGTCCGGTAAAGAAACGCAGTTGAAAGAGTTGTTATCAAGGATGCCAGGGAGTGCGGTTTCGTTTCGAGGACGCATGTGTTTAGTAGTTTCGCCAGAGAGTGCTCCGAAGAATGCGCTCGTTTTAGGCACGCAAAGTGGATTAACTCTGATTGAACCTCCATCAGTGGTTAATTTGAACACAGAATTGGCAAAAGCGAAGGACGACGAGGAGTCAGCGATTGATGGTATTAAAAGAGAATTATCGAGAGTCATCATGGAAGTCGCCGAGGAGATTTTACGGTGTTTGGAATTGACGATTGATTTAGACGTTATTGCGGCGCGATGTCGTCATGGACAAGCGTTGAATTCGGTGCGTCCGACGTTTGCAAGAGAATCTGATTTAGAAGACGCCATCGAGGAAATATTGAGAGAGGAAACGGCGAGGAATGAAATGAACGACGGAGAAGGTGAGGACGGTGAGGACGACGACGACGAAGAAATTTTAAGCACGAAGAATGCATTCGTTCAAGCCGAACTCGAAATTGCGAAATCAAAAGTCTACCTTCCTGGACTCCGTCAGCCAGTGCTGGCGTCGCAAGCGGTGAAAGCTGCGAAAGATAAACGTCGCGAGGCGGCTGAAAGGGAAAGAAGGAAAGAAGAAGACGATGCGAGTTTGCAACCAAGATTTAAAATCGCCACGAGAGAATCGAAGAAAAAAAAGAGTAAGAAACTCCAGAACGAATTGAATTCTCAAGATGAATTCGATTTCGACGACAACTTTGATTGGCTTTACGACGGCAAAAACGAAAACTCAAGCGACTCGAATCCTTTCAGGGTGAAAGGACCGGTGCCGGTGGACGTTTTCGTGGAGGCGAGAACAAAATGCGTCGTCATTACTGGTCCGAATACGGGTGGTAAAACGGCGGCGATGAAAGCTCTCGGATTGAGCGCATTAATGGCAAGAACTGGTATGTTTGTACCCGCGGAAAGAGCGCATTTGCCTTGGTTTGACTACGTTTTATGCGACATTGGAGACGACCAAGATTTACTCACGAATTTGAGTACATTCTCAGCGCGCTTGACGACGCAGAAAGCTATTTTGAAGCGTGCTACCCCTCAATCTTTAGTTTTAATCGACGAGGTCGGGACAGGCACATCGCCTTTAGAAGGTGCTGCGATAGCTCGCGCGTTCTTAAAAGCTTTGGCGGGATTACTTCCTCGTCGACTCGGCGTTTCGTTGGCGTTTGCGACTACCCATCAAGGCAGTTTGAAAGCGTTGAAGTACGAACACAAAGATTCCGGTGCTTTTGAGAATGCCGCGGTAGAATTCGATGAAGCTGAATTACGTCCAACGTATAGACTCTTATGGTCTGTTCCTGGTCGTTCAAGAGCTTTACAGATTGCGCAGAGAAACAAGTTAGACGAAGATGTCATCAACTCGGCGAAGAAGGTCATGGGACAAAGTTTCGCAACGCTGGACGATGTCATCGCAGAACTCGAAGGCGCGCGAAAAGATGCAGATAAAGCTGTTGCAAAAGCTATGCAAATGCTGAAAGATGTAGAAAAGCGCATCCCGCAAGCACGAAACGCTGAGCAAAAGGTCTTACGAGTGAAGGAGGACGTAGCGATGAAGCAGGCGACAACCATCGTAAGAATCTCGAGGGAGGCTAAAATTCGCATCCAAGGCGAAGAGCGATTGAAACGACAAGAACTTTCGGCGAATACGAAAAAGTCGATGATTGCGAAAAGTGCCGCCGGAGAATCAGATCGAGAGCGTGAAATTCGTTTAGCTAAAGAGCGCAAAGTAGCCGCGACGAGTGGAGAAGCAGGCGCAGAAAAAACTCATCAAGAGTGTACTGAAATGCCCGCGGTTGGAGACCAAGTCATTTTGAAAGCGAGCGGTTTAGCCGGGAAGGTGACGAAAGTCTCTGGCGAAATCGTAACGGTCGCTGCAGGATTTATTGTCGCGGAAGCTAAATTGAACGAGCTGGAGAAGTCGTCATCTTCTACTTCGTCGGTGAAGACGAGCTCTACTCAAACTTTCGCTGGAGTGAAAAAGAAGCCCACTTCGCCTTCGAGAGCCGCTCGAGAATTCGACGCTCTCCTAGGAAACGGCAAAAGTAATGCTTCTTCGAGCGATGGCAGCAGAAGAGTTTCTGGTGAAGATTACGACGTCTGGGATAACGAGCCAAGTAAACTCGCTCAAATAGGAGACTCAGTCCAAATTTTGAAAAACAACTTTAAAGGCAAAGTGGTCGAAGACGAAGACGGCATGTTGACAATCCAAGCCGGTCCGACGCGAATGGTTGCCCCAAGTCACGGCGTTAAAGTTACGAAGACAGCCAATGTCGGAAGTGAGATGAGCGCGGGAGCTGTTAACGTCCCGAGACCGACAATGAGTAACAAAAAAAAGAAGAAGAAGCAAAGCGCTTTTCCTTCCGGAACAAATATTACAACAAACGCGCCTCCCACGGTGCCACAGAAAGAGGAAGCCTCCATCCAAGATTTGATGAAAAAGTTTGGAAAATAGCAATAGTATGAGCGAAAATAGCAAGATAAATTACATGTAGCCGTGTGTAATAAAAGTAGTATTAATAGTAGATTTGTGTTGAATTTTCAAGTTGGATACCGAGTTCTCTCTTTTTTTTTACTGAGGAGCTCTTCGGTCTTCGTATCTGTTCCCGCCTTCTCCTCCCCTTCTATCTTCGTAGGAACTTCTTCTATCGTCGTAGCCTCTTCTATCATCATAGCATCTTTTATCATCGTAGCCTCTTTTATCGTCGTATCTTCTTCGATCGTCATGACCTGCTCCAGCTCGTCTATCGTCGTAACCCGCTCCAGCTCGTCGGTCTTCATACCGGCCACCGCCCCCATACCCGCCTCGGCGGTCATCGTAATCTCTCCCTCCTCCGCGAGAATATCCTCCATCTCGTCTGTCGTGGCCACTGTCGTTCCTTCGATCATGATACCGGTCTCCTCCTCCTCCTCCTCCTCGATTATAGTCGTCTCTCCTATACCCGCCTCCTCGATTATAGTCGTCTCTTCTATATCCACCTCCTCGGTCGCCGCCGCCACGATGGTATCCTCCCCTATCTCTGGAGTGATACGGCCCTCTCGTATCTGGTTTCTTCTCTTCTGCCATCCCAACGCGAATAATTCTTCCTGCAATCTCTTTCTCGTGCATCGCGTCAATAGCCGCGTCCGCGGATTGTTTTTCCACGTATCGAACAAAAGCAAACCCACGCATTCGTTGGGTGTGATGGTTTCTGGGCACATACACATCTCCAATCTCGCCGTACGACGCAAACATGTCCGTAATTTCCTCTTGGGTCAGATCAAAAGATAAGTTATCGATTTTCACCGAGTGCAAATTGGAAATATCCGGCGGACCTTTCTTTTCTTCTTGTCTGCCGCCGTGGTCTTCGTTCGAATTTGGTTGTTGGGAATCGTCTTCTCGATTTTGTTGATTCGTCGGTGCGGCGGCTGCTGCAGCTTCAGCTAACCCGCCGTCGTCCACGTCTCCTTCGTTGGTGGTCATTATTCTTCTCACGTTTCTCGAAGATGCGAATGAATGAATTCTTTTACCGCGAATGCGAGAGATGTGTGTGTGTTTGTGTGTGTGTGTGTGTGTCGAATGTACGCGCACACGATTATAATTTTGAAGAAGAAATTGATTGATCTGCTCTTTTTCGAGTATTCGAGATTTCGACGATTTTCAAGAAAGAGAGACAAAAAATACGCGAAAGAAAAAAGAAAGAAAAAAAAACAGACCTTTTCTTCAAACAAAAACGCGACCGATGATGATGTTGAGACGACGACAGTCGCATCGTCTTCTCTTCCTCTTCTGGTGCTTTTTCCTCCTCCTCGTTTCTTTCCTTTTTCTTCCATCGTCTTCAAACGCGCAGGAAGAAGATGGAAAATGTCCTCTGGACATTGCGAAAATCGATTTGAGCGGGTTAGGAAACGCTTGTGGTAACGCCGACGATCCGGGTACTTTTTTTATATCTCTTTTCTTATATGTTTAAACATTCCATCGCAGAGTTGTGCGCGAAATGCATCACGTTTCTCGGTCAAGCGATCGTAGACGCGGGGTACACGAGGGAAGAATTGAACGCGTTGCCATTAGATACGTGCGCGACGGAGAATCTGTCGACGTTGTTGGCAAACGGAGCGACGATCGATTCGTTTTTGAAAGTTTCAGCCTGCCCGCGAGACGCTTCCATGTACGAGAACGTTACTTTTCCCGATGAAGAAGGAGATATTGGAAGGGCGGTTCAAAGTGCCTTTGCGCCCGTCGTTGAGAAAGGAGACGCGGTAGATGCGACAGAAAAGAAGAAGAAAAAGGGTGTTGACATCGTCGGCCTGTCTGTATCAATGGCCGTTATTGTCGTTTGCTTTGCTGGAATTATTCTGTTCGCGCTACATCGAGACAAGAAAAGACAGAAGCTCAACGCCCTGTATGTGCAAAGAAATCACGATGCAGAGAGAAACGTGCCAGTTGCTGCGCGACCAGTTCGCGAAATTCTATCGTTTCGAAACATTACTTGTCAATTGAAAACCAACGGAGGTGGTGGTGGAGGAGGAGGAGGAGCAAAAATATCTGCCGCCCGACGAACCATAATAAGTGGTATATCCGGGATAGTTTGTGAGGGATCTGTGTGTGCAGTTATGGGACCTTCTGGATCTGGAAAGACCACTTTGGTGAAATCTTTAATTTCTGCCTCGGGTTTCCACGTCGACATCGATTTGAACAAAATTAATCTCTCTGGAAACGCTCACTTTGCCGGTAAAAATAGAATTGGCTACGTGCCGCAACATTCCGATTACCTGCTCAAATTCTTGACGACGAGTGAATCGATTTTATACGCAGCTTCTTTGCGCCTTCCGTGGTATGTTTCAAAACAAACGAAGGAGAATAAAGTAAACGCACTTCTTGACGAACTCTGCCTTGTCGACGTGCGAAATACTCGTGTATCTGATTTAAGCGGCGGTCAGCGAAAAAGGCTATCCATCGCGATGGAGATGGTTATTGATAGCGACTTACTCATCCTAGATGAACCGACGTCTGGCCTCGATTCGAAAACTGCAGATACGATATTGGAACTGCTAAAAAGTATCGCTTCTCGTGGACGTGCTGTATTATGTACTATCCACGCACCATCGGCAAGATCTCTTTGCGAACAAATTGATACTGTTTTGTTACTTTCTTCGACTGGTGATCGTTTACATTTTGGCTCTGTTTCTCTCGATTTATTAGAGTCCTTACAAATGCCGTGTCCAAAAACTTTTTCGTTACCGGAGTGGTTGTTGGAAATAGCGAGCGACGAAAGAATGTCCAAACAACTTCTTCTCAAAACAACAGAATTTCAAGAAAAAGGAGACACAGAACAAGACAGCAGCTCATCGGAAACCAACGAAACTCTTTTTGTCGTTGATAATCAATCCTCTCACGACTTTTACGAAAAAAGCGAACGCTCGTTCGTGACGGAGCTATCCGTCCTCTGTTGGCGAGAATTTTTAGAGGTGAAACGGAACATCTCTCGCTTCATTACGGACTCGGTCACCGCTATTTTGGTTGGAATTCTCATCGGCTTGCTCTATTTGGACGTGCAAAAGAATCTTCGCGGCTTCCAAAATCGTATGGGCAGCATATTCTTCGTCCTCTTTTTTTTCGCTCTTTCGAGCGTATCGTGTTGCGATGCCTTTCTCTCGTCGAGAAACGTCTTCCTGCGAGAGAAAAGAGCGGGGTACTACAGAGCCGAAACGTACTATCTTTCAAAGATGATCGTTGAGATAGTCGTTTTGCGTTGGACGTCGGTCGTTTTGACTTCAATAAGTTACTACTGGCTGATGGGCTTACGCGAGGATCCTGGCGCCTTCTTCATCTTTTTGAGTTTCGCGTTGTTATTTTCAGCGACATCTACGGCATTAATGAGTTTTATCCAGACGTTCTGCGCATCCACGGCGATCGCAACGCTGATTGGAATAGTTTGCATTCTGCTTTCAAGTCTTTTCGGCGGGTTCCTCATAAATATTCCCACCTTGCCAGGATTTTGTAGATGGATTCGTTGGTTTTCAGCTTTTTTCTACGCGTGGGGCGGGATGCTAGCAAGCGAGATGAACGACGGGAAATACGTGTTCGATGCCGACTTCGATGGGACAGATGTCGCCGTGAAGGTGAGCGCGTCAACATATCTAAACGTCGTAGGAGTAGATCCAGCAAATATCGGAAGAGATTTGGTCGCTTTGTGCATCGTAATTGGAGTCTACATGGCTTCTGCGATATTCATGTATCGTCGATTTCAATGAGCGTTTCGAGGCTGGATTTGGGTTCGAGAATACGAGAGATCAAAAAAATAAAAAAGGGTAGTAGAGAGTAAAGAGTAAAGCGTACAGTACACACCATTTCGTTCACGCTAGAATACATACAATTACAATGCGATTATTATTGCAACTTGGCTTCTTCTTCTATTTCTTCATCGCATCTTTCACGAGAGGAGCGAAGGCGCAAACGTTGCTACAGGCGTGCCCGCTCGATATCGAGCGCCTCGATTTCACAGGCATCAACGAAACTTGCAGCGATCCGAACGACCAAAAGCTCTGCACCAGTTGCCCGTTAACCATCGTGCAGAAAATAGTCGACGGCGGCTACTCCGTCGAGGAAATCAACGCGCTGCCCATAGAGCGATGTTTATTGGAAAATCTTCCACAATTGTTAGAAAACGGAGCAACACTGCTCGCGTTTCTCGCGCTTCAAAGCTGCGATTTTACCTCCGGCAACTTGGCCACAGAAATTCTGAATAACGTCACGTTCCCGCCTCCATTTCCAGGATTACCCACGGAATGGTTACGAAACGAAGAAAACGAAACGATGCCTTCGTTATCGCCTTCATCTTCCTCCTCGCCCGACGACGGTGGTGACGACCAACAAGACGACGCTTCAGTTGTTGCGAAAACAAACGGACCTACTTCTTCTGAAGAAGGAGGAAAAGAAGAGGAGGAAAAACTCTCGTCGTCTGCGGCGGCGGTGGCGAACTCGGTGGCGAGTTCTTCGACGCGCCGAGTGCTCATCTCGTGCGTCGTTTCCGTCCTCGTCCTTCTCGCCACGACAACAATGACTTAAAACAATGATACGAATAAAATAATACTAATACTTTATCACTTTTCGTCCGTGTATTTTTTTTCTCCTCTTTCTGCTCCATATCTTCTTCCCCTCATTTTTATTAATATCTCTCTTCTCTACTACTACTAAGAATATGTCAACTTCATCTGGTTTAGTATTACTCTCCTCGCACACCCAAACGACGACGACGAGCGCGCAAAAGCAGCAAAAGAAGATCACCAGTAGCATCTTTAAGGCGAAGAAGAAGAACAACAACCACGCGTGGAGACGACGAGTTGGCCCCGTCTTTGCATTCGCGAAAGAATCATCATCTGTCGCGAATTTTGAAGTTGATGAGTACGCACCAGCCTCATCATCATCATCATCATCATCATCATCATCAACAACATCAACTTCCTCCTCGTCCTCCTCGTCGTTGAAAAATGCCGGTGTGAAAATTGGTTCATTAGCGGCATCGTTCATCACGTGCTTGGACGCGCACGCGGCAACTGCGCAGAGTAGTAACCCAGAAATGATCGCTGAAGTTGCCGAAGCGGCGAGCGCGTTGGCGACGTATTCTGTTATTGGACTGACTGTAGCAGCTATCGGCGTCTCCCTCTTCAAATCTTTTGGCTCGTTCGTATTACCCGGTCCTAGAGCTTCTGCCTCGCATATTTTAGTCGCGGACGAGTCCTTAGCCGTCTCGTTGAAAGAGCGCTTGTTGGAAGGGCCTCAAAGCACGTTACTGGACCGGTTCGCGAAAGAGGCGTCCGCGTACTCGACGTGCCCTTCAAAATCTAAAGGCGGGGATCTCGGGGAGTTTAAGCCCGGTCAAATGGTTAAAGAATTCGATACGGTGGTGTTTGAAGCGCCTTTAATGGAATTGCAAGGTCCGGTGAAGACGCAATTTGGCTATCACTTGATTTTAGTCACCGACCAAAACGAACCGTCGGCGTAAAAATGCCATCCTAACCGTGACAAAAGAGCTTTAAGTCGAACGCCAAGGACGAGAAGTATTGGAGAGTGAAAACACGCTCCTCAAAACGTAACGACGAATATAGCAGCCGCATAAACATGTATTATTTAAATTATTATTATTATTATTATCTTCCTCCTCCCTTTGTTATTATTGTTGTTTATCCACACACCAGTTTTTTGTTTTTTTTTCTCGAGGAGGCGAAGCGAGAAGCGATTTCTAACCGCTAACTGCTGAGCTTTATCTTCTATTTAACGCCTCGAGACGGCCGCTTTTACTCCACAAAAAATTATTCCACGCGCTAACGGGAACGTGTACGCTACTTACTCGTCGCGATCTAATTCATCGATCTCCGAGCACATATTTACATCGCAGAGAATATATTTGTCGCAAATACACGTCTTCGATATCGATTCGTACACACTTTTGATCGTTATTGTTTAAGCGCGCGCTTCATCTTTCCGTTCGGATTGATTATACCACTTTTAAAGCAACGCTTTAAGGAGTCACACTTTGGCGTACGCTTAGATAGAAAACAAAAATGCACGGCGTTTGTCTTCAACAAGGGATGACGCGAACGTCGTCGACGGTCAATTTTACTCAAGCGAGTACTTCTTCATCGTCGAGAAAGACAATCGCGATGCCATTTCCGAGATCGCGAGGCAGAGGAGGGAAGGCTTCAACGACGCGCGACGCCGTGGCTGAGCCATCGCAACAAGAACAAACGTTCCAAAGACGACCGGAAGATGTCGTTCGATCGAATGGGAAAGAGGTTGAATTATTCGCCTTAGAAGCGTGCGTGAAAAGGCAGGAGAGCGGCCAGTTGGCTCCGAAAGTGAACGTCGTGCCGTCTGTATTAGATCCAGCGTTTGAGCGTTGCCGAGAAGTCACCGCAGAGTACGCGAAGACGTTTTATCTAGGAACAAAATTGATGACGCCGGAGAAACAACGGGCAATTTGGGCGATTTACGTCTGGTGCAGACGTACGGACGAGTTAGTAGACGGGCCGAACGCGTCGCACATTACGCCAGAGGCTTTGGATAGATGGGAGGAGCGCTTGGAGAATATTTTTGCCGGGAAACCGATGGACGTTATCGACGCGACGTTGGCGGATACCGTGAGTAAGTTTCCGGTTGATATCCAACCGTTTCGAGATATGGTTGATGGTATGAGAATGGATTTGGTAAAACCACGGTACGAAACGTTTGATGAGTTGTACGAGTATTGCTATCGCGTGGCTGGTACTGTTGGCTTGATGTCCATGCCGATTATGGGCGTGGATGAAAACTATAAAGGCGACTTACAGTCGGTGTATAAAGCTGCGTTATCGTTGGGATTAGCGAACCAGTTGACGAACATTCTCAGAGATGTTGGAGAAGATGCGAGAGAGCGTAATCGCATTTACGTTCCCTTGGAAGATTTGGCTAAGTTTGGCATCACCGAAGGTGAAGTGTTGACGGGATTGGTACAAAACGGGAAAGTGGACGAACGCTGGGTGAAGTTTATGAAGTTTCAAATCGCGAGGGCGCGAGAGTGCTTTGCTTCCGCGGAAGCCGGCGTAAACTGTTTGAATAAAGACGCGAGATGGCCGGTATGGTCCGCGTTGGACGTATACAGAGATATTTTAGATGCCATCGAGGCGAACGGATACGACAACTTCACGCAAAGAGCGTACGTTCCAAAGATGCAAAAGTTTGCGATGTTGCCGACGAGTTTCGCAAAGGCGCAACAAGGGCCGACGGAAGAGCAGCAAAAGGGTCGCTGGAACGAGTAATTAACATCTATAAAAGAGAAAGAATGAGAGTGAAATCAATTAGTAAAGCGAGCGTTTTAAGAAAGAATACAAATTACATTTTTTGTGTTTCGAAATTATACAACTATCCTCTAGCTTTTGGCGCCGGTCGTCCAGCTTTGACTTTTGGCTTCCTCGCTTCTAAAAAGTCTTCGATCGAAATCCCTTCGCATTCGTGACACGTGAATCGTTTCGGCGTCTTCGCTTCATCTTCAATGCCCACGCATCTCGTGTGCATCCAAATCTCGCACCGGTCGCACGCAATCATTCGCTCCCCATCGTCGTCGTTCGTTCCACAATGGCAGTTCACGACCCACTGATCGAGTCCGCCTTGGTAACGGTATTCGCTCTCTAAGTCCGCGCCTTCACCCATAACTTCGGCGTGCGCGTACTGCAACGAGTTCTTGTTCAATCTCGTCGAGTCTGGAAGGTTTTCGTACCCTTTAATCGCGGTGACTTTGAATTTTGAGAGGATAACGTATAAATCTGCAAACGCTTTCGTCGCTTCTTTTTTCAACTCGCCCAACGTGCACGGAACCGGAAGTAGAACAATCTCTGGCGGTGGCTTAGACTCGACGCCAAGCTTCCGCCGGTTCTTACCCATAATTGCACCACCTAAACCAGAGACTTTTGGTCCTGAATTTGATCTATCGATGATCGCAGTAACGAGTACGCGAGTCGGTTTAAAATTTTTGACATTCGCAGGCACGCTCAAGTGCAACAAGTCGTCGATATCTATGTATGTTTTGACAAATTGTTTCGTATCCAACAATACTCGAGCTGCATTTGTGAGATGTGCACCTTTACACGTAACTCTAATCTTATTCCCGATCTGAACTCGTGCTGGTTTGTAGCTTTCCAGACAGTCTCGATAAACCGCTCTCAAATCCTTATCGACGTCGTACGCAGTAAGCTCTGAGATGGCTTTCGCGTTTGGATTCGAACGAATTTGTGGCGTCACCGGAGCTATCGTCGGCAGTTTTTGCTGACTTTTTCGTTCCACTTTCATCGAAGACGGAGGCGCTAAAACTGCCGTTGCAGAACGCGTTTCTCTTTGATTTCTTACTGGTTGTTGGCGAGTCGCTCCTCTCGACGTCGTTCCGTTGCGCAGTACGCGAATGTTATTCAATGGAGATTTCCCTACCACAACTGGTTCAACTGGCGCGTTCGCGTATGGGTTCATAAAGTCGAGCGGAGCCGTATAAGTAGGCGAATTTGGCGATATCGTCGAGTTCGGCATCTCCAACTGATACTCTAACTGAGAATTTATCGGGTTATTCCGTCTTCGCACTTTCGCTCTTGCATCCTTTGCTCCGTTTTTACCGTCCATAATGACAGGATGATCCGCAATCGTCTTTAAGACGTGATCCAAAAGTCCCGTATCTCCAACACCTTTCAGACGCGCAAGGTTTCGAACGTCTTGTCTACCTAACCAGAAGCCTTTATTATCCGCCAAAACCATCACGCATGCATTTGCCGCGACATTGACGCGAGCGAGCGTCCATCTCGTCTGCGCCGCCGGATTCGGATTACTCGAGCGACCTCGTTTCCACTCGACCATTGGTTCGGTTGGAAGAGGTGCTTGCTTGACCATAGGCATTTGTTGTTTCTGTTGCTCTTGATGACCGTTATGCTGTACTATTGAAGTTGGTGATCTGAGCGTTCGCGCAAACGCAGAAGCTAGACCAGTTCCGGCCATTTTTAATTTCTTCGCTGCCGAAGCAAAGACCGAGTCGTGGTGCACCGTTTCCTCTCGTTTAATTTCTTCTTCTTCTTCTTCTTCTTCTTCATCTTTTACTGCTACTTCTATGAACTCTTCCTCGTTCTTAATTTCCGGATAAGCGCGTTTCTTGTTGGATCCCGCCCCGCCCCCTGCTCCATTTTTTGTTTCTTGTTGATGATGATGATGATGATGAGAAGAGTGACGCCGGGGAGTCGTTTGGTTCGTTTGAGGTCTATTCTCGGCAACATCTGAAATTCCGGCCAACACGGCGCCTACGCCGTGCGTTGCTAACGTTTCGAACGGCCTGATGCCTTCTTTTACTTCTCTGCGAATATTTCTTTGCAATCGGAGCAAAGCTTTGACTAAATCGCCTAAAGTTTTTGGAATCTCGAGTTCATCATCTTCTTCCTCCTCATCCTCGTCGCCCGTCTTCTTTTCTGCTTCGAGCGTAAGAATATTGACGTATTTATCGATTAAGTGCACCATTGGATCGTCCTCGCCTCCAGTCATGACAAAATCGCTTCTTAAGTTTTTCAACGGGAACGTTCGAAAATCAGCACCTGCTCGTTTATGCGAAGTCACCGTATTTCCAAAGCTACCTTTACCAAACACGTACCCGTACGTCCCGTACCACGTGTTCCCACTACTCGCGGGGTTCAACAATCGATACTCAACTCCGTATTTCTGCGAAACGTCCTCCACGGAAACCTCTCTCGCTCTCAACGTGTAGCAAATATTCTCCCACAAACCCATCAATTGCGATCCGCTCAACACCATCGATCCCGCCTCTCGTCCGTTGATACGTTTTAAGTGTCCACACCCATTTCCGTGAAGTAATCCGTGCAACAAATGCGTCTGATGATCGACAATCGAACATTCTTTATCGATTTCTCCACACACCGTACACACTCTCTCACCTTTTGGCACGGCGCAGCAACACAACTGACAGACTCTTTTCCCGGCCAACTCTGGTTTTCCTCTCGTTTTAAAATCCGTGTGGACGATGAAGTGCCACTGTTTTTTGTTCACCGGGTGATGATGCCACCCGATACATTTACAGCAATCGCAGTGTATGCATTCTTCGTCTTCTTCGACTTCTGTGGACTCTTCGTATATCCGCAAAACCGTCTCGTGCGCCGGTTGGTCTTTCGAAGTCGAAGGCGTCCTCAACACGAGAGTGTACCCCCAAATCCCATCTTCCGTCGCTCGCGCGTCTGGCGTCGCGAGTTTCAGAAACTGTTTAATGTTTAATCGAAACGGACCAAAATATTCCACCTTTCGTTTAATCCAAGGCGTCGGTTCCGCGATATTCACCTTCTTTTTTCTCTCCTCCTCGTCCTCTGTGGGAGTACTCCTAGGCCCCCCACCACCAGCAGAACTTTGGGTGGTACTTCTCCCGGACCTCATCGAAGCAGCCATATCACTTCCTCTCTCTCTCTCTCTGTAAGTATGTGTGTGTCCGTGTGTCTCTCGTCGCGCTCAATCGAGGGTGGTGGGTTCCCCCCGCGCCGCCGAGAGGCACGTCGAATTGTAATATATTCAACGTCTGCTGCCCCTTTTTTTCCTGGGTGGAAGACGAGGGAGAAAAGCGCTTGCCGTCTTGGAAAAAACTCAATTGAGGTTAACAAAAACACAAAATTCCCAGTAGTAATTCACAAAGATCGGATATCGATTTTCAATCTTCTGTTGTCTCTTCAAACAGAGTAATCAGGGAGGAGAAGAGGAGGGTGATGCGCGTGCGCGCGTGTGTCTGTGTGTGTATATATATAAACAACAAACAGCTCTCGTCGCTCTCTCTCTTTTGATGATGATGCAAAAAAGGGTGTGCAATTGATAAGAGAACTCGAGAAGAGGGTTTAGGGATCATCATTTTTCGACGGCTTTTTGTTTCCACACAACAAAAAGAGCAGATATGTCGTCTTTGCTTTTTAACCCATCTCGGCCGGGAGGACGAGGACGCGCGGTGATGACGATTGGCAACAGCGCCGGTGCTGCTGCTGCTGTTCGAACATCTTCTCGCGTTGTTTTTGCGTCCACGTCTTGTGCGTCTTGTGCGTCTTCTACGTCTTCTCGTCGTCGTCGTCGTCATTATCATCGGTTGTGGAAAAAAAGTTTAAACGAAAAAGCGTCGACGACGACGACGACGACGGCGGCAAGAAGCGCAAACGGGAAAGGAGAAAACAATTTATTAAACGCGACGACGAGAGGGTGGATGAGTATTTCTTCAAACGCATTAGAAAGAGGAACTTTTAGAGGAAAGCGACGACAACAACACGCCCCGGTGTCGGCGTCGTCCATCGATGGAGCAGGGGCAGGAGGAAGCAGAGGAAGCAGAGGAGGAGGAAGCAGAGGAGGAAAAAGCAGCAAAAGAGAGGTGATGAAGAACAAAACGAAAAAAGGACAACATCGGACACAAGGCGTTTTAATGAGCAGAGGAGGAATTTTTTTTACGAAGAAACGATTACCGGAACCTCTGCGATTTATGTCTGGGATTTGGGACCGATCGTTCGATGAAGAAAGCGAGGAGGAAGAGGAGGAGGAAAACGGGGACGAGAAGAAAAGAGAAGAGGAGAGAAAGAGGAAACGGTTCGGGTACTTTGGCGCGTTGATATTGCAAATATCCTTGGGCGCGTTTTACTGTTGGTCGTTGTTTTTGGTGCCTTTAGAGTTATCGTTGAATGTCGGGAGGGCGCAGTTGTCGGCGATATTTTCGTTGGCGACGTTGTTTTTTACGCTGTCTCTGTCGTTTATAGTGCCCTCGTTGATATCGAGGATTCGGCCGAGAACGATGTGTATTTTAGCGACTATATTGGCGACGAGTGGCGTGTTTATGGCGTCGTTTTGTTCGACCGCGATGTCGATTTTTCCTTTATATATCGGGTTTGCCGGTCTATTTGGCATCGCGTGTGGTCTCGGGTACGGGTTATCGCAGCAAATGTCCTCGTTTGCACCGTTTGGACAAGGGTTAGGGACTGGACTAGTCACCTCGGCGAGAGCCTTTGGCGCTTTCGTGTACGCGCCGTTGATTGAAAAGAAGCTGGATTTTTACGGCCCGGACGTTGCGTTGAGGAACTTGTCTTACGCGATTGCCGTTTTAGGTACCGTAGCGTCGCTGTGTTTTCACAAAGCATCCATAGATATTCCTCTCGGCTTACGACGAAGAAATAAGTTGGCGGTGACGGATTTAGAAACCTTGCGAAGATTGACCGATTTGCGTCCGCACACGATCAAGATGTGGTTCGTAAACACCCTGGGATGTTTTGCAGGAATCTCAGTCATTTCGCAAGCTGCGGTGTTGTTACTGTCTAGAGGGGACGCCACCATTTCCGCGAACGTTGCCGCTGGCGTCATGTACGTCTCTTTGGCGACAACTGCCGGAAGAATCATCGGAGGGTCACTTTGCGATCGCTTCAAAGCAAAATCGGTTTTAATATTCGCTCCGTTAATCACCGCCGCAGCTATGTTTTGGGCGAGCAGCACCAGTAGTGCCATCATCGGCTCTGTCATCATGCCACTCTCGGCAATTCGATTCGCGTTACTCGCGACTGGATTATCCTACGGCATTTTACAAACCGCCGTGCCTTGCGAAGTCCGACGGGTCGCCGGCGACGGTGACTTTGCCCGAGCCTACGGTCGCATCTTCACCGGTTTTTGCGTCGCTGGTTTCTTCGGCCCGTACGTCAGCGGGATCTTATTCGATGCGTTCGGAACCTACCGCGTCGCCTTCCAAGTTTCCGGATTAGCCAGTCTTCTCTCCTCCGTAGCCGCGACGACGCTCAAAGGCGAAGCCGCTGTCCTCAGGGAGAAGAGAGCGATGGAATTGAGAGCGGTCGAAGCCGCGGCGAGAAACGATACGAGGTACGTCGATTGCACGAGAACCAAAGAGAACGAGTGGGGGTCCATCGAAACTTAGTATAAGCAGAGAGAGTGTATATACTCCTCTGTCACTTCTTCTACTCACTGCGTCGCATGAATCGAGCATCATCATCATCATAATATAATATATGCTTTTAGCGAAAGAGCAAAGAAATGTAATAGTGTATTTGTATACGAGAGTAATAATAGTATCATGTCGCTTGTGATTATTGTTTTGGTCTGTTTCTTTTTGCAAAAAAGGCACTCAAAGGCACCTCAAAAAAAAAACATTCTTCGTCGTTCCCACGACTCTAAAGAATACTACTACTCTCGTCTTCTCTCTCATCCTCTCGCCCGTCCTTTCGTCGTAAAAGAAGAAGAAAAAGATCTCATTAAAAGAAGAATAACAAATGGAGGACGACGACCCGTTCGATTTCAAAATCGGCGTGGACAAAAACGCGCTGAATTCAGGGAAGAAAACCACGACCGAGGCGATGATGAATTCGATGATGATGAAACCGTCGTCGACGTTGGAATCGTCGTCGTTTACGTCGTTTGGAGAAGAGGAGAAGAAGACGATGAACAACGGAGGAGGCATCGAATCATCGAAATCGTCGTCCACAAAAACGGATGAGGATCAAAAGAAGAAGAAGAAGAACGATGATGAGAGAGCAAACGCAACCATCGAGTCTTTCAGCACGGAAACGAAAGTCATCTTGACAACTTTAGGCAAAATTCTCGAACGCTTGGAGGCGTTAGAGTTAGTTGCGTTGAGAAATGCGAAGGAAGTCGCGCGGGTGGAAAACGCTCTGCACGGATTCATCGTCGGACAAGCGAGGAAAGAAAACGGGAAAGAACCGATAACGAGCGCGAATTTGTTCGCGGTAGCTGATTCGTCAGAAGAGGAGGAAGAAGAGGAGGAAGAAGAAGAGAAGATTGAAGAGGAGATTAAAGAGAATATCGTTCTCAGAGCAGGGAGCGGGCGAAGTAGAAGACCGCCGACGCCTGAAGGCGCGCATCCTCCTCCGCATAATCCCCCTCCTCACCATCCTCCTCCTCCTCAGGCGCATCATCAGCACCACCGGGATCCTTACGGTCCGCCGTCATTCACGAGAGGAGGGAGAGGCGGTCCTCCGCATCCTCCTCCTCCTCCTCCTCCGCACGAGAGAAGCGGGTCTCCCTCGGGGGAGTCCGCCGCCCATTACCCGGGCATCGACCATCATCTTCATCCTCATCCTCATCGGTCGCCTCCGCCGCCGCATCACGGTGGTCCTTCATCGCCACCTCCGCACCACGGCCATCCACCTCCGCCTTCACACGTGCAGCACGATCCGTACGGAACGTATCACCCATCTCCTCCTCCTCCTCCTCCCCAAGTTCTCGCGAGCTCGTATCCATCTCCTCGGCCTCCGTCACCGCCTCAAGTCCAAAACGAAGACATCCCTTTGGACGTCATAGTCGGCGAATTCGCTTCCATGGGATTCACGCGCGACGAAGTCATGACAGTGCTTGGAAAAATGGAAGCTAGGAACGAGCAGAAGGAAATGAATTCGATTCTAGACAAACTCATGGCGGGCGAAGGCAAATTGTAAAAGTAATATCAATAAAACAAACACAACGTCATTAAAGTACAATTTTTTGACAACTTCCACTAATATCCTAACTTTTCCGCGTTTGAGCCGAGCTCCTTCTTAACCGCCTCAAAATCTCCAATCTCGTGCTGACGCGTGACCGCGTAACACTTGTGCGTCGTAAACATCCACTCGGCGAATTTATCCGGCGTGTCGTACATTTTCGCATTTTCTCTCAACTGCTTCTCGGATTCGATTTCCCTCTCCTCTCTGGCTATTAAAGTTTCCTTGGACAATCCCGAATCTCTCGTCGAAACGAATCGGATTTGCGTGTCCTCATTACCATTCCCTTCTAAAGGCATCCCCCACACCCACTCAAACGCCGCTTTCACTCGTCGCATGTGAAACTTAGACGTCACCACCTCTACGTTTTCCCATCCCCTCGGAATAGCGTGCACGTACCTGGTAAAATACGCGTTACCGATGGTATCCATGCTCGACGTATCCTTCAAAATCTTCCCGGGATGGACGTCGTGCGTATCGATTAAATATTCTGCCATCATCGTCGATTCGTGATAAATAAATCCTCCTTTTTGTAACGGAGGTGGTTTATGCGGCGTCGCCGATCCGGCTATGCATATGTACGCTTTCTCGTTCGCTTTTTTATGCGCCTCGGCGCAATAGTCCAAACGCTCCAGGACCCACTCGGGAAGCCACAAGTTATCTGGAGTAAATCCACCGGCTACGACTACGATTGCATCTAAGGACGACGACGACGAAGTATTATTATTATTACTACTATCGCCGTTGTTGTTGTCCTTGCGTTTACCTCGCATCCATCCTTCCTCCGTCCCGAGAGAAGAAGAACAAGACGACGAAGAATAGGAAGACTTTGAAAGATATCGAAAACGAGAGTGATGATGTTTCCCGCAAAAGCTGCTCCTCTTCTTTCCCCCAAAAAACAAAAAGCTTTTCACACCGCTTTTGCTGCTCCTATTCGTAGTATTGGCGCAAAATAACGCCGCCACCGCTGCTCTCGTCGTCGTCATCGTTCTCGTTCTCGTTCTCGTTCTCCTCGTCTCTTTTTTCTTCGCTTTTGTTTTTGTTTCTCGATTATTATTAATTGACTGCTTTTTTTTTGCGACATGGGTCTTTTCGCCGAAAAATTTTCAACTTCGCCGAAAAATTAGGGATTGCTTTTGCTGGTACTGGTAGCAAAGAGAAGAAACAACTCGACACACAATGTACTCCGCTATGTCTAGTAT
>Ga0257106_1000251_pt1 | contig 33705 bp, 28 predicted proteins | sample LP_taG_3_FD_190177 | JGI IMG/M metagenome (GOLD analysis project Ga0257106, IMG submission 190177) | Marine microbial communities from Northeast Subartic Pacific Ocean, Canada - LP_J_2011_P26_10m | ecosystem: Environmental > Aquatic > Marine > Oceanic | place: Canada: Northeast Subartic Pacific...
GCTCGCTCCACTACCACCGCCCGCGACGACTGAAGAAGACGCCGCCGCAAAGGACGACGTTGACTGCGACCCCCCCGAGAGACTCGTCCTTTGCATCTGCTGGCTCAAACACGCCGCTCCTCCGGTCCCAAAGGTTGGTACAAAACTCGGCGCTTTCGTGTTCATCGTCGTCGTCGCGAGATTACCACCACCACCACCGCTGCTGTTTTCCCGTCGCGCCGTCGCCGTCGTCGTCTGAATCGTCCCCAACGCGTTGTTGTTGTCGTCATTACAGTGATCGTACCGACACTTATCCCCGTACGTGCAACTGTTCTGCTTCCCTTTCTTATAAAACGGACACCTCGTGGTCGTTGGTCGTTGGTCGTCGTTCGCATCGTGCGAGAACTTGCACTCGGGTTTCGCGCACGCGCCGGCGAGGAAGAATTTGCACGCGATAGTGTTACTACTACTCTTAGTATTCGTAGCAGCTCGAGAAGAAGGAGGATTAGGAGGATCCATCGTCGTCCAAGAAGGAGACCAAACTGTCGTCCGTGCGTGTTGTTTTTTGAGGAAAACTCAAGCGAAATTTTCTTCTACCGTTTCCCCAGATGTGAGATGCACATTTCGCCCACCAAATAGAAAAACGAGCATCGTTATGGTGTCTTCTGGAAGAGAAGGAGTCGTGATGACGAGATCGCGGAAGAGGAAGGTTGGGCAGAGAGATTCTTTGTGGGATTTGATCGTGAATAACGACGATATAAGTTTCCAACACATTCTTCCGAGATTGAATTCGAATGATGTGAAATTCTTGTACGAGGTGAATACGGAGACGAGAAAGTTGATTAAGAGATCGTCTCGTAAGAGGGATTTGAAAAAGAGGTTTAAAGTGAACGAGATGTCCTCGATATCGATGTTGGAAGTAGCGTGGGAGAATAGGGAGAATCGATCGTTGTGGCCGAGTTGGTGGAAGTTACCGTTACCGTTATATTTCTGCTCGGAAGTTGCTAAAACGAATAAACTCGAGTTGCTCAAGTGGATACGAGAGGAGAAAAAGTGTGAGTGGGATTATAGGACGATTAATGTGGCCGCATTTGAGGGCAATCTGGAAATGGTAAAGTATTGCGTTGCAAATGAGTGTCCTGTCGATGAGGAAGCGTGTGCACAGGCTGCCTCAGGAGGTCATCTCGAGTGCCTCAAATACTTACACGAAGAAGGCAAAGCGCCTTGGGATAATTGGACTGCCATGTGGGCGGCTGAACATGGTCATCTTCATATACTCGAATATCTTGTTGAGCGTAAGTATCATAAATATGGCGTGTATGCGTGTGAAAATGCAGCCGCGTTCGGCTACTTAGACTGTTTGAAGTACTTGCGCGAAACCGCCAAAGCGCGGTGGGACGATTGGAGCGTATACCGTGCACACAAGAACAACCACCCCGAATGTGTACAATACCTCCTCGACAACAACTGCCCTTTGCCAGATGGTTGGCGATACGAAGATGGAGAGTTACACGTGCCAGAATCAGAATCAGAATCAGAATCAGAATAATTGCACGCGTCCTACAGCCGCCGCGCCCTTGTAATACTACTAAAGAGAGAAAGAGAGAGACACACGAAACACTCCATGCTGAAAATACCTGTTAACTCAACCAACGCTGATACTTCGCTCTTACGCAAATTCTATGTACTAAACTTACTGGAATCTATTGGGTATAAGCTATTGTAGTGGACCTCGGACCAAAAGGAAATCCAGAGCACTTTCTCCTCCTCCTCGTTATTATTATTATTCACTCGTTGATGATGTTTGCGTTTTTCCGGCTGAATTTCGAGAACGAAGTTATCGCGGTAGGAAGTGATGACGCAAAATGGGAGGCCGAACGCGTCGGAGGCGGCTTGGAGGGTGACGTGGTCGCCCCAAGATCCGGGTTTGGACATGTTGCGGAGGTACGCGTGGTAGTTTGCGAGCTCGGTGGTGGTATCGTTTTGGTTCTCGTCGCTTGGCGATTCTACGAAGGCGGCGTATCGATCCGGTCTGGCGCGCATTTGCCCGATAACTACCGCTCGCACGGAAGCGTGGTGCGATTGGTCGCCGTATAATTGGTCGCTAATCGCTCGAAACTGACAGTTACCGTCCCCGTTCACGATGAACTCTTTCAAACCGTAAAGCTCGAGGCGTTTGTCCAACTTGAGGTGGTCCAAGGAGGCAGCTGAAGAGGAAGGTGGTTTCTGCGCGTGTTGGAGGACGACGGATGGTCGGAACTCGATCGATCCCGCGGAAGGAACGTAATCGTACGAATCGTACGATGACGGCGGCGGAACCAGAAGAGGGGGAGGTGGAGGAGGAGTCGACGGTTTCAACGCGCCGTCACCGTAACCGCCGTAACCGATTTCGTCGTCCATGAGAGACCTCACCGGCGACCGATAATCGCCTAAGGAGGCGTCGCTCGCGCCCGTATTGTTGTTGTTTCTGTTGTTGTTATTAGTACTATTCGAAGACACCCCTATATCCAGCCCTTTCACCTTCTCCGTAATCACCTCTCCGCTCAATAAGGAGTGTTTCCCGCTCTTCGCCGCCGCGCCTTCTGTTCGTCGCGACGCCGCCGACGACGATGTCGACGCCGCCGTTCCCGCTCCTACTGCTCTCATCGTCGCCGCCGCCGCTGAGGACGCCGACGACACCGACGACGCCACCACCACCACTCGCGCGTCTCCCTCGCGCGTCTTTTCTTCTCTCATCACCGGTGGCGGTCGCCTCATCGTCTTAAACGTCGATGTCGCGTGCGAATACTTTTCCACCCCAACCAGTGCATTAATCTCCCCTTTCAACGTCTCCAACTCCCCGCACACGTCCTCGGCCTCGCGTTGCCACCGTTGAAACCTTACCTCGTTTTCTCGCCACGCGTGGTGTTTCTTCATCGTCTCTTCGACTAAAGAGACAAACCCGAGACCGAGTCGATAGATCTGCACGATGTTCGTTTCGTTCCGGTAGACCGCGAGTTGTCGTTGCAAATGCACGCACGTGCGTTCGTACCGGTCGAACGGTAAGTTTTGACACACCAAGACCGGGGTGATGGACTGGGAGATCTTTTGGGAAAGCGTGAGGGTGGTGGTTGTGGCCATTTTGAGAGGAGAAGAGGAGGAGTCGTTTATATAGACGCAAGAAGAGGAGAGACGAGAGAATGAAGATTTGTGGTTTGTGTGGTGCCTTTGGATGGAAACAAGTTACAACTGTGTTAGTACAAGTATTATTCTCAAAGAAGAAGTCTAGTAATTCTGATTCTGAATGGTCAAACCAACACTTTCTACACCTCGGCAGCTCTTCGCAAAACAAAGACGACGTCGTCTAAAACGTACGCTCCGGCGAGATGGTCGCCTTCGCTGACGTACGGCGCTCGCGAGATTTTTTCAATCTCAAAGCCGCTCGGTTTGAGGACGTTTTCGTACAAGTCTCTGCAACCGTACTCCCAAGCGGAGGTTGGGGTGGCGACGTCGAGTTTTTCCGAGGGTGGGCGGCGCGTGCCGTCGTCGAGCTCTACGAACGGGCGGAACGGGAGGACGACGGCGAGGACGAAGAGTCCCGTTTTCGGTTTGAGAAGATTTCGGACGTGCGAGAGCATGGTGAAGGGACGGTCGCATCGGTCGAGGACGTTGAACATCCCGATGCAATCGAATTTGCCGCCGCCGCCGCCGCGTCCTTGGTGTTGGTGTTCTGTCGTGTCTATTCCTTCTTCTTCGTCTAAAAGCTCGCGCACCTTTTTCTTCGCCGCCTCGCTCTTCGTGCTCGTCCCTTCCTCTTCTTCCCTTGCATTTTGCATCTTAAATTTTTCCCAGACGTCCTCGATTGTTCCCGTTTCCAACACCGTCCAATCTTTATGCGATTCCGCGCACCGCTTTACCATCGCCGGACTCGTCTCGGTTGCCACGACTGTGCCAAAATATTCGCCCAATTTACTCGCCACTTCGCCTTCGCCGGAACCAATATCCAGATACGCGCCCCCGTCGACGACTGTGTTATCATCATCATCATCACCCTCACCACCTTCATCGCCGCCTCGATGGCGATGCATTAAACTCCTCCCCACTAAAACACGCGCCTGCTCGCGACTCAAAACGAACATCTTTCCTCTCCCAAGGATCGCGTTCGCCTCGGTCAGTGACTTGCCTTCTTTCTCGCGCAAGCGAGTACACGCCTGCGCCAAACTCGCGTTGACGAGTCGCGGTCGCCGCGAAGATCGCAAAAGAAACGCGTCCGTTTCTGCGTCTCTCGAAAGTTGGACAAACTTTCTTCGCACGATAGATTCCCACTCTGATTCTTCTTCTTCTGCTTCTTGGTCGTTCTCATCTTCAACATTAGTGCTTCTTCTTCTCGATGAATACCTAGAGACATCCACCCCATAGGGGACATCTCTCGCGGTGAGTTTTTGGTTACAGTGCGCGCAAATTATCGGCATAGACTCCAAAGAATTTTTGGACGGCATGCCGATCCATTTTCTCCATCTCGCGTCTTCTTTGAGGCGTTTTGGTGTGGTGGTGGTCCGTCGGTTTGCGTCGCCGTACTCGTCGCCGTCGGTTTTCGTTTCCAATTTGGATTTTCTCCCGGCGTCCGCCACCGCCGATGATGATGATGAAGAAGAAGAAGCGTTCGTTGATGACGTTGTTTTCATTCCTCGCGCGATGCTGACGGCTTTTCTCGGTCCGATGGTGCGTTTGTAATGAATAGGAGTAGTACTAGGAGTAGTAATAAGTGGTAGTAATATCGACGACATTTTGTGGAGGAAAAGAGCAAGTGAGAGAGGAACATTTTAAAACGACGATGAGAGTATTCTAATGTCGCAGTGTGCGTCCAACCGTGGACGCTCCATGATCTCTCTCAAAACATCGTTCTCTCTCTCTCTCTCTCGTCGCGGGGCTTTTTATTTCTTCGTCTTCTTCTTGGGCGGCGGCGGCTTTTTCAGCGGCGAAACGAGACGCCCGTCTCGCGCGTTTTCAAACTTCGATTTCAAGTTTGAAACTTTCCCAGAGCTGAGAATTTCGACGGATTTGAACATTTCGTCTAACGTGTGGACGTACTGTTCGTTTCTTGGGACGAGCTTCGCGCTCGTGAGTTCTCGTTTGTCGTGCTCGTAAAGGAGCGATTTGGATTTCGGCGAGACGGAATTTTCGTTCGGTAAAAACCTCTCCCGAGGCCGCGCGCGGGTTTTGTTTTTGGCGAAATATTCTTTATTCCACGTGGCGACGAGCGCCTCCCAGCTGAACCACGCGACTTGATCTACCTCGGCTTTTCCGAGCAACGGGAAGGTTTCCGCGACGTCTTTGCTCGAATCCCCGTGCATGAAGTAAACGTCTTCGTAGGCGTTACATCCGCCCATGTCCGCCTGTTTTGCCGCGCAAGTGAACGCGTAAGTGAGCTGCTTCGGATCGACGTTGATTCCTAATTCCTCGGCTATTTCTCTTGCGGCGGTATTTCTAGACGAGTTCGGGTGCGTGGAGTGTTTGTCCGCCTCGTGGATGAAATCTTCGTCGTCGGCGTCTCCGTCGGATGTTTTCGCGTTCTTCTTCTTTCTCTCTTCCATCATTCGTTCCTCCTCGCTTATTTCTTCCTCGTACTCGTCCTCGTCACTTTTTTCTTCTCCTTCACCTTCGCCTCCTCTCGAGACTTCTCCCTCCTTCGTCTTCTTTTTCCTCTTCCTCCTCCCTTGCGTCTCTGGATCAAACTCGATGTGCCCAGCCGCGGAAATATCCCACATCCCCGGAAACGTATCTTTCTTCTCGCTCCGTTTCTGACACAGCACCCGGTTCCTCTCCTTATCGAACACCCACACGTGCGCGCTTCTGTGCCAGACTTTGTTTTCGTGGCACGTTTTCCGGTCGATTTCCGTTCGCGTTCGAGCGTTTTCCAGCCACATTTTTGTTGTTCTCGTTGTTGTTGTTGTTATCCATGAAGAAGGAGCAGATTTTGGTCCGTTTTTGTGCACGATGCAACTTTCATCATCATCATAATCATCGTCACCAGAAACACCCCTCCTCGATGATGGGGGTTTCATTCTCTCGAAGAGTTCATCCGGTCGTTGCGCCATCGCGGTACCGGGATCGTCTGCCATCTTCATCGTCCCATCATCATCAATATCATCGGAACGTCCAAACGTCTTTGACATCTTCCCCAAGACAGACGAAAAGAATGCATCCATATTATACGAATACGCACGCACACGCACACACAATATATACACGTATATCGTTTATCTGCTCTCGCAAAACCGCGCTCTTTTACGCCTGCCACATGATATTATGAGAGATGATGTGAGTCAAATTTGTCAAGCACATTTCCCCTAAAACGTCAAGTCTTTTCTCTTCATTCCAAGACGCACTTATAACACGTAAACATGCTCTTCTCCGTCGCATCATCCTCGTCCTCGCGAGGACTCGCCGACAGACTTCTGCTTCGCAGATCGTCACCTCTCGCGATGATCTTTTATTCTTCGTATTCTTCCGATGTTAACAAAAGTACGGTGGACTTCAAAGTCATCCTCGACGGCACTCGACACTCCGTCTCCGCTTCAGTAAACGAACAACTCTCGAAAGTCCTCGCGAAACACCGAGACGTGATGCACGCGGTACCGATAATATCACCGATGTTAGGACACGACGCGCACGTGATCGTCCCGGAAGAGGTGAGGAAAGAGTTAGAGGAGTTAACCGGGGAAGAGATGGACAAGATCGAAGAGCTGTGCAGCGAGCCTTTAGACGGTGGGAGGTCGAGATTGGCGAGTCAGCTGAGGGTGAGCGAGTCGTTCGCGGGGATGACGTTCGCGGTGAAAGGGATGAATAGGATCATGAGGACCTAAAATAGTGATGACGAGAGAGTGAAAAGAGGCATCGCGCGATGTGCGGTAGGATTATAGAGAGAGAGAGAGAGAGAGAGAGAGGATGTTGTAGTGTGTACGTTTGTACGTTCGTACCCGTGTGTATTCACACGTATAATAAAGCCGCACGTTTTCTAAAGAGTGCTTCTTCTTCTTCGTCTCATTCTTTTTACTTTTGCGTGTTGCTCCTAGTAGTTGCTGGATTCGGCGGTCGAAAGACAAAACGAACGGATTGGTGAGGCGGTTGCTGTTGTTGTTGTTGCGTGTGACGAAGCGGTCGCGGCGGCGGCGGCTGGTACGGTGACCCAAAACCAAAAACCGGCGGCACCACTCCCAAGCCCCCGTCACCATTTTGAAGCGGCACATACGGACGCGGCGGCGGCTGTGGCGGCGGCGGCTGTGGTGCCATATTATTCGCGTTGTGATAGTATTGTGGTTGCAAACCAAACGGTTGCGCTTGTGCGTTTGCCATCACGCTTCGTTCGTACTCGCTTCGGCCGTTGTGCATGGCGTTGATTCTTTGTTGTCTGAGTCTCTCCTCGTGCTCTTTCACTCTGCGCTCAGACTCGAGGCGTTCCGCGCGTTGCCTCGCCTCTGCAGCGGCACGGATCACCGGAACCCGTCCGTTTCTTACTAGAGCCTGCTGTAGAATTTCTCTTTGCCACGGTTGCGTGCCGTCGTTTTGATGCGCTTCTCGTTCTCGTTCTCGTTGATGGCGGCGTTGTTCCTCCTCCGCCGCGTTTCTTAATCGATGCAAATCACGCAGTTGCTGCATCGGCGTCACCGCAGCTTTCCGAGCAACGACAGAATGCGGGGGTTGAGCGGGTGCTGCGCCGGAAGTCGACCCAACGATGCGCACGTCATCTTCTGAATCCGAATCATCGATGACGATAATGTCGGGAACCGTGTCTTTTGCGCCGCCGTTGCCGCGCATAGCCGCAGCTTCTCGGCAGGCGTTTCGTAGTTCTTCTTCCGAATCGTAATCGTCGTCGTCGGCGGCCGCATTAGTATTATCGCGTTTCGGCTTTTTTCGCTCCTCTTCCTCGCTAATGACTATTTCAACTTCCTTCGCAAAAGTCGACCCGCTGCTTCTTTTATTATTTCTCGTACTAGTATTTTTTCCTTCTAGCGCTACTCCTTCCTCGGCGGAGGCGATCGCCCTGCCTTGTATGCTAAGCTCTACAGCGCGAGTTTCTGCTATATCTACCCACTCGCCTAATTCTTGTTTATCTCCAGCTGCTTCTCTGTACCGCCATCTGCAATCTTTATCGATTTCAATCCTCGACACCGAAGCGCTCGATGGATTGATGCGTTTGTGTCGCAAATCGCTATTCAACTTGGCCATGACTCGCACTAAAAATCCGTCTATTCGTACATCTTTCGGCCCGCCGGCGCTGCCGCAACACGGGCACGTCCATTTCCGCGTTTCTTTGTGCATTTCTAAAAACGAATCCGCGTCGAACGCGCACGCTTGATTACAATTTTCCAACCTCGCGGGCGTTTCCATCATGCACATGCGAATCGGGCACCGAACGGAAATAATAGCGGTGTCCGGACCTATGATATCGTCGTCCTCCTCGTCTTGATCGCTGAAACCGAGCGATTTCTTTAAGCTACTCACGTAATGATCAAACTCTTTCGGCGGCGGTATCAAAGCTCTGACTTCCTTGTCCGTTCGCTCTCGAACTAACAAAATGCACAGTGCGAAATGTCGAGCGTCGACGCCCATGATGCGCATGGTATTTTGTCCAGCGCGTAAATTCACGCCTCTCGCGTTCGAAATCAACGCCGGACGTTCTCTCGTCGATTTCGTAACTTTTTGAGACGAGGATCTTCTCGTCACGTCCACGTTTACGCCGTTCACGTGCATCACGCAATCATTTGGCCACAACACTCTGTTCTTCGCCTTTGCTTCGTCCTCCTTAATCAACACCGAATACGCTCGCAGTTGCGCCGTTTTACTATTCTCGCGCAAAAATTGCTCTTGAATCGGCGTCAGCTCAAAATTCACGACGCTTCGACTGTTCGCTTTCGTGAACACTAACTTTGTCGGCTTTGCGACCACACCGTTTGGCCGAGTCGGGTTAAAACTCGTCGGAGAAACCAACGCAAAATATGGGTCCGAATTCAACGCGCGTTCCAACGTATCGTGTATACTTTTTTCCGCTCTGGATAACTTCGACGACGCCGGAGACAACAAAGACGGCGCTTGTTGTTGTTGTTCTCGTTGTTCTTGTTGTCGTCGTAATTGCACGATCATCTCGTCGCCAATCTGCTGAAACCGACTCTGCATTTGCGTCGCACTCTCGAGAATATCGTGAATGTTTTGAAATTCACTGGGTAAAGGAGACTCCTCTCGTACTTCCACTCGTCTTCCCGTTATCGTTCCGTGATGCTCGCAGAGCCACTCGCGCACACGCTCCGGAAAATACCTGAACAACTTCTTCGTCATGCCTTCTTCAAACCTCCCACTGGTCATTTCTCCACTTACCGACGACGATTTTGCCACCGCGCATAAAAACACCAGCCTTTGTAACTCCTTCGCTCGAAGCGTCGAGGTCACATTCTCCGCGCCGGTTTCTTTCAAGCATTTTGTCGTCTGCGGAATTTTCATGTTTGTAATCACATCCCACCAATATTTCTGCGCAGATAATGTTTCGTTGAAGGCGTCTCCTCCGTTGTTTTGATGAAACTGCCTCTTGACGTGTGCTTCGTGGCGCATCAGTTCATCGAGAAACTCTCTCGAATCCAGCCCGTAAGATTTGCAGGCTTGCCGCACCGCGTTTGAGTAGATGAAGATGATTTCGTTGCTCATGTTCTTCAATCAATCTCTTCTTTGTCTTTGTCTTCTTCTCGTCGTCATCATCATCTTCAAAAGGCGGAGGAAAGAGCGATGAGATGATATAATACTACTAAAGTTCTCCTCCTCGCTTTCTTCCTTCCTCGTTCTCTCTCCCTCTCTCGCGCGTGGAATATGTGTGATTGTATGTTATTACGTGTGAACACGCGTATAAAGGTAAAGCGTACGTAATGAATTTGAGGAAAGAAAGAAAAAGAAAGAAAGAGAGAGAAAAAAGGCAAACAAGAAACCAATGTTTTCTTTCTTTCCCTCTCCCCCCCTTTTGCCTGCGTGCGTTCCTTCTTTTTGGTTGTTTGTTTCGCTTTTTTCAGAGCTCTAGAGAGAAAGAGAAAAAGCAGCCACTTTTTTCAGAGAGAGAGAAAAGAGAAGAAAAGAGCAGAGCCACTTTTTCTTTTTTTTGTTCCTTCTTTTTGGGGGTCGGTTGTGGCTCTCACTTTTCCCCCTTCCTCATCCTCTCTTCCTCTTCCTTCCTCTTCATTCCTTCGACGAGCAGTAGTAGTGGTGCGACTGAGACGACGACGAGGAAATACCTTTCCTTTGCGTTTATCGCTGTTCGTTCGAGAGAGGAGGCGCTTTCTCGAGAGAAAAGAGTGAACAAAAGGGAAAGAGAAATTATATAAAAAAAAGGTGAGACTATAAAATGGCACTTTTAACGGGATCGAAGATGCCGATGAGGTCATCGTCCTCCTCGACGTGCTCTTCTTCTTCCTCTTCTTCTTCTTCGAAGTTTAACATCGCGACGACGTCAACGGCAAAAAGAAGAAAAGGAAATCGCGCGTGGCGAGACGGTGCCTCCGCGACGACGACGACGACCACCACTCCTTCTGCCGGGAATGATTTGACCTCCTCGTCGAAGACATCGTCGGCGGTGTTCTTTCGACATCATCATCGCCGTCGAAACGACGCTTTGAAACCGCTGAAAGCGATGACGAACGACAGCGAGTACGAGAGCGACGCCACACCGAGAGGAGACGACGAAGGCCAGGTCATCGATATTTCCGCGATTTCCGTCGGCGACTCGTTCGATTCTTCTTCGTCTTCAGAAGAAGAAGAAGAAGAAGAGGAAAAAGTGGTCCAAGAAGAGAAACCGGTGGACGCGTTTTTGGATACGCCGCCGCCGGCGTTTTTTTCCTCCCCTCCGGAGAAGAAAGCGGTTTTACCGGACGAGACGTTGTCGCAGATGAACAACGATTCAGAAGTGATTACGAGTTTAGTGACGACGAAGAATCAATCGGGCGGGAAAGGGAAGTTTTTGTTTTCGTTTCGGGACATGAAGAGGTTTTTCGGGACGTTTATGTTAATCGCGGTTGGTGGGTTGGCGTTGCCGATTCCGGCGTATCGACACTTTGCGAATACGACGACGAGTTTAGTGAGCGGGAAGATATCGCAAGCGACGGATTTTGTGCAGCAACTGGTGCCAGAGTCGGAGAAGGCGATTGCGAGACACGCGGCGCACGAAGCGGAGGAGACGGGGATGCGAGATGCACTGTTTTTGATGATTACGGCCATTTTTTGCGTGTATGCGGTCTCGAAAGTGCCCGGCGGGTCTCCAGTGGTTGGTTTTTTGCTCGGAGGGGCGTTGATTGGCCCGTACGCGACTGGAATTATCACGCACGTCTCGCAAGTGAAAGTGCTCGCGGAATTTGGGGTTATTTTCTTGCTCTTTAACATCGGTTTGGAATTATCGTACGACCGTTTGGTGTCCATGGCGAAATTTATTTTTGGGATGGGCGCGTTGCAAGTGATCATATCGACGTTGGCGATTGCCTCGTTTGGCGTCGCTTTGGGTGGGTTGACGTTACCGGCGGCGTTGTGCGTCGGGGTGGCGTTGGCGTTTTCGAGTACCGCCGTGGCGTTGCAAGTTTTGCAAGATTCCGGGGAATCACAAACGAGACACGGGAGAGCGACGTTTTCAGTGCTGTTGTTTCAAGATTTGTCCGTGGTGATGGTGTTTATGCTCGTGCCGTTGTTAGCCGGACCGGATGCGAGCAACGTCGGCGCGATTGCGTTGGCCTTGTGTAAAGCGGTGGCGAAGACAGTCGTGGCGGTTGTCGGTATTATTTTTGCCGGTCGCGCGGTTCTAAAACCAGTATATAATCGAATTGCGAGTATTTCCGAAGAAATCATGCTGGCGTTGACGTTGACGTGCGCTTTAGGGACGGCGTTGTTGACGCAATCGCTCGGGTTGAGCATGGCGCTCGGCGCGTTTCTCGCCGGTTTGCTCTTGGCAGAGACGGAGTTTCATTTACAAGTCGAAGCGGATATCGCACCCTTTCGCGGTTTACTCCTGGGGTTGTTCTTCATGACGGTCGGGATGACCATCGATCCGCGTTTGTTAGTCTCTTCGCTTTGGGAGATTCTCGCCATTGTCGTGTGCTTGGTACTCGGGAAACTCGGGGTTATTTTCGCCATCGGCCCGATTTTCAACGTCTCGCGTTTGAATTGTTTTCGAGCGGGATTGTACATCGCGCCAGGAGGCGAATTTGCGTTCGTGACGTTCGCAGAAGCCATGAGAGTCGGTTTATTAAGCACGACGTTAATCGCGAAAGTATCCCTGGCGGTTTCGATTTCCATGGCGATTACGCCGTACCTCGCCATTTTAGGACAACGAATGGCCAAGATGAAAAAAGCCGGGACGCCGCAAGCGACGACGATCGCTGCGCAAGTCGAAGGTCAAGTCGAAGAGTTGAGTGGACACGTGATTATTGGTGGTTACGCGCGCATGGGCCAAATTATTGGCGAAGTGTTATCGGAAGCTAACGTACCTTTTGTCGCTTTAGATACCAACGCGGACAACGTGAGAATCGGGAGGAAGAGCTCCAAGACGGTGTTTTTTGGTGACGTCTCTTCAAAGACAGTTTTAGAAGCCGTTCGCGCGGATACGGCGGCGGCGGTCGTCTTGACGACGACGAATGAATTCGCCGTCGCGACTTTACGCAGAGAGTATCCGCACATCGACGTGTACGTTCGCGCGAAGGACGTCCAATCTGGATTGAGGCTCGAGAAAGCGGGCGTGAAGGTGGTGGTGGACGAAACGTTAGGGCCAGCGCTTTTACTCGCCGAACGCGTCATGCTTAAAAAAGCATCGATGAGTAGACAAGAGGTGAAGTCACAGTTGGCCAAATATCGCAAGAAGCACGGTTGGCAAACGATGAGCTATGAGGAGTTCGAGGAGCAAATTTTGAACATTCAAAGCCCGGTTCCGCCGATGCCGCCTGGTGCAACAGTTTAATACATTTTACACGAGAGAGTGAGAGAAAGAGAGAGAAAGAGAGAAAGAGAATTCAAACAGAATATAATAATGTATTGTAGACAGTGAAGAGGAATAATAGTAATAATAATATACCGGTATATTGAATACACGAATTTGTTGCTTCACTTTAAACGCGTCTTCGACCGACGCTCGAGCTGAAAAGCGGGGTGCCTTTACTATTCTTCTTCTTTTTTCCACCATTCGTCGTCGTCGTCGTCACCATCTCTTCGTTGCTTTTAGAAAGCGCGGAGTCAAAATCTATGTGTTCCATGCGTGCGGGTTGCGCCCAATTCGGAGACTTTGACGCCGACATTGTGGCCGGTTCACCGAGCGAGGGGAACGCAGACGTCGAGGACGCGTCTGGCGCGAGCGAAGGCATATCGTGAAAGCGAGCGCCAAATCCAAACTTTGCCACGTTGGCAAAGTTTTGCTGCTGCTGCTGGTGCTGCTGGTGTGGAGAAGACGAGAAGATATCATCCATTTCCTTCTCGTTTACGTCATTTTCATGTCCAAGCTTTGGCATTCGGTGTAAAATATCCCGAGCGAAAACCATCTCCTTTTCTACCCTTTCTTTCTCGAGTTTGCGCTCTTTCTCTCTCTCTTTCTTGTCTTCTTTTTTCTTCTTCGCTTCGTCCGTTTTCCTGCGCGCGGCTCTTTTAATTATTTGTTCACACTTGTTCAGCGTCTCTCGGTCGCAAATTTCCCGCAAATCTCCTTCGCAGACGAGCAGTTCGGTCGTTTTCGAGTAATGACGCCATTGCGGGTTTCGATTTCGAACCGCATCGTCCACGATTGTCTTTTCAATCTCGAGCAAAATGACTTTAATTTTCCTCGGAATTCGCGAAAAATCGTCACCGTGGGCACTTAATATTGCCTTCATACACACCGGGTGTAAGACGACTTTTTCCGATATGGATGATTGATAAAAATAATATTTCTTGGACGCGTCGATACTCGACGCCGCCGACGCGTCTTTTTCTTCTTTCTCTTCTACTTCGGCATCGTCATCATCATCATCCGAGACCTCACTCCGCGCGAAGGCTGAAGCACCCACCACTTCAGAAGACCCTTTCGACGGTGTTGTCGTTTTCGACTGTTTCGTTGCCCAATTCATCTTACCCGCGAGCGGAGAAGCGGCGGAATTTTTCATCATAGAAGGCCACGCCGATTCTATTTTCAAAGTCTTTTCCGCCGTCTCCATCGCCGCACGCGTCTTTTCGATCGCGTTGCACAAGGCAAAAGGAGCGCTGCTACCACTATTTCTACTGCTAATACTACCACCACATTTTTCGTAAAACATGTTGTACCGTTTCTTCGCGCTTTCGGCCGCGACGAAACAATATAAAGTCGAGTCTCTGTCTAGGTGTTTCGCATTCTCACTCGCTTCTCGTTCTAAAGCTTCCACCTCTTCCTCGGACAAAACTTTAACTTCATCGATCGATATCGTCGTGTATTTACTGTAACGATCGCACGCGAAATCCTCATCCGCTTTTGCTCTCGGCCACAGGCTGCTGCTGCTGCTGCTGACACTTTTTTTACCCATAACACACCTTCTCGTCGCGAGCGAATCCCTATCTCTCTCGAACAACTCAAACGTCAATCGATCGCCTACTTTACAATCGTCATCCGTACCTGCTCTGCCATTACTATTCGGGGTTTCCAACACGCAACTCCTCAAATCCGCATCCACGAACGGCATTTCCAAGCAGACTGGACACACGGACGAGATTTCAAACTCTCGATTTCTCGCGACGAGTTCTTGCGCGCACGCGGAACAAACCACGTGCCCACACGGGTTCACCACTGGAAATTTGGGCGGATCCTCCAAACATATCGGGCACCGAATTCGGCCTTTATCTCCCGGTTCGCCTTTATTGACGAGTTCTAATCGAACGATATCTTCCAGAGGTAACGTTTTATCCGCGTTTTGTAAGCATTCTTTTAACGCGTCGCTGGAATCGAGCACGAGAAACTTACAGTTCGCGCTGAGAAAAATGTTCGACGAGAATTTCTCTCTGTTGTTGTTTTTAGATATCTCGTTGTTGTTTTTGTTCGTTTTCTTTCGTCTCTGGTTCTGCTGCTGCTGCTGGTTCGTCGTTTTACTGCTGCTCTTATTCATCCTCTCTTAATAGTATTAGTGGTAGTATTACTCCCACTCCCACCGCAACTCCTCCTCCTCGTCTTCGTAAAGGAGGAAGGAGGATTAGGGAAACCAACAGAGCTGAAGTTCGTTGTCGCGTGTTTTCGTGTGTTTTCGTGTCTTTTGAAAGGATTGAAAGGAGAGGAAATTTTTTTGTTTAGGGTTTCGCAATCCAGAGATTCCTTTTTATTTCTTTTCTAACGAACACCAAAAGCGTGACCTTCTTGAGACCGTTTGATCGAAATCTTGGTCACTCTTCTCTTCCCGTTATACGCGAGAGAGAGAGTAAAAAGTCAAAGAAGCACTCGAGAGAGCGAGTTTAGAGACGAAAAAGTGACGGTGAAAACGATATATATATATACATAATGGGATTCGTCGCGATCCAAGCGCCTCGGTGCCAAATCTGTTCCAAATCCGTGTACCAGGCGGAACAAATCCTCCACGACGAAAAGCCGTATCACAAATCGTGTTTCAAATGCGCGAGATGCAAGTGCCAACTGACCGCGCTGAACTTTGCCGCGTTCGATGGGAAGTTGTTTTGTAAGACGCACTTTAAGGAGCTGTTAGCGAACGCGGGGGGGAAGTACGACGTCGCGTTTCAAAACGATGATAATGAGAAGGAGGGGACGACGGATGATGAAAAGAAAGGAGAGGGCAAAGGGTCGGGGAAATCGAAGAAAGACGACCACGGCAAAGCGAAAGGCGGCGAGGGGGAGAAGAAGAAAGCGAACGTGAAAACGATGGCGGCGAAAACGAACGCGTCGACACCGGCGTCGTCGGTGGGTGAGAAAGATACGAGTAAAGATGGGTGCGTGTGTTGCGAGAGAACGGTGTACGCCGCCGAGGCGGTGAACGTCGTCGTCGGGAACAAGAAAGTACACAAGCGGTGTTTTAAATGTTCCGAATGCTTGGTGACGCTGTCGCTGAACACGTTCGTGTTCGATAAAGAGACGGCAAAGTTGTATTGCAAGACGCACACGCCAAAAATGAAAGCGCACGTAGGGTTGGACGGCGTGTACGGGTTGCAAAAAGCCGAGACGAAGGTGTCGCATTTGGGCGGGAGACAAGTGATGCCAAAGGTGGAGCAGGCGCCAAAAGTGACGATCGATGCAATCGTTGGGCACGCGCAGCCGGATTTGAGAAGCTTTTCGGTCGGGAGAAACGTTATGCCCGGGAACGAACCGAAGTTGGTGACTATGAAAAATAATAATAGTAGTAACAAGGAGAACAAGGCGGAAAAGAAACCGGAACCGGTCGATTACACGTCGCCGAGCGCGACGCCTTCGAGCACGAAGAAGGCAGAGAAGGAGAAGAAAGTGTTCACGTTGGAGACGCCACCGTTAACCGCGTCGGTGGAAAAGAAAAAGGAAGCTGAGCAGCAGCAGCAGCAACAACAACAAAAGAGCGCTGCTTTGGAGGAGAAGAAGCAACAGCAACAGGAGTTGCAGAAACGAGCGGAGAAGACGTCGCACGAAATGTCCGTAAAGAAATCGAGGTCGGGGTCTCGATCGCCGAGCGAATCGTTAACATCGGCTGGGTCCGAAGAAATTGCAAAGAAACAGTTGATTGAAGCGCTTTCTGGCGTGTCCATCAAGGAGGAAGAACAGAAAAAAGAGAAGACGACCAAAATGGTCGAGGCGTCATCGATTCCACTCGCGGCGACGAGCACGCCCGATTATTCATCAAAAAAGAAAGAGGAAAAAGGAGTAGCAGCAGGAACAGGTACGCCGATAACGCCGGCGGCCGAAAATATGGACAAGAAGGGAGGAGATCCCTACGTCGGCATGACGAAATCTCAAATCAAGAAAGCAAAAGAGCGCGAAAAGATGCGCGCAAAAGAGCAACTGAAATACGAAAAAGATCTCGAGAAGAAGGCAAAAGAACTCGAAATGCGCAAGAGAAGACAAGAAGCTTTAGCCTCCGCGTCGGCGTCGAGTTTATCCACATCGGTTCCGAAAGCGGATCCAGCAAGTGAACCCGTGAAGGTGCAGGAAATAGTCGAACAGATTGAACCGCCGCTGCCGCCGCCGCCTGAACCGAGTAATTTTTACCTCATTAAACCTCCGGGTGCGAAGACGTCTCCAGATAGCGGAGAGTTGCAATCAAAAGGATATGAATTAAGCAACGAGGGGAAGCTCATTCAATCGACATCGTTTTCCGGATCCGAGTCCAAGGTGAAACTAACTAGGAAGAAGAAAGAGAAGAAAACGCAGGCGGAGAAGTTTTTACCGGAAAAATCAGAGGTGAGCATGAGCGAAGAAGGCTCGAAGATGTTTAAGACGCCGTCGAAAATACCGACTAGTATCATCCCGCCTGAGGCAACGATAGATGGAAAAGTTGGAACTGACGCCGAGCTCATCAGTCCGAAGGGGGAGAACAAAGTTTCGCCTCGAAGATCCATCGGCCACATTGCGCCGGAGCCGATTTCATCGCCAACTCTGACCGCTCCGTCCGCAGAAGTCATCTCTAACTCTCCTGGTAGTAACGCGAAGAAAGAAGAAAAGAAGCAAAAGTTAAAGCCGGGAGAAGCGGTCGCTCTGGAGGAAAAACCAAAGCTCGAAAGCGCGCAAGTGTATTCGTTCAAGGAGCTTCAAGCGTCCGGATTCGCGTTTGACGACGAAAACGAGATTGTGCAATCCGATAACGACTCGGAATCGTACATGTCCGAGTCGGACGGTGCTACTCCGCGAATGGCGCAGGTACGCGAAGGACACCAGGCGACGCCATCAACTTTGAACATTACCTCTACCACCCCATTTTCAAACTGATGAGAGAGAGAGAGAGAGAGAGAGTTACGCGATGGAGTTTCAAAAATATACATACAAAAAGAATGCGCGCGCTCGCACATTTGATTGCTTTGATAGTTTTATTGTTACTGTATATATTCATTATTGTTATTATATATTTATTATCTGTGTCGATATATTTATATTACGTACCCTATGCTGTTGTGTATTAGTACCTAGGTATATATAAAAGTATGAATGAAGTCTCTCACGTTTCTTCTTCTTCTTCTCTCTCTCTTTCTTTCTCTCTAAATTTCTTAATTTCCATCTCTCACTGGGTCAAAAAACGGATGCTTCTGCGCCTCCTTCGCGGTAATTCTCTCCTGGTGATCGTATCTCAACAACTTATCCAAGAAATCGATCGCCTCTGGCGTCACCAGATGTTGATTGTCCGCGTTCACAAACTTACTCCACGGCTTCCTCGAGTGTCTTCCGACCAACGCCTCCAAGTGCGGATCCAACTCAATCCTGTACTTATTCAAATACGCGTGTAATTCTTGCGTCCCCAAAACCTTCGCAATTCTGACCAGCTGGTCGTAATTGTCGTGGCCGTTAAAAAACGGTTCTTTGCGGAAAATCATCCCGGCGAACACGCACCCCAACGACCACAAATCCAAAGCGTAATCGTAATCCTGTAAATCCACCAATAACTCCGGCCCTTTAAAATATCGACTCGCCACTCTCACGTTATATTCTTTCCCGGCGTGATAAAACTCCGCCAATCCCCAATCTATCAACCTTAACTGTCTCTTCTCGTGGTCAATCATAATGTTGTGCGGCTTCACGTCTCGGTGCATGATCCCTTGCGAGTGCGAAAAATCCAACGCCTTCAAAAGTTCCATCAAATAGAAACGAATGTCGTAATCCGTCAAGTTTGGATATAAAACCTTGAAATCCGTGTTGTTCACGTACTCGAAGACCAAACTCGGCGTTTTCGACTGCGGTTCTCTCACCACGTCCAGAAGCGATATGATGTTTATGCCGCCGGCCAAGTTTTGCAAGATTTTAATCTCCCTCTTGATCTTCTTCTTCTTCACTGGTTTCAAAATCTTAATGATGCACTTCTGATCGACCGCTTGCGCTCGAACGCCTTCAAACACCTCCGAGTACTTCCCTCTGCCGACTTTTCGGACGACCTCGTAGTCATCTTGCTCTCCCCAGGAGACTTGCAAGTTTTCGTAGTCCCAATACTCTTTCGGTTTTTTATCGTTCACGTCTGTGTAGACGGCGGATTTGGAGACGACGTTATCGCGGCGGATCGCTTTCCCGATTCGTTGCGACATTATTATTTATCTTATCGTCTCTCGCTCTCGCTCTCTCGCTCTGTTCTACTTCTATCTACCTCTGCGCCTCTCTTTTTCTCTTTTAATAAAGCGCACAACCAACACTCTCTCCTCCTTCCGGGGAGGCAAAATCTCTAGGAGATTCGAGAGAGAGAATTGTCCAAAACGAAGCGACCTTTTTTCGCGAGATTTTAATTTAATATTTCACCTGCGCAACAGGAAAAAACTCTCTCTCGTCGTCGATGATTGGTACGCGCACACACACACACACACACACGCTCTCTCTCTCCCTCGTTCATCTTTTCTCTCTACTTTTTTACCTTTGCAAACCGGCGTGGCTTTTGGTGGTGTCTTTTTTCTTCCCCAAAGTGATGGTCTTCGCGTCTGACACAACAACGGATCGTATCTTCTATTAATGTCTTCATCGCACGAACGACGAAGTGTCATCATCTCTCGACGTGACGAAGTTCCCAACTTTCTCGAGAGACGACGACCCGAAGAAGTGTTCTCGGGGTCGTTCACCTATATTCGTTATTCTTCGGATGTCGCGATGAGTTTCGGGGAACGTGATGCTTTTCTTCGGAATTTTAATTGAGTCGTCTGAGAAGGGGGTGCCTACTTACAAACTACTTACTTTTCTTTGCATTTTAGGAAGGAAATGACGACTTCAAACGACGATTGGACCATCTACGTCCTCAAATGTAAGCAGCGGAAATGGTATGTAGGGAAGACGCGAAAGTTAAGTGGTCGAATTGTGCAACATTTCTGTTCAAATGGTTCCGCTTGGACGAGAAAATATCCCCCAATCAAAGTGCACGATAGACACAGGAACTGTACGGCGAGAGACGAAGATAAATATACGAAGGAAATGATGGATAAATATGGTATCGATAATGTCCGTGGAGGGAGTTATTGTCAAATTGAATTGGACGAACACCAAAGAATGACATTGAGGAGAGAGTCGAATGCTACGCATGACAAGTGCCATAACTGCGGGAAATCTGGACACTTCGCCGCCCAGTGTCCACTTGATTCTTTCTCAGAGGAAGAGGAAGAGGAAGATCTTGAATACACCGTATGTGATTGTGGCGACGAATTCGAGTCAGAGAGAGCATTCAAACGGCACGAGAGAGATTGCTATTATTGCTCGAGAGATTATCGTGCCAATCAGAAAGAATTTTTCGGCACGGTTGGAAGCGTCTTCGGATCGACGGCGACGCATTCATTCACCTCGCTGCAAGGGACGAAGAGTAAAGGCGCCCATATTTTTGACACGGGAGCACGTACGTGTTCTTGTGGAAAGGATATTTCGAGTCGACCTGCAAATCACACGCAGTGTTTAACGCGTTATCGGCGCTCGCAAAATAAGAGTGAGAGTGAAGATGAAGAATACGAGCGCGAGTGCAGAAGCTGCGGAGGTGACATCTCCAATCGACCGTTAAACTATACGCAATGCTTAGTTTGCTGGCGAGATGAAAGAGGCGGCAGAGGTGGAAGAGGTGGAAGAGGTGGAAGAGGTGGCAGAGGTGGTAGAGCTAGCAGGCGCGGCAGAGGCGGTTGAAGCGACGAGCCGACGACGACAATTGTTTTGACGCGCGTAGAATTACTATGAATACTAAATTTCCTCACTTTCAATTCCCCTAACACGAAAGCTTTACGAAACACAAATGCGGTCCTCCTCCGCCTTTGAAGATCTCGACGACGACGACGACGACGCCAAAATCGTCCGGTTTAAAATCTCGCGCTCGAAGCGTCCAAAGACTGTTTTTGCTTCCTCTTCGTCTTCTTTTAAGGACGATTTCTTTGTGTTGCAACTCTCTGAAAACGAGAACGAGACCGTCGCGCTCGGGGAAACCGCCCGATGGTTGATTTCCGCGCAGAATGCGAACAACGACGACAACAACAGAAGGGTGGCGACGAAGACGAGAATAAAAGCAGAGGTACTCGTGGGGAACAAAAATCGTTTCTCGCAAAAGAGGAGAGGAGTCTCGTCGGCATCAATACAACAAGGAGGGGCAACAAGTTTCATCCTCTTGGACGAGATTGGAGGTGGAGGAACAACAGAAGCGTGTTCGTTGAAACCGTCCGAGTCTCGCGAGGCGGAGGTACAATTTTCGGCGAAGCATCTCGGGGAGCACACGTTGAAATGCACGGCGGAATACGTGGATTGCCCGTACGACGAACGGTCGGCGGTCACGATTATGAACGTCGCCGGGGAGAATACCGTGTACGATGTCGGGGTGAGGAAGCGCGCGGTGAGTTATTTTTCATTCAACGTTACGAATCCGTTACACGTGAGGACGAAGACGCGACGGGTGTTTACTAGGAGTAGAAGTGAGGATAGCGATAATAATAGTACGAGTAGTAGTAAAGAGAAGGTGTTTTTAGAGGCGACGATTGAGAACGTGGATAAAGCGGCCGCGAGATTAATCACGAAAGTGCATTTAATCGTGGACGAGAGACGGCACATATCGACGGCGCTGTTCCCGGAGATAGCAGACGAAGAAACGTTGTTTGACGTAGGGAACAACAAGAATCAAATATATTTACAGAAAGGCGGCGGCGCCGCGCATTTTTTGTTCGAGCTAATAGAAGCCGACGAGTGGGGAGTATCGTCGTCGTCATCGACGACGACGTCAACGAGCGGTAAAGACGAACTCGGTACGCTCGAAATCTGTTGGCTCGGGAGTACGGGTGAACCCGGAAGACTTCAAACGCAACCGATTTTAGCGCCGAAACCGAGCGATACGACGCCGCCGCAGATCATGCGAGGCACGAGTCTTGGCGGCGGAGGCGAATACAGTCGACCGATATTTAGGACTACGGTCGAGATTTTGAACAACGAGGAAGACGAAAACGTTCCGAACGGTGCGAATAACATCGCCGCTACCATTAACCGCGCGGTGAAAGTTACCGCGGTTACGGCTGAAAGACCGTTCCTCGTTCGCGTGAAAGTTTCCAACCTTTCGCCGACGACTGATTCTGGGGCGGTAGAACTCCGAATCGAGGACGATACCGCAAGTAACAACGACGCGAAAACACAAAACAACATCAGCAACAACGATATCAACGCGTTACTCTCCCATTCGGGCACCATCCGAGTCAACGGCGAGTCTATGAAAATCTTGCAAGAGATCCCGAAGAACAACGGTTCCCGCGAGGCCCTGTTTGAGATGGTCGCGCTCGCGCCCGGGGTCAAGAAACTTCCTCAGCTCACCGTCCGCGAATTGAACGGACGCATTTTGCTCTCTCCAGCCGCGCGAGAGGTTTTTGTTTTAGCGCCTTGACGATAAGAAGAAAAAATTCAAGACAGTACGCGAGCGCGTACAAAATAGGTTCTGTTGGAAAAAGTAGTATCATCACATTGTCTCTCCCTTTCTCTCTCTCTCTTTCTCTCGCGCTATCACACACACAAACACACACGCGCGCACGCTCTAACCGTTCCTCTTCCTCCCGAGGATTTCATCGTACGGCTGGGAAACCGGCGCAAACTTTGCGTTCAAAGTTGGAAACACTTCTCCAGGTGCTTTCCTTTTATTCCTCTCCCCAAAATATCTTCTCACTTTGTGATTGTACCAACTCTTCCCTCGCATCGATTTCTCTTTCTCGGGCTCGTCTATGCCGCGTTGTCTTTCCGTTCTGCTCGCGTAAAACCCGGGCGAGTTTACGATTTGTCGCGACATGAACGCCAATCCCGCGAACACTCCTGTCTCTCAAGATGTTAAAAAATATTCAGATGAGATACAAAACAAAACAGACCTGCAGATACGAAAACGAGAAGCGGCACGGCTTCTGCCGCGTCCGGGTTCTTCGCGAAAGAAGACGAAACGCTGCTTTTGTTGGTCGTCGCACCACCACTACCACCGCGTGTGTAAAAGCGTTTTGCCGACAGGGCTCCCCTTCGCAGCAAAGTTGTTCTCCATGTTGTTGTTGACATTTTTTTTTCTTTGCATGTGAAAAATTGCCGTTTATTATTATATTAATAAGAAGAGGAAAAACTCTCGTTCTTTAGGGAAATAGTTCTTTGTGTAACGACAAAACAACATAAACGCACGCGCGGAGCACATACATACATACATATATATATATATCTTTATACACACACACACACATAGTTGTCTCCCTCTCTCTCTTTCTTTCAATCGTTATATGTTCAACTCCTTCGCCGCTTTAACACAACAACAAATACAACAACAACATTCTCAACACTTCTCGTGCTCGTCGGTAAAGTCGATTCGAACCAAAACCGCCAAGAGTACGACGACTGCGGCGGCATCTCGAGGTGTTGCGACGTCTACCAAAACGTTAGTTTCGAGAAAAATAATAACGAGCACATCATCATCGATGGCGCCGTCGTCGAGATTGACGAGAACTCGATCCGCGCAGTTAGCGTCGGACGTTTTAGCGGCTGGGGAATTAGACACCATTCGAGCGTTGAGTCCAACGAGAAGAGGAGGAGGAGGAGGAGGGAAAATCACGACGACGAGAAGGACGACGACAAGAACGAAGAGCAGCGCTGCTGGTAAAGAAGACGAAGCGGCGAGATACGGGTTGACAAATTCTGCGTCTGGGTTGACGATTCCGACGATGTTAACGCTCGCTCGCGTCGCCGCTATTCCGGCGTTTGCGTATATGTATTATCAGACGACGGCGTGGTCGGCGCCGGGATGTTGCTTCGTGTTCGTCTTGGCGGCGATTACGGATTGGTTGGACGGGTACTTGGCGAGAAAGTGGAACCAGTCCTCTGCTTTTGGTGCTTTCTTGGATCCTGTGGCGGATAAGTTGATGGTTGCGTGCGCGTTGGTTTTGTTGTGTTCGTTAGCGCCGAAAGGCGTGTCGCATCCGTACTTGGTCGCGGTGCCGAGTGCAATCATCATCGGGAGAGAGATTACGATGTCCGCGTTGAGAGAATGGGCGAGCGCGAAAGGCGGTGACGCGCACAAGGCGGTGAAGGTGAACAACCTCGGGAAGTGGAAGACGGCGACGCAGATGGTTGCGATTTCGGTTTTATTGCTCGTGAGAGACGGGGCGCCGAAGGTGATTGAAAGTTTCCTTCCGAAGATGTTGGCGAGTGAGTTGACGAACGTCGGCGTGGTTACGTTATGGGTGAGCGCGGCGTTGGCGGCGTTGAGTTTATACGTGTACATGGCACCGGTTCTAAAGTACATGTTGGAGTAAGTTAATTTTAATACAAAAGTTATACGATTTTATGAACGAATAATCTATCCATCTAAAACTATCTAAGATGCTACGAGTAGTTATGCTTTTAAGAATTTTCCATCTTCCCGTTGATGATCTTGAAGATTTCTTCGCCGTTTACTTTGTCGTGCACACTAACGCCGCCGCGAGCGAGGCGGTCGGGGTGAAACTTCAACAAAGCTCTGCGATAGGCTTTCCGCAACTCGTTCGTGCTCTTCTTATCTTTCACCTCCACGCCGAAAACTTCGAGCGTTTCCCCCAGCGATAAGTTTTTGACGACTTTGTCCCACTTTTTATGAAACTTATGCCTAACCTTCAATTCGATCTCGCGCGTGTGCTCCTTCTCTTCCTCGGCTTCTTGAACCTCGAGGATGCGCTCGGCTTGGCGACGGATGAGAATTCGTTTCTTTTCAGCCGCTTCTTCCTTTGGCGTTAACGACTTTTTCGCGGGAACGGCACTCGTCTTCATCTTCACTTCGGACAAGTCGAAAAGACTCGCAGACGAGGAAGACGGCGTCGACGCCGTCGATATCATATCGTCGAAAAGATCTTTTTCGTGGCTTCGCGGCTTTTGTTCATTAAAGTTGGAAGAAGAGGGAGGAGCTTTCTTCTTGGCTTCGCCTCCTCCGTTTGATGCAGAGAAGAAGTCAAAATTGATGTCATTCGCGGAAGCGGATTCGGTGGACGCGCTGAAGAACTCCTTCTCCACGGAAGAGAGCGGTTTTTTACCGCCGGCGCCGCCGACGGGCGAAGTCATCTTCCCTACATTTCTGAGTAAATCGATTTGTCGCACGTCCACGTCGTTTCCGAGCGACGCGAAGAACGCCTCGTCGTCTGATGTTTGCCGCGACGCGCCATTAGTAGCATTATCGCTGCTACTGTTTTTTACGATGAATATTTTCGCGCAATCCTCGTCGCCGTCGCAATAAACGCCACCGCGTAACAAGCGACACGGAACTTCCGCGTACGAAGATAAAGCTTTGAAAAGAATCGCACGTTGCTTTTCCGCGCCGATACTTAAATGCCCGATGTGTACGACGCAGCTGGCGTTGATTTTTTTCAATTTCGTTTCGTCACGCATCGCAGTCGCGCGGATAGAGAAGGCTTTCGTTTCAGTTTCGCACGCACCTCCTAACCGATTGGAGACGAGCATCGCGAGCGCCTTTGCTCTCGCGAACACGTCTGAAGGGTCTTGCGCGTGTATCTTTCTCGCGAGCTCGTCCAAAGAGTTTAGAATATCGTCCGACTTTCTATCCACTACGTAAGCGATGGCATGCTCCTCGTTCGGGGTATCGTTGCTTGCACCTTGCTTCCTCAGCGACAACAACTCCCCCAAATCTGGCAGCGGCGCGTCCTCGCCGCCGAATAGAAGCGACGTTGAGCTGTTCTCATCTCGCCAAAAATCGTAAAATCCATCCGCGTTTTCATCCAACACGTCAAATTCGGATAAACATCGCGTCAAATGAAAGCGAGCGGCGAATTTCCGACCGACGGACCGTCCCGTCGACGCTTCCAATGCGGCGGCGCCCGATGCCGTCTTATTTACATTTGCCGCCTTCAGACGAGAATTAATATCGAGGTCAGAAACGAGCCTTTGAATTGAATTCAATTTCTCCCCGTTCGCCGCTTTGGACATTTCGCTCGCGATTTTCATAAGTTTCTCTTCGTCTTCGTCGTTTTCATCGTTCCTATCCCTCGTTCTGCTATGACTACCACTGTTACTACACGACGCCGCAGTCGCCGCCGCCGCGGCCGCATCCCACGCCCTCCGACTCTCTTCCATCGCCCTCCTCGTCTCCTCTTCGAACCGTTCGTCTTCCCCTCGCGGGTACGCTCTCGCAACGCCTACTCCTTCATCTTCTTCTTCTCCTCCTCCTCCTACCACTCCCTCCTCGCGATCCTCGCGATGATATCTCCTCATCGCCTCCTTCTCGTTCTCTCTCCGCTTTCGAATCCATCGTCGATGTCTTCGCGTTCTCGTCGGCGCGGGTTCGCCCGCGGCGGCGGCTTGGGCGAAGAAATCGCCGACTTCCGGTACTCGACCGTTGATTCGAATCCCCGCTTTCGCCGCCGCTGCGAGAATTTCTCGTTCGTCTTCAATCGATACCGTCGTCCGTGTTCTCGGAGGCGGTCGATGTTCGTAAAGCGGCGGCGGATTATTAGTATTAGTATCCCGAGGCGCTCCTTCTCCTCCTCCTCCCTCGCTCGCCGCCGTTGCTTCTTCTTCTGTTGCTGTCCAATTAAAATCCTCATCTAAGCTCTCGTCGTTGGCGTACCGGTTCCGAAAGCTGTCGTTTTTATTCGCCTCGCTCGACGACAGTCCCTTCTTCTTGAATAATCCTTTTGAATTCGTTAATTAATGGTGTTGTTTTCATCGCGTCGTGTCGTCATCGACAGCAGGAGACCAGAGAGAACGTGAGAGAGATACGCGTTAAAAGCGCTTCAATTTCATATAAACAGACAGAGAGAAAGAAGAAGAGGAAAAAGGACCAACAGCGGCGATTCCGAAGAAGACGAAGAAGAATACGAAGAGACGAAGGGAAGACGCACCTCTGACGACGTCCATGACGTTTCCGACGATCGAGAAGGAGACGACACTTTGGCGATAAAAAGCGTTGGAATATCTAAATTTCTGGGGAAAACGGCAGTCGGTTCCCGTTACAAAAAGAAGCACAAACGCTCGATAGTAGTCGTAGTAATAGCATGTCTCACGGCACGTTCGACGACGCGCCTTCGTCTGCGAACAATTTGAGTGGTTTTGGTTCAGGAATGCACATTTTCGGCTCGAACTCGGTCCGCGAACGACCTCAGTCCGTGTCCTCGTTCCAAGACATCAGTGCCTCCAGCACGTTGGATGAATCGATTTCCAAAACGTTCAAACGTGACATCGATCGGATCGTCTCGAACGTGAAGAACGTGCTAGACGCGAAGCGAGTGTTTTTAGGGAACAGGAGGAGTAACGGGGAGGAGAATAGTCAACAACAACAACAACAACCGTTGCGCGATTGGGATTTATACGGTCCATTGATTTTCGTTCTCCTCTTTGGCGTGTGTTTGTCCTCCTCTGGGGGCGGATCTTCTTCAAAGACAAAGTCGGACGCGGGAACGATATTTTCGGTCGTGTTCGCGACCGTCGCGTTCGGGGCGTTCGCGTTGACGCTCAACGTGAAATTTCTGGGTGGGAAAATCATTTTCCTCCAGGCGATGAGTTTGATCGGGTATTGCATATTCCCGCTCGATATGAGCGCTTTATTGTGTTGGGTTTCCACGAACTCCTGGTATCGGTTCTTCGTGGTCGGGTTAGGCGTGACGTGGTCGTGCGGAGCGTCCGTGCCGTTCGTGAGTGCAGCCGTCGTCGAGGAGAGGAAAGCGTTAGCCGTGTATCCAATGGTGCTGTTGTACGTGACTTTAGGTCTGTTCGCCGCCGTCGTAGTTTAATATATAAAATCTTCTTCATTCTCTTGTATTGCTCTTTTCCACTGTCTTTTTTTTCTCCAATCACATGCGAGAATAATTAATATTCGTTTTTAATATAAAGCTTTCATCAAAGATATACCACCCCACCACGCGAGCGAGAAAGAGAGAAGGAGCGCGAACGATGACTGGAGTGAGGACGAGAGCGCAGAAAAGGCGGATCGGGGAGAGAGATGTATGGGATTTGATCGTGAAGAACGACGATATTTGTTTCAAACACATTCTTCCGAGATTGAATGGGACCGATCTTAAATTCTTGTACGACGTGAATACGGAGACGAGAAAGTTGATTAAGAGATCATCTCGCGCGAGTGATTTGAAAAAGGGGTTTAAACTGAGCGAGATGTCGTCGATATCGACTTTGGAGTTTACGTGGGAGAATTTGTTGTGGCCGAGTTACTGGGACGAAACACTTTTCTGCGAGCAAGTTGCTCAAACGAATAAACTCGAGTTGCTCAAGTGGGCGAGAGAGGAGAAACAGTGTGAGTGGGATGCAAGTCCGATTTATGCGGCCGCAGAAAAAGGTAATCTGGAAATGGTAAAGTATTGCGTTGCAAATGAGTGTCCTATCGATGAGGGGGCGTGTGCATATGCTGCCTTAAACGGTCATCTCGAGTGCCTCAGATACTTACGCGAAGAAGTCAAAGCGCCTTGGGATTTTTATACTGCCGCTTGGGCGGCTAGAAATGGTCATCTCCACATACTCGAATACCTTGCTGAGCGTAAATATTTCGAATATATCGAATATACCGAATCTGCGTGTAAGTTTACGGCTAAGTTCGGCCACTTAGACTGTTTGAAGTACTTGCGCGAAACCGCCAAAGCGCCTTGGAACTCTCAGGCCGTTCGAGACGCGCACGAGAACAACCAAACCGAATGTTTACAATACCTCCTCGACAACGACTGCCCTTTACCAGATGGTTGGCGATACGAACATGGAGAGTTACACGTATCAGAATCAGAATCAGAATACTAACTTGTAATAACAGAGAAAGAGAGAGAGACACACACAAACTAAATAAAGCGCTTAAAAACTCACTCTTTTCGATACATCAAGTCCGAAGCAAAAAAGCAAAAAGCCTCCTTCCTCGTTTTGAGCCGCAACGAAACACAAACCGCTTTTTTCACTCGTTTTCACCCGTTCTTTCAAGGACGAAGGAGCGCCACGAAACCTGAATTTTTTTCACCTTTTTTCCATTCAAGTGCACTTTCTCGTCACTTTACCGCACAGACTGCACCTACACTTACACACACTTACACGTAACAATGTTTTCTTTACAAACCATCAACACCTGCCAAAGAGTGGCCTCGTTCAAGCTCGCCTCCACGTCGAAGCGATCCTCTTCTGCGACGAGAGCAGTCGTCGAGCCGAAAGAAAACGGCTCCATGGACGAAACCGTCGCCGACGCCGTCCAATCCGCGGAGAAGGCGCTCGAAATGGCCGACGCGAAACCGGCGGGTGAACAAGCGCAAGCTCCGAGAGCGATGCGAGCGATGATGTGCGTGTACTTTATATTCTTTCACTCTTTGTCCTTTTCGTGTTGTTCTCGATGATGGTCATCTGATCTGCGCGCGCTTTGCATCGAAAGAAAGGTGAAGTGACGTGGACTTTTCCATTAATCAATTTCCGTGATGACGTCAGAGGAGCGTTTGTGGTGCCTCGGTGGCATTTTTTCTCTGTTCTTCGTAACACTCTTAAGTTCTTATTTGTCGTCGTATTCCTCAAAATACTGACCAATTTCACTTCTTTCCACTCTCATTCCTCCAAATGTGTTCTTGTCTATCTCATAAAACAGTGACCCCGCGGATGGTTCCGTCGCCGAAGCCGCGCCGCTCGGGAACGACACGCAACTCCTCGACGACGCCATGAAGGTGTTCACGAACCCGACCGCGATCGAGATGATCAACGGCCGCGTCGCGCAAATCGGCTGGATGGCTGCTTTGTACACCGAAATCACCCAAAACAAGTCTTTGTGGGGACAAGTGTTCTCCACGAGAACGTTTACGTTGGCTGACGGCGTTTCGGATACGGTTACGTACCCGGGCGCCGGTTTGTTTTTGGCGCCGTTTTGCGCCGTCGTCATCTTGGCCGCCTCGTTGGCGCCGGTGTTGAAGAAGTCCAGTCCGGACGGAGTCACCGCGCCGGGCAACACCTTGGGTCCGTTCAGACCGGAAGCGGAATTGACCAACGGGAGAGGTGCCATGGTCGGTTTGGTCGCCTTGGTGTTGGCCGAGAAGTTTACCAACGGCAACCCGTTGTTCTAAAAAATCTTCCGCGTAAACACGCACGGGAAGAGAGAAGGACAACAAAAAGCGCGTTTCGGCGCGATTCTTGCAGAGCGAGCAGAGAGAAAGGATATTTAGAAAACAAGAAGTATATATACATTTTTAGAGAGACAAAACTTGTAATTTAATATAAACATCATACTTACGTCGTGTATATATATCTTCGAAGTTGTCTGGAAGTTGTCTGTGCCGTAATATATTTTGACCTTCAAAACAAAGGGTACTGCCTTAGTACTGCCTTAGTACGAAAGGGGTACTCTCATACCTTAAACCACGTGAATACCCTAAATACTTTTGTTGAAACATTTTTCTCGCCAGATGTTTTTGGTTTGACCTCCTCCTTCTTTTTGTCGTTTGTCTTTTGGATACGAATCTTTTACCGAATAAATATCCTCACTTTTCAAGCGCGTACGACATCACTTCAAAACAAGTACTCGTACCTAAACGCGGCAAAAAGAAGTATCAACGCTTCCTCTACCCCGTTAATCATCTTAATCAACGAAAGTCGCCTTCGGCTCCACTCGTAAGTAAAGAAATAGAAACCGATTTTTTTCGTCGTCGTTTTTCCCGAAGTCGCGAAAAGTTCCCGAAGTTGCGGACCTTAGTATAAGTTGCGGGTGGGGGGATGAGCGATTATCAAACACCACAGAAGGATGGTGAAGTTGATAAAAGCCTGGATGAAGAGGACGACTTGGAAAAACTCGCTACGCGCATAGAGAAGATAGGGGTTTTTAAGGTAGTAGGTAAAGTAGGAAAACGAGTAGGTAGAAATATGTTCAACGGCATGCTCGGCCAAAGAAGAGATATTTCTATGGATTTGTCTTTTTTTGCGCTTAAGTTCGAAAATGATATACTCAATTTCGAGAAAATGATGCACTTATGCGGAGAACCTCTGGACTTAAAAGACCTACTTCTGGAGGCTGCCGATAATGGCCATCTCGAGTGTTTGAAATATGTACACAAAAAAGGATGTCCTTGGGACGGAGAGGCTTGTATTGCAGCTACCAGAGGAGGTCACCTCGAGTGTTTGACATATCTTCACGAAAATGGTTGTCCTTGGGACGAGGGGAGTTATGTATTTGCAGCCTTTAATGGTCACCTCGAGTGTTTGAAATATCTTCACGAAAATGGATGTCCTTGGGGAGGGTCTGTTTATTACTTTGCTGCCTATAATGGTCACCTCGAGTGTTTGAAATATCTTCACGAAAATGGATGTCCTTGGGAGGAGTCTGCTTATTGTTTTGCTGCCCATAATGGTCACCTCGAGTGTTTGAAATATTTGCACGAGAAAACATGTCCTTGGAACGAGGACGCTAGTTCTGCTGTTGCTTTCGGTGGTCACCTCGAGTGTTTGAAATATTTACACGACGAAGGATGTCCTTGGGAAGAAGACACCTGTGGTCTTGCTGCTTTAGGTGGTCACCTCGAGTGTTTGAAATATGCACACGAAAACGGATGTCCTTGGAACGAAAGGATATGTTCTGGTGCTGCTGTATGTGGTCACCTTGAGTGTTTGAAATATGCACACGAAAATGGATGTCCTTGGAACGAAAGGACTTGTTCTAAATCTGCCGAAAATGGTCACCTCGAGTGTTTGAAATATGCACACGAAAATGGATGTCCTTGGGACGAAGATGCTTGTTCTAAATCTGCCGAAAATGGTCACCTCGAGTGTTTGAAGTATTTACACAAAAATGGATGTCCTTGGAACAAAAACGCTTGTTATTATGCTTCCAAAAATGGTCACCCTGAGTGTTTGAAATATTTATACGAAAATGGATGTCCTAGGGGTGTGGTAGATACTTTGACTTCGGGAATGCGCACGCTTTCAACTCACTTAAAAGATACGGCGAACGATTTGAGTTTGTCGTTTAATAAATAAAGAAGTACTTAGAAGGCGCAAGTGAAAACGCGTTTTAACTACCCTGTTTTAATTTTATAAATAGTGTATTTTTGAATATTTACTGACGCGTTTTTTTCTTTATTTAGGTAAGTTGCGGGCGGGGGGTTGTGTATGGTTAGTTTGAGTTCATATGAAAGCACGTCAGCACTTTTATGTTGAAGGACATACACGTGGTATTCCCTTGAATGAAGATGAAGAACCTACAACCGCAGATGAACCTGCTGATACCCAAGTAGAGGAACCGAGTTTGTTTCAGAAGTTTGAAAAGTTTTGTTCTGGTTTTATTACTGATAAACACAGAGAAAGATATGAAAGATTTAACGAAGCAGAGAGAAAATATCTTGGTGAAAATATTGAAGATGTGGGTGCTCCAGCTGATGTCTGGGAAGAACAGGAGGATGCGTTTAACAGGTATTATAAAAGTCGGCGTTTACTTTGTCTTGTTTGGGAGGAGAGAGGCTTCTGGACGGCTTTGGTAATGATGTACGCAAGGGTGATGTACCGCTGGACGTTATTTCGGGATACAGTCTTTGATAGGTTTCTTCCAAAATCAACAATTTTCTCTTATTCAAGAACTTTGTGGTACTTCATTTATTATGGATTGTACGTTTTTTTCTTTTTTTTCATCTTAAGTTGGAAACTTATGTTAGCCTTAGCCTTCTTTCCTCTTGCTTTTCTGTTGGCAATAATGTGCTTTGCTCCACGACACGAGGTTTTTGAAAAGAAGTTCCGTGCTCGCTATTTGGAACGTGTGTATGAAACGAGAGCACAAGACGAGGAAGCATTATCAGAAGAAGGTGTGTGAGTGAAGAAGGTTTTTTAACTACCGTGTATTTTATATAATTTTATGAACACCTAACCAAATCGTCATTATTTTTGACGCACGAATCCCTATTTTTACAATTTTTTTATTCACCTAAACTTGTAAAAATACAAAAATCGTGCGATAAAAGTGAAGCATATTCACGAAAATATTTTTGACCCCGAAAATTACACATTGATGTAAAATATGGAAGACAAAGGAAAAATGGACGAAGTCATAGAACAGATGAAACTTATGAATGTGCTTTTGAGTAAGCACGATAAACGGGAAGAGACGAGAGAGAAGAATTTTAATTCAAAGAGTTTTTGGGTAGGTATTTTTATTATGGTGTTCTTATTCTTAATGAATAAGGTCGATTTTCAACAAAAAGTGACTGAAATGTCCCTTCTTCAACAAAGGAATGAATATTCATTACTACGCGCAAAAAATACACCGCCTATGGATGACCAAGAGATAGATGGATATATATCACCCAGAGATGTCGGAGGGGGATGAATATTCATTACTACGAGCAAAAAATACACCACGCGACACAGTTGTGGAAGAAGTAATTGGAAGGCGTGGTGAGGAAAATACTTAAACTACCGTGTATTATTTTAATTTTACCTAAACAAAATCGTCATTATTTTTGACGCACAAATCCCTATTTTTACATTCACCTAAAATTGTAAAAATACAAAAATCGTGCGATAAAAGTGAAGCATATTCACGAAAATAATTTTGACCCCGAAAATGAATATAGCTCCTAATTTAACGACTCACCGTGCTCGTGGGTGTCCGTTTATAGCGAATGTGGACGGGGAAGATTTCGTTATTGACGGGTTTGCGAAATACAAAGGCTACGGCGTCGAGTGTA